>Ga0056115_1000065_pt1 | contig 60375 bp, 59 predicted proteins | sample WorMetOlspDAHAB1_FD_77007 | JGI IMG/M metagenome (GOLD analysis project Ga0056115, IMG submission 77007) | Marine gutless worms symbiont microbial communities from Max Planck institute for Marine Microbiology, Germany - Olavius sp. DAHAB.1 ...
ACCCCAACCCCTCTCCCCCCTGGGGCGAGGGGCTTTTGGTCCCTTCTCCCCGGCGGGGAGAGCGTGGCCCGCAGGGCCGGATGAGCGGTTCAAGTGTCGGCCGCGTTCTGCAGTGCATCCAGCATCGCATGCAGCTCCACCTCGGCGAGGCGTTCTTTGGCTACCGCCGGCGGCACCCATTCGCGGCGGCGGAAGCCTGCCTCGGGCCAGGCGTCCAGCTCCTCGGTAACGACCATCGGAAACACCTCGACCGCGCACACCCCGCCCCATTTCTCGTAGCGGTACGAGCCCAATGGCTGCGCGTCGACGTCGCCGCGGATGCCCGCCTCCTCCAGCGCCTCCTGGGCGGCCGACTGGGGCGGGGTCAGGTGCGGCTCCACCACGCCTTTCGGCACGATCCAGCGTTTGCCCTTGCGCGAGGTGATCAGCAGGACCTCCAGGCAATCGGCGGTCCGGCGGTAAGGAATGACCGCAGACTGCCGATAGTACCAGTCGGGCCTCGTTCTGGTCATTCTTCCCTCGCCTGAAAGGCCGCCGCGGAAACGCCGACACTGCGGCCTTTGACCGTTGCCGTAGCCACGTGGATGCCGATCAGGCTGTAACGCTCGCCCCGGTGCAGCAGGATCGGCGAGCCGGAATCGCCGTGGGTGGCGTCGCAATCGTGAAACAACAGGCGGGTGTCGGCGCCCAGATCCAGAAGCGCGCAGCCGTCATGGATGGTGAGGATATGCGCCCTGTCCTGGCTGTAGCCGGCCTGGACGAATCGCGCGCCCTCGGCGCGATAACGGGCGAGGTCGTCTGCCGCGAGGCCCAGGATCGCAAGCGGCCGCGTTATCGCGCGCACGTCCCGGGCCAGGGTCAGCACCGCCCAGTCGTTTGCGGGGTCCGGGTTCTCGCCCGGCGGGGTCCGGTAGGACGGCGACACGCGGATTGCCGTCACCGCCGATTCCAGCAGGTAGTCGCCGCGCACGTAGCCGCCCACGAAATGCAGGCTCTGGGTGGGCAGCCAGCGCCGCGCCCGCGCATTCCAAAGGCAGTGCGCCGCTGTCAGAACCTCGCGCGGGCCGATCACCGCGCCGGTGCAGAACCCGCCGATCCGCCGGTTCACCCGGCCGATCGCGCTCCACGGAAAGGCGGTGCTGTCGATCGACACCCGGTCGTCTGTGCCCTTGATGCCCGGCAGGCGCGGTTTCTCGGTGGCGGCGGCCGGCAACAGCGACAGCCAGACGGCGGCGACAAGACAGATCGCGAAACGAATCGCCATACCGCCCGCTATCCCCCCGCCGCCCCGGCCCTGTCGGCCCAGTCCAGCGCGCGGGCTTCGAGATAGTCGTAAAACGGATTGTATCTCAGCCGCATCAGCCAGTTCTCCGGAAAACGCAGCAACCCCCGTTCGCCCCTCAGCGCCATCTCGCCCAAGAACAGGACGTCGGTGTTGTCTGGAGCGCGTTGGCCGTAAAGCGGGTCGTCCGGCGGAAAGGGCAAGGCGACATGGGAGAGCGAGACAAGCCCCGGCGGCCAGGATACACCCAAAGAGGCGGACGCCGTCACCTCGCGCGACATGGGTGGCTTGGTATCCACTCTGACGGCGCGGCTGTCCGGCGTCTCGTTCGTCACGAAGCTGACGGCAAAGGGCAGGTCCTGAGCGCTCATCACCCGGTCTGTCAACGGCGCGGGGTCCGCGATCATCAGGGCGGACTTCACCGCGTCCCGGTTGATGTCGAACAGCACAAGCTCGTGCCGGCCGGGCGCCAGTCGGGCCAGCAGATCGTCGACCACGGCATCCGTCGTGACCGTGGCGTCCACGGTGGATTTGAAAACCAGCGTCGGCGGCAAGACGTTCTCCGGGCTGGCCGCAGCGCGGGAACGTATCCGGGCAGCCACATGCCGGGTCAGGTCCGAGACCTGGGCCGCCGCGTTGGTGGGGAAGGAGTTGAACTTGAACGGGTCGAACTCCGGCACAACGGAGAGCCAGGCGAAACTGCCAAGGCCTGGCAAAGCCGCCGCCCGCACCTTCCAGTGCGCCTGCGCCGCGGACGGATGAACGCCAATCGCGGGCGAGACCAGAATGAGGCTGGCCGGCACAGGCGCGGCGCGGCCCTCCAGAGCGTCCACCGCAAAATCAAGCGCCAGCGGCGCACCGGTGGAATAACCGGCGATATGCACAGGACCGCCCCGGACCTGCACGGAAAGATGCGCGGCGGCCAGCCGGACCGCAGCCGCCATGTCGCGCCAGTGGACTGCCGCAAGACCGGACGGCGCGGCGCCGTGCCCGGGCAAACGCAGGCCAAGCACCCAGTAGCCCTGACGGTGAAAGGCCTGACCCAGGGCGCGCAGGCTGTAGGGCGCATCCGTCAGCCCGTGCAGTAGAAGCACGCCGCCGACGGGATCCTCCGTCACGAGTTCGAAACTGCGGTTCCAGTCTGTATCGCGGCTGCGCGGGTCGGCGGCGCTGCCTGCGCTGTATCGGTTGAGCAGCTGCGCCGGACCGGTTTCCACCTCTGAATAGACGCGCTCATCCAGCTCACGGAACAGTCTGTTTTCTAGGCGCAGATAACCTTCGAAATCGGCGATCTCGTCGACCCATCCCGCCTTGAATTCGGTCTGCAGCGTCTCGGTATGCCAGACCTCAAGCGGTACGGTCCCGCCACTCCACATCGCGACCAACGCAAGGCCGTATCCCGCCGCACACAGGCCCACGACGGAGAGGACGACCCGCCGGATCCACCTGCCTGTCCTTCCGCCTCGTCGCGTCAGCGCCATACCCCTCTCCTAGCGGCCTCGGGTCAGAACCCAGTAGCGCGCGCCGTTCGGCGCCTGAACCTTGTACAGGCGGCGCGTATGCGGAGTCACCCGGTTGGTAAGCCGCAGGAAAAGGTCGTCGAAAAACTCCGGCGTCTCCAGGCTGAAATTGTGGAAATTGCGGGTCCGGTTGACCGGCGTTACGTCAACCAACGCGATCAGTTCGTCGTCCGGATCGATCATCTCGGTGATCAGAACGGCCTCTTCGATCTGATCCGGGGTCAGCGTGCTTTCGCCGCGCCGCGCCGTGCGATTGACCAGACGACTCATGATCAGCGCCCGGTCGTTGGAGGAGACGTAGACCGTTAGGTTGCGCACCATGGCCGCGATCTGTGCCTTGAAGTCGGGATCGAAGGCATCATGGTCGATGTCCGGGGCGGTCAGAATTATGTCCTCGATCAACGTCTCGGTCTCGGCGACGGCGCCATCGGCATAGAGGTCAGGCAGCGCATCGGCAACGACCTGGGCGCCCATGCTGTTGGCGATCACCCACAGCCGCTCGGGCCGGACCTGTCGCAAAAGCAGAGCCAGGAATTCCGCAAAGTCGGCGCTGGAGGCTTTAGCCACTTCCCGCGCGCGTCGGTATCCTTGCAGGCTGGAGCCCTGGTCGCCGGGCCAGTCGAAGACCAGGACCGGTGTATTGATATCAAGGACATGACCGACGAAAGCGGTCTTCCGCAGGGCCGACGGGAAAGCCTCGCGGAACCCGTGGACGACGACCATGAGAGAGCGCCGCGGCGACGCCGCGACCAGGCGGGAAAGCGTTTCGACGAACCCCTGCTGCTGCAACGCGCCGATCCGCTCCAGGCTGATCTCCTCGTTCTGGAACCATTCCGTAGGATTGATCAGCATCCCGATGCCCAGGCTGGGCTCGATCTTCGTGTCGAACGAACCGAAGGTCAGGGTCTCCTGTCGTTCGGCCCCGAACCGCCGCTCGATGGGCCCTGCGCCGGCTGTCTGGCGGCGATTTGTCGCGAAAAAGAAACGATAGGTCGCCTCCTCGGCAAGTTCTGCGATTGCCATGCGGCGGAACAGGAACGCCTCGGCGTGACGCAACGCGATGTCGGTGGGCAGAAAAACAGCAGCATAAATCCACATGCCCGCTGCCGCCGCGACGACGACCAGCCCCGCCAGCACCCACAGAACCGTCTTCCTTAACCGGCGCATTACCTGCTGCTTCGTTCCGTCTTTTGTGCGGACCTGTCAGTCTTTTCGGTGTCCTGGCCTCAGCAATCCGAGCCCGGGCCCTCCCAGGCGACATTGTCGGAAGACCATGAATGCATCAACTGACAGTCCCGCTGGAGCGAGAAGTTTATCGTTCCGTCGCTGTCCTTGAACCGCACCCACACCTGCCAGTTCTGAAACCGGGAGTCGCCGTCGTTGTTCCGGCGCACATTGGCCCGCACCTCGATCGTATCGACGGTTGCCAGGTCGACGCCGCCTTCCCGCAGCCATCCTTCGACGAGGGGTATACAGGCGTCGCCGTTGCCCCTCTTTCCCCGCGCCTCGGCCGGATCGCCGGTCGTGATCGCGAGAGTTGCGATGCACAAACCAAGCACCGCCGGTCTGATAAGCATCCTCCGCACGTTAGCCTCCACAGCAGCTGTCTTGCCCCGATCACAACACCTCGTTTCAGTGGTGTTGGCGGGCCATTCTATGCCAATCGCACGCGCTTTGCGCGTTCTAGTTCCACGTCTTCGGGCGCGCCATATTCTGCGTCAGGTCGCCCCAGGTCCCGCCCATTCGATGTCGCCTTTGGTCCAGGAACTCACCAGGTCGCAGTTGCGCCGCATCGAGAAGACGACCGCCCCGTCCCGGTTCTTGAACCGAACCCAGCCTTGCCAGCCCTGGAACCGTTTGTCGCCATCGTTGTTCCGGCGGACCTGGGCATCGACCTTGATCGAGTCCACGGTAGCCATGTCGACGCCGGCTTCCTGCAGCCAGCCTTCGACCTTTGGAATGCAGTCCTCGCCCTTGCCCCATTTCATCCCGCCCGCGATGGCGGGGAACGCGCCCATCGTGATGCCGACGACGAGAAAAAGGCCTGCAAGTGTCCTTTGCCTGGAAGGTCGCTGCACGTCCGCCTCCTCAATTGTGTTCCGCCCCCGGCCACGTCAGCACAATCTTACGGTGCATGCACGTCCTTTCGCCGGCTAGACCGTGTATGGTGGCGGCCATATGGTTTGTGGCAATCCGGTCGAAGCGTTGAAACAACGCAGAGAGTAAACGCGATGGCGGCCATATCCTTCGAGACGGCCGTTGCGCAGTCTCCTCAGGATGACGGAAGAAGCAGCTTGCACTCACCAACCTCTCATCCTGAGGCGCGCCCGCAGGGCGCGTCTCGAAGAACATGGCTGCGACATGCCTGGCTCGCCCTGTCAACGACGATGCTCGCGGGCTGTGTCGTCACCCGCGGTTTCACCCAGGGCCCGGACTTGCCGCCCGCCCCCCTGCCCGCCTACCGGCCCGGCGACACATTCCAATTCGACACCGGCCGGGTCGAAACGGTCGAGGCGGTCCACGCCGCGGACGGCACGGTCACCTGGCGAACCGGAGGCGGCGTGGTCAGCCGGCGGTTCGCCAGCTTCGTGGTGCCGCGGCTGGAATGGCGTTCCGGGAACAACGGCGGGCGCTTCGTCACCGAAGACGCGTCGAACGATCTGTGGCCGCTGTCGCCCAACAGCCGTCAGGCGTTTTCCGGAACCCTGCAGCGGGACGACGGCGTGGCGGGGCTGGGCCATGGCGAGCGGCTGAGCGTGGAATGCTGGATCGGCGCCACCCGCACGGTGAGCGTGCCCGCCGGGACGTTCGACACCTTTCAGGTGAACTGCATGCGCCGGTCGACCGGCAGCGTGCGGCGCAGCCGGCTCTACACCTGGTATTATGCGCCCGACGTGGGCCATTACGTCGTGCGCGTGATCGCGGGCGGCTTCGGCGACATCAACCAGCGGACGGAACTGGTTCGGTGGGTCAGGATGGAGGCGGCGAGTGATGGGTAGGCTCCGGGCCCCTCAACCCTTCTTGATCAGATAGCGAAACGTGCCGCCCTCTTCCGCGCTTTCCAAAAGGCGGTGTCCCTGGCTGTCGCAGAAGGCCTTGAAGTCCGCGACAGAGCCGGGATCGGTCGCTAGCACTTCCAGCGTCTGTCCCGCCGCCAGGCCTTTCATCGCCTTGCGCGCCTTCAAGACCGGCAGCGGGCACAGCAACCCGGTCGCATCCAGTTCCTGGTCCGCCATCACCCGCCTCTCTTCTCCAGCCATCTCAACCGCAGGCTGAGCGCCACTGTAGCAGCGGCGAACAGAGCCAGGAACCAGGGCGCGACATGCCATCCCCCCGCCGCCGCCACCAGCGCCGCCAGGGCGGGCGGTCCCAGCATCTGCCCGGTGTTCGACCCCTGCATCAACAGCCCGTTTGTCGCACCGATCAGATCCGGCGACGGCGCCAGGCGGGCAGCTGCCGCAAAAAGAGACGACGGGATCAGACCGCCGAAGAGGGAAAAAGCCAGGGCCGCGGAGAACCTGACGCCGTCAGCAAGGCCGTCGGCATAAACCACCGGCGCCAGCACGCCCATCAGCACGCTGGCGGCAAGGCATAAGAACCACGGTTGCCATCGCCGGTGCAGCAGCCAGGCGCCGATCACATTGCCAAGCGCGTTGGCGGCCGCGACCAAGGCCGTTGCGACCGCGGAGAACCCGACCCCGTATCCGCCTTCGGATACCATCATCAATGGCAGAAAACTGACCAGGGAAAGGTACTGCAGAGCGTAGGTCCCGAAGATCAGCCCCAGCGTCACCGGCCCGGCCGCCGTCGCGGTCCGCCGGAACCCGGCCCAAGCGCCGGTCCGCGCGGCCGCCTTGGCGGCGACGCTGCGCCCCGGAAGGCGCGCGACCACCAGCCACAACGCCGCGCCCGCCAGCAACAGCAGACCGGCATTCGCCAGCCAGAGGCTGCGCCAGCCCCCCGCCGCCAGCACCGGCGGCGCCGCCAGCATGACAAGCGCCATGCCAATCGGCATGAAGGTGCCCCACAAGCCGACCACCATGGGCCGGTCGCGATCCGACGCCAGCCTGGCGAGCAGCGGCGGCACCGAAACGGCGACCAGGATAAGGCCGAACCCTTCGACCGCCCGGGTGGCCAGCAACAACACCGCCCCGTCGGCGGCGGCGCCGACCCCGCTGGCCGTTGCCGCAACGACAAGTCCCAGCACTACGCCGCCGCGGTGGCCGAACCGGTCGCAGGCCACGCCCACCGCGGCGCCGGCAAGCATTGCCACCATGTTGAAGATCGAGACGACCCAGCCGGCGGTCACCAGGCCGATCCCCAGGTCCTGCTGCAGCACGGGAAGCGCCGCAGGCGCCTTGCCGACCTGGAAAGCGACCATCACGCCGGCGGCGATCAAGGCCAGGATCACCGGCCATGGGGTCGTCTGCGGCTTCGGCGACTCGGTCAACGGGGCCGCCCTGGTTCAAGCGACGGCGCACGTGCCGATGCCCGGTCGGCCCGGGACAATTCAGATGGCCGATCGATCAAGGGATCCTCGACGACGGGGTTTTCGCCCGCGGAATTGCGAGCGGCCCGGCCGTTATACGCCGCCCGCCGCACGGGAGGCAGACAAACCTTTGCCGACGCGGCCAAGCGCCCCGTTGACCTTTCGCCGAGAAAGGTTCAAACACATGGTCTGTCAAATAGTTGCCTGAAGAAGCCGGGGCATCCGGACAACCGGGGCGATCCGACCGTATGCACATTTATCTTCCCATCGCCGAGATGTCGGTGAACGTGTTCCTGATTCTGGGGATGGGCGTGGGTGTCGGGCTGTTGTCGGGGATCTTCGGGGTCGGCGGCGGGTTTCTGATGACGCCGCTGCTGATCTTCCTGGGCGTGCCCGCCCCGGTGGCGGTGGGCACAGAGGCCAACCAGATCGTCGCTTCGTCCGTTTCCGGCGTGCTGGCCCACTGGCGGCGCGGCAATGTCGACTTCAAGATGGGCTTCATCCTGCTGGTTGGCGGCGTGATCGGCTCCACCTTCGGTGTCTGGCTGTTCGCCTGGCTGAGAACGCTGGGCCAGATCGACCTGGTGATCAGACTCTCCTACGTCGTGTTTCTGGGCATCATCGGTTCGCTGATGCTGGTGGAAAGCCTGCGCGCCATGTTCCGGCGCCAGCGAGGCGGCGGCGCGCGGCGCAAGCTGCATCAGCATACGTTCCTGCACGGCCTGCCGTTCAAGATGCGGTTCCGCCGTTCCAAACTCTATATCAGCGCATTGCTGCCACTGCTGGTGGGGTTCTTCGTCGGCATCCTGGCAGCGATCATGGGCGTGGGCGGCGGTTTCGTGATGGTTCCGGCGATGATTTATCTGCTGGGCATGCCCACGTCGGTGGTGGTGGGCACCTCCCTGTTCCAGATCATCTTCGTGACCGGCAACGCCACCTTCCTGCAGGCCTACCTGAACCAGACCGTGGACGTGGTGCTGGCCATCCTGCTGTTGGTCGGCGGCGTCGTGGGCGCCCAGTTCGGCACCAAGATCGGCGCCAAGTTGCGAGGCGAGCAGCTTCGTTCTCTGCTGGCGCTGATGGTCCTGGCGGTGTGTCTCAAGCTGATGAGCGACCTGGTCATCACGCCGCCCGACCTGTTCTCCATCGGCACGCCGGGGGCGCACTGAGATGGCGGCGCGTCTGATTGCACTTTTCGCCCTTTTCTGCCTGCTGCCGGGCGCCGGCGGCGTGCGTGCCTCCGAACCGCTGGTGGTCGATCTGTCCAAGCACCTGGTCGCCATCACAACAGGCTTCACCGGGTCGGACGTGCTGCTGTTCGGCGCCACCGACGGCGAGCCCGACACCCAGGTGGTGATCGTCGTACACGGCCCGCGCGAGGACGTGGTGGTGCGCAAGAAGGACCGGGTCGCGGGAATCTGGGTCAACCGCGACGCCGTCACCTTTGCCGACGTGCCCTCCTTCTACCAGATCGCCGCGACCGACAGCTTTGACGTCTGGCTGCCGCTGCCGGTGCGCGAACGCCACCAGATCGGGGTGGAATACCTGCGCTACAAGTCGATCGATTCGGACGTGTCGGCGGCGGTGGAAACCGACTTCCGCATCGCCCTGGTCCGCAACAAGCAGCGCGCCGGACTCTACAGCCGCATTCCGGGCAGGATCGTGCGGCGCGGCGAACGCCTGTTCCGGACGACGGTGCATTTCCCGGCCAACGTGCCGACGGGCACCTACAATATCGAGACGTTGCTGATTCGGGACGGCGAGGTGTTCAGCGCCCAGACCACGCCGCTGTTCATCAACAAGACAGGCGTGGGCGCCGAGATCTTCCGCCTGGCCAATACCCAGGCCGGGGTTTACGGGGTGGCCGCGATCATGATCGCACTGGCCGCGGGACTGGGTGCAAACTGGGTGTTCAGCAAGGTCTAAGCGCGGTGCCATCACGAAATCCCTTCGCCACGGTTACGGAAACCGTCGATACCTCTCCGCCGGTCGCCGACACGGTCAAGACCACCACCTGTTACATGTGCGCCTGCCGCTGCGGCATCCGCGTGCATCTGAAGAACGGCGCCCTGCGGTATATCGACGGCAACCCGGATCATCCCCTGAACAGGGGTGTCCTGTGCGCCAAGGGTTCGGCCGGCATCATGAATCACCTGTCCCCGGCGCGGCTGAAGAAACCGCTGTTGCGGACGGGCCCGCGCGGGTCCGGCGAATTCCGGGAGATCGAGTGGGAAGAGGCCCTGGGCCTGGCGACCGCCTGGATGGGCGAGGTGCGCCGGACCGACCCGAAGAAGCTCGCTTTCTTCACCGGCCGCGACCAGAGCCAGTCGCTGACGGGATGGTGGGCGGCCCAGTTCGGCACGCCCAACTTCGCCGCCCACGGCGGCTTCTGCTCGGTCAACATGGCGGCCGCCGGAATCTATTCCATCGGCGGGTCGTTCTGGGAGTTCGGCGAGCCGGACTGGGAGCATACCCGCTATTTCATGCTGTTCGGCGTTGCGGAGGATCACCATTCCAATCCGCTGAAAATGGGAATCGGCCGGCTGAAGACGCGCGGCGACGCGAAGGTGGTCTCGGTCAACCCGGTTCGCACAGGTTATTCAGCGGTCGCGGACGAATGGGTCGGCATCCGGCCCGGGACCGACGGTCTGTTCGTGTTTGCCCTGATCCACGAACTGTTGCGGGCCGAGCGGGTCGATTGGGACTACCTGGTGCGTTACACCAACGCCCCCTGGCTGGTGATCCGTGACCCGGACGCGCCGGACGACGGCCTCTTCGCCCGCGACGGCGACGGGAATCCGCTGTGTTACGACACCGGCGCATCGGCATTGGCCAGTGCGCTTTCGCCCGGCGTGACGCCGGCATTGGTGGGGACCCACCGGCTGGCCGACGGCCGTGCCGCCGTGCCGGTGTTCCAGCTTTTGGCCGAACGCTACCTGGACGAGGCCTACGCGCCCGACCAAGTCGCCGAACGGATTGGCGTCGACGCTGCAACCATCCGGCGGATCGCAGCGGAACTGGCCACAGCGGCGTTCGAAAGCCACGTGGAACTGGACGTGCCCTGGACGGACTGGGCCGGCCGGCGCCACGAGAAGATGATCGGCAGGCCGGTGTCGATGCACGCCATGCGCGGGATCTCCGCGCACTCCAACGGCTTTCACACCTGCCGGGCATTGCACATCCTGCAGATGCTCCTGGGCTCGATCGACGCGCCGGGGGGCTTCCGGTACAAGCCGCCCTTCCCCAAATCGATCCCCGCGGGCCCGACGCCCGCCGGCAAGACGGCCCGGCCCGGCGTGCCGCTAGAGGGCATGCCGCTAGGATTCCCGCACAGACCCAGCGATCTTCTGGTCGGTAGCGACGGCGCGCCGCTGCGGATCGACAAGGCCTACAGTTGGGACTATCCGCTTGCCGCGCACGGGTTGATGCATCTGGTCATCCACAATGCCTGGGCGCGCGACCCGTACCCCATCGACGTATTGTTCATGTTCATGGCCAACATGAGCTGGAACTCGTCGATGAACGTGCCGGCGACGCTGCATTACTTGACCGACAAGGACCCGGCGACCGGCGACTACAAGATTCCCAAGATCATCTACTCGGACGCCTTTTACTCCGAGATGGTGCCCTACGCGGACCTGGTGCTGCCGGATACGACCTTTCTGGAGCGGTGGGACTGCACCTCGCTGTTGGACCGTCCCATCAGTTTCGCCGAAGGACCCGCCGACGCGATTCGCCAACCGGTGGTGCAGCCCGACCGCGACGTGCGGCCGTTCCAGGACGTGCTGATCGACCTGGGCGCACGGCTGGGCCTGCCGGGCTTCTGCAAAGACGACGGCAGCCCGCGCTATCCCGGCGGCTATCCGGACTATCTGCAGAACCACGAACGCGCACCGGGCATCGGCCCCCTGGCCGGATGGCGCGGCGCCGACGGCGAGGCAATGGGACGCGGCGCGCCGAACCCCAGCCAGCTGGACCGCTATGTGGAGAACGGCTGTTTCTGGCACGAACCGTTCGCGCCCGAGATCGCCTATTACAAGATGGCGAACCGGGGTTATCTGGACCACGCGCACGAGATGGGCTGGCTGCCGGCAACCGACCAGATCGTGCTGCAGCTCTACAGCGAGGAACTTCAGGGCTTCCGCCTGGCCGCGCGCGGCCACGGCGCGGTCACGCCGCCGGACGCGGTGAAGCCGCGCATCGAAACCCACTTCGATCCCCTGCCCTTCTGGTCGCCGCCGTTCGAAGAAGATCACAGCGAAGGTCAGGACTATCCGCTGCACGCGCTGACCCAGCGGCCCATGCACATGTACCATTCCTGGGGATCGCAAAACGCCTGGCTGCGGCAGATCACCGACAAGAACCGTCTGTTTATCCATCCGGATACGGCGGAACGGAACGGCATAGCCGACGACGACTGGATCTGGGTGATCAGTCCTTACGGCCGGGTGAAAGGCCAGGCCCGTCTGATGCACGGTGTCAACAAGGACACGGTTTGGACATGGAATGCGATCGGCAAGCGCAGCGGTGCGTGGGGCCTGGCGAAGGACGCGCCGGAAGCGACCGAGGGATTCCTGCTGAACCACATCATCACTGAGCTGCTGCCGCCCAATGCGGCGGGGTTACGCTACGCCAATGCAGATCCGGTCACCGGCCAGGCCGCCTGGTTTGACCTGCGCGTGCGGGTCGAGCGCTGCGCGCCCGCCGAGGCGGGCTTCACCGAACCCCGCTTCGAGCCTTTGGCCCCGCCGCCGGACGGTTTCGCGGCGCCGCAGGTCCTGCGCTACGGCGCGCAGTTTGCGTCTCCGCCCAGCGGGAAGACCGCAGGATCTCACCGGGACTTCGTGGGCAACCGCCAGGAGGTCGCCGAGACGGTCGCCGGCGTCCGCAAGGGGCACGGCAATCAAACGACGGGCCAGGACCGGGAATGACCAGCCTGCCGAAAACCGAACCGCCGGTGAAGCTGGGACTGGTCATCGACCTTGATAGCTGCGTGGGCTGCCACGCCTGCGCGGCGCACTGCAAGGAATGGAACACCGGGGGCCATTCGGCGCCGCTGACCGACACCGATCCCTACGGCAGCGATCCGTCCGGCGTCTGGTTCAACCGCATTCACAGCTTCGAAGTGACGCAGGAGAACGGCGACGGGCGTACGGTCTATTTTCCCAAATCGTGCCTGCATTGCGACGATGCGCCCTGCGTCACCGTCTGCCCGACCGGGGCCAGCTACAAACGCCAGGAAGACGGGATCGTCTTGGTCAATGCCGACATCTGCATCGGCTGCAAACTGTGCTCCTGGGCCTGCCCTTACGGCGCACGCGAATACGACGCCGATGCGGGCGTGATGAAGAAATGCACCTTGTGCATCGACAGGATCTATAACGAGGACCTGCCCGAAGCCGACCGCGTGCCGGCATGCGTGTCCACCTGCCCGGCGGGCGCCCGCGGTTTCGGCGACCTGGGCAACCCGAACAGCGACCTGTCGCGCCTGTCGGCCGAACGCGGCGGTTTCGCGCTGATGCCGGAACAGGACTGCAAGCCCGTCAACCGGTATCTGCCGCCGCGCGACCGGGCGAAGACCGGCGCCGCCGCGCTGGAGCCGGTCGTTGCCGACCGCGCCGGCGCCCTGTCGCGCTGGGCGAAACGCCTGTTTGCACGCTGAGGTCCGATGCATCCCGCAAAGTCCGTCATCTTTTTCACCACCGCGTCGGGCGCCGGCTACGGTCTGCTTTTCCTGACGATGCTGATGAGCATGACAGGCGCGTTTCCGGCCGCACCCGGCGCAGCCGTCACCGCCTATGGCGTCGGCTTTCTGCTGGTCACTGCGGGTCTGTTGGCGTCGACTTTCCATCTCGGCCATCCTGAAAGGGCCTGGCGGGCGCTCAGCCAGTGGCGTTCGTCCTGGCTGAGCCGGGAAGGCGTGGCGGCAGTCTTCACCTATCTGCCCACGGGCCTTTACGCGCTTGCCAGCCTGCTGGCGCCCGCGCCGGCGCACCCGGCAATTCTGGTCCTGGGCGCCGTCGGCGCGGCGGGGTGCGCGGCGACGGTCTGGTGCACCGCCATGATCTATGCGTCGCTGAAGCCGGTGCATGCCTGGTGCAACGGTTTCGTTCCCGCCGGCTATTTGTGGTTCAGCCTGATGACCGGCGGGCTGGTCCTCGGCTTCATCCTGCTCGCCTTTTCCGCGCCGTCTCCGGAACTGGGCCTTGCGCTGCCCGTCACCGTGATTGTCGGGCTGGGGGTCAAGTGGGGCTACTGGCGACGGATCGACGGCACCGCATCGGCCAGCACGCCGGAAACGGCGACCGGGCTTGGACGGTTCGGAACGGTCCGCCAGTTCGAAGCGCCGCATGCACAAGCCAACTACCTGATGCAGGAAATGGTGTTCCAGGTCGCCCGAACCCACGCTGCAGCGCTTCGCCGCGCGGTTTATGTGTCGCTGTTCGCCCTGCCCGCCCTCCTCAGCCTGGCGGCCGCTACGCTGTCGGGGGCCGCGGCGCTGCTGGCTGCAGGGGCGGCGGTCGTCTCGGCGGCGGTTGGAGTTGCGATCGAGCGCTGGCTGTTCTTCGCCGAGGCGAGGCACACGGTGGGCCTGTACTACGGCCAGCGATCCGCCTAGTCGTCAGGCGCCGCAGGGTCCCTCAGTCGAACATGGTCATCTGCACGTCCGCGCGCGGCAGCGTGAAGGACACCGTGGTGCCTTCGCCCGGCACGCTGTCGATCGACAGATGCCCTTCGTGCAACTCCACCAGCGACTTGGTCAAAGCCAGCCCCAGGCCCGAGCCTTCGCGGGTGCGGACCTGGGAAGCCTCGACCTGTTCGAACGGCTCGAGGATTCGCGCCACGTCGCGCGGTGCGATGCCGCAACCGGTGTCGGACACATCGATCCTGAGATCGACGCCGTCGTCGGTGACCCGGACATGCACAATCCCGTCGGGTTCGGTGAACTTGAGCCCGTTGGTTAGAAGGTTGAGCAGGATTTGCCGCACCGCGCGGCGATCGGCGTATGCCGGCCCCACGTCGGCCTGCGCCTCGTGCTCCAGACGGATGCCGGCCTTCTGTGCGCAGACTTCCAGAACACGGAAGCAGTTTACGGTCTCCTCGACGATGTCGACCGACCGGCGCTGTAACACCAGCTTGCCCGCTTCGATCCGCGACATGTCCAACAGGTCGTTGATGAGGTCCAGCAGGTGCTTGCCGCTTTCGCGGATGTCCTGGGCATACCCCTTGTATCGATCGTGACCAAGCGGCCCCAGGAATTCGCTGGCCATCAGTTCGGCGAAGCCCAGGATCGCGTTCAACGGCGTGCGCAGTTCATGGCTCATGTTGGCGAGAAACTGGCTCTTGGAGAAACTCGCCGCTTCGGCGCGTTCCTTCTCCAAGGCGTATTTCGCGGCAAGATCCGCCAGCTCCGCCTCCTGGTTCTTCAAGGCGGTGATGTCGGTCCAACTGCCGACCGTGCCGCCCTCCGCCGTCTTCCACTCGCTGACCAGAACCCAACGTCCGTCCGCCAGATGCTGCTCGGTCACGCAGTTGGCGCGGCGATGATCTTTGATGCGTCGTTTGATGAATTCCTCGATCGGCCCTTCGACCCGCACGTTGCCGCTTTGCACGACAAGCCGGCAGATGTCTTCAAACTTGACGCCGGGCCGCATCAGCGGACGGACGACCGGATAGAGCTCCACGTACTTTTCATTGTGCAGAACCAGCCGGTCGTCGGCGTCCCAAAGCGCAAAACCCTCGTTGATGCTGTTGATGCCGTCCAGCAGCCTGATCTCGGCAAGCTGCGCCCTTTCTTCCGCAGACTTCTGGGCGGTGATGTCGTTCACCAGTCCGATGACCCGCACGACGGCGCCGTCACGGTCCCGCACGGCCTGCGCGCGGCTGTCGACCCAGATGATCGACCCGTCCGGCCGGGTGATCCGGTGGACGAGTTGAAACTCGCTGGCCGTGCCGGCCCTGATGGTCTGCAGAGCGTCTAGAAAATCGTCCAGATCGTCTGGGTGCAGGAACTGTTGAATAACGCCCTTCTGCCCCAAGGACAGATCGGATGGTGCAAGGCAGAGACGGTACATGCTGGGGGTCCAATAGACTTCGTCAGTCCTGACGTTCCAGTCCCAAACACCCGTGCCCGCGCCGGCAACAGCGATATCCAACCGCTCGGCCTGAACGCGCACTGCCTCGTTTTCCGTTTCCTGCGCGCCGACGTCCCGCGTGATCGCGACATATTCCAACGGCGTTCCCGTCTGCGGGTCCCGAACGACCTGGCAGTTCGCCTCGACCCAGACGTACTGACCGTCCCGATGCCGCACACGGAACTTCAGTCGCGCCGCGTTGCGTCGGCGGAGCAGCAACAGCATTCTTCGACGGACCGACGCAACATCCTCTGCGTGAATTAGCTCAAACGGATGTGAACCAAGGATGTCGCCCGGGAAAAAACCGGTCAGTCCTTCCAGTGCACCGCTGACATAGGTATACCGACCGTCTGGTCCATGACGGGAAATCAGGTCGCTGCCAAATTCAGAAAGAACACGAACGGCCGCCGCGTTCCAGTCGAACGCAGCGGTCGATTTGACCAACCGGTTTTCGGATGTGGCGGCCGACAAGCCCGGGACCCCCAAAACCGTCTCCTCCCAAATCGCCCTGGACGTAATAACTCCAAGGCATTACGAGTGCTTAATCGACACCCTAATACCCCAATAAGTCAAGAACTATTCAATCATAGCGAGCAGAACATCGAGCCGGTCGGCCTCTGAAGCCGGCTTGTCCCAGCGGATTCTGTGGATTCTCGGAAACCGCATCGCAAGGCCCGACTTGTGCCGGGACGAACGATGGACAGAGTCGAAAGCAACTTCGAACACGAGCTTTGGGTTAACCGCACGAACCGGACCAAACCTGTCTATCGTGTTAGAGCGGACCCATCTGTCGAGTTGCATCAGCTCGTCGTCGGTGAATCCGAAGTAGGCCTTGCCGACCGGAACCAACTCCCACGCCCCGCCCTCCGCAGGCCGCCAGCAGCCGAAGGTGTAGTCCGAGTAGTAGGACGAACGTCGGCCGTGACCGCGCTGCGCATACATCACGACGCAGTCTGCGATCAGGGCGTCCCGCTTCCACTTGAACCAAGGTCCTTTCGGACGTCCGGCAAGATACGGGCTGTCGCGCCGTTTCAGCATCAGGCCTTCGATGCCGACGGCGCGCGCGCCGTCTCGCAGAGCGGAGAGCGCCCCCCAATCTTTAAACGCGATCCGGTCGGAAAGATCCATGCGAGGCGGCAACACATTTTGATGCCATTCTTCCAGCCGCGCGCGCCTTTCCTCATATGCAAGCCCGCGCAGGTCCTCGCCGCCCTCGATCAGAATGTCGTACAGCCGGACATGCGCAGGATGAGACTGCAGCATCTTGGCGCTGACCGTCTTGCGTCCCAGCCGCTGTTGCAGGTCGTTGAAGGGCGCCACCTCCTCATCGCGCTTCACCAGAAGCTCGCCGTCCAGCACGGCGTCGAATGTGAGCGATTCGACGATGTCTGGAAAGGCCGGACCGATCTCATCGCCGGTTCGCGAGAAAATCCGGCCGCGCCCGTTGCGGGCGGCGAGCTGAACCCGGATGCCGTCCCATTTCCACTCCGCCGCAAAATCCTCGGGCTGCATATTGGCAAGCTCGGCGGCGTCCAGGGGATTGGCCAGCATCAGTGGCTTGAAAGTGATCCGGTTGCTGACGTCGGGAACCGGTCCCGCGCCGTCGAGCCATGAAAACAGGTCGGTGAACGGCGGCTCCAGGCCGTGCCAAAGCTCCTCGATCTGGTCGACCGATTGGCTGCCGTAGCCCGCAAGCGCGAGCTTCGCCAGGCGGCTGGAGACGCCGACCCTGAGGCCGCCGGTGATCAGCTTCAAAAGCGCATAACGCCCCGGCGGGTCGAGCTGGTCCAGCCAGCGCTCCACCAGCCCGGGGACCTGTGACCGGCCGGCGGCGGCAAGCGTCTCGACGACCTCTGCTACCCGGGGCGGCGGGTCGGCGGATGCGGAAGCGGGCCAGATCAGCGAGACCGTCTCGGCCAGGTCGCCGACGAAGTCGTAGGACCAGCGGAACAGTTCCGGATCGACCCTGCTTTCGACCAGGCCACGGATCAGGGCCGGCTTCGCGGCGCCCAGTCCCAGCCCGCCGGTCAGGGCGGCCAGGGCGTAACCCCGGTCTGGATCGCCGACCTCGGCGAAATAACTCTGCAGCAGGCGCAGCTTGCCGTTGCGCGACGGCATGAAGACCAGCCCGTCCAACAGCGCGGCAAAGGCCTTCACGCCCCCTCCTCCTCGTACCCCACCAGCGACAGCGCCTCGGCGTCGAACCCGTCCAGCCGCGCCTGGCGCACCAGCGCCTCCTCGCGGCCGTGCGTCACCCAGACCCGTGGCGCTCCCACGTCATGCAGGGTGGCGCACAGCTCGTCCCAGTCGGCATGATCGGAGATGATCAGCGGCAGTTCGACGCCGCGCTGGCGGCCGCGCTGGCGGACGTTCATCCAGCCGCTGGCGAACGCGCGCACCGGATCGCGAAACCGGCGCGACCAGCGGTCCTGCAATGCCGAGGGCGGGCACAGAACGATCGCCCCGTCCAGCGCGGCCGGGGCTGCGTCCGCAACCGGGCGCAAATCGCCCAATGACACACCAAGGGTCTCGTAGAGGGCGCACAGGTCGACCAGAGCGCCGTGCAGCCAGATCGGTTGGTCATAGCCCGCCTGCCGCAACAGCGCGATCACCCGCTGACACTTGCCAAGACCGTAGACGCCGACGAGGTGGCACCGTTCCGGAAAGGTCGCCAGCGAGCGGAGCAGCTTGTCGATCTCGCCGCCATCGGGCGGGTGGCGGAAGACGGGCAGACCGAATGTGGCCTCGGTGACGAAAACGTCGCATGGCACCGGCTGGAACCCGGCGCAAGTAGGATCGGCGCGGCGTTTGTAATCGCCGGAAATCACCACGCGGCTGCCCTTGTAATCCAGCACCGCCTGGGCGCTGCCCAGGACATGCCCGGCCGGAACCAGGGTCACGGACACGTCCCCGACGGCAAGCGTCTCGCCATAGGTCAGCGGCTGAGGGTTGCCGCCGGCATCCGCGCCATACCGCGCCTGCATGATGGCGAGCGTTTCGGGCGTCGCCAGCACGGCGCCGTTGCCGGGGCGCGCATGGTCCGCGTGGCCATGCGTCACGACCGCCCGCGCCCGGCCTCGATGGGGATCGACGTAGAAGCCGCCCGGTTCGCACCACAGTCCGTCGTCGGTGACCTTCAGCCAGCTTTCGGGTTTCGGCCTGTCGCCCATGCCGGATTATATATGCCGTGCGGCGCGGCGCTTCTATGGTCAGGCAACCAGGCCGTGGCTATGGTGCGGTAGACAAGGAAACGTGGATGCCTGAACCGGCCATCGTCTGCATCGGTGCCGCAAATATGGACCGCAGGGCGTTCGTCCGCGGTCCGGTCCGGCTTGCCGCCAGTAACCCCGTGACCCTGGCCACCCGGGTGGGCGGGGTCGCCTGCAACACCGCGCGCAACCTTGCGCGTCTGGGCAACCGGGTCGCCCTGATCGCGGCGGTGGGCCGCGACCCGGACGGCGACAGGGTGGCCGAGGCCGTCGCCGACGCCGGCGTCGACCCGTCCGGTCTGATCCGATCCGACCTGCCGACGGGGTCCTACGTGGTCGTCCTGGACGAAGACGGCGAGCTGGTGATCGGTCTTGCCGCACTGGAGATCAGCGACTCGCTGGCGCCGGCAACGCTGGGCAACCGGATCGAACGGCTGGACGCGGCAGGCGCGGTGATGGTCGATGCGAACCTGCCGCCGGAAACGCTGGCCCTGGTCGCGGAGAGGACGCGGGCGAACACGCCGTTGTTCGCAGCAGCCGTCTCGCCCGCAAAAGCGCCGCGCCTGCAAGAGCTGCTGCCGCGCCTGTCCGGCCTGTTCGCGAACGGGCGCGAGGCCGCCGTGCTTGCCGGCCTGGACCCGGACGCAACCATCGAGCCGGTCGAACTGTCGGTCCGCCTGCAGGCGATGGGGCCCGTCGCCGTTTTCGTCACCCTGGGTCCGCAGGGCGCCGCGGCCGCCGCATCCGGGTTCCGCGGCCGGTTGCCGGCGCCGCCGCCCCGACCCGTCCGGAACGTCAATGGCGCAGGCGACGGCTTCATGGCGGGTGTCATCGACGCTGTTTTGCATGGGCGCGGCGCGGAAGACGCGCTAAGAGGAGGACTGGCGGTTGCCAGCCTCACCTGCGAAAGCGACGAGGCCGCCAATCCGGCGCTCTCGCCTGCCGCCGCCGCCGCCCGTACGGACAACCCCTGAAGGAAAGAACGCGCGTGTCGATGAAGCATATCCTTGTCCGCCCGGACGTGGCCAAAGCCCTGCAACAGGGACGTGCCGTGGTGGCGCTGGAATCCACGGTGATCGCCCACGGGCTGCCCAGACCCGACAATCTCGAGACCGCCCAGGCGATGGAACAGGCGATCGCGGATGCCGGCGCGGTTCCGGCGACGATCGGGGTCGTCGGCGGGCGAATCAAGGTCGGCCTGGAGGCGGACGAGCTGGCCCGTTTCGCGGAGGCCGACGACATCGCCAAGCTGAGCAGCCGCGACCTGGGTGCCGCCGTCGCGCTGGGTACCGACGGGGCGACCACGGTGGCGGCAACGATGATCGCGGCCGCGCGCGCGGGCATCCACGTATTCGCCACCGGCGGGATCGGCGGCGTCCATCGCGGCGCCCATGAGAGCTTCGACGTCTCGGCCGATATCGTCGAGCTGGGGCGCACGCCGGTCCTGGTGGTCTGCAGCGGCGCCAAATCGATCCTGGACCTGCCCAAGACCCTGGAGATGCTGGAGACCGAAGCGGTGCCGGTGCTGGGCTACCAAACCGACCGCCTGCCCGCCTTTCACGCGCGCGACAGCGGACTGGACGTACCGACGACGGTGTCGGATCCGCGCGAGGTCGCCGAAATCGCTGACACCCACTGGGAACTGGGCCTGGGCGGCGTCGTCCTGGCCAATCCGGTGCCGCAAGACGCGGCGATCCCGCGCGGCGAGATCGAAGCCTGGATCGACGCCGCGCTGGCGGAGGCGGACCGGGCCGGCGTGACCGGCAAGGAGGTGACGCCCTTCCTGCTGGGCCGCCTGGCGGTTCTTTCGAGCGGACGGACGCTCGCCGCGAACAAGGCCCTGCTGATCGACAATGCGGGCCTGGCGGCGAAGGTGGCTTTGGCGATCAAGACGCGATGACATTCGTCCTGCACGAACGGCTGGCCTCCGATACCGCCCCGGTGGTCGAACTGCCTCTAAGCAGCGTTCGACTGATGAACGACAGCCGATGGCCCTGGCTGATCCTGGTGCCGCGCCGCGAAGGGGCGGTGGAACTGCACGGGCTGGAGGATGCCGACCAGGTCCAACTGATGCGTGAGATCGCGATGGCGTCGCGGGCGCTGGAGGCCGCCTGCCGGCCCGACAAGATCAATGTGGGCGCGCTTGGGAACCTGGTCCCGCAACTGCACGTGCATGTGATCGCACGCACGCGCGACGACGAAGCCTGGCCGGGACCGGTGTGGGGCGCGGGTGCGGCGCGCCCCTATGGCGACGCGCTGGAGGCGACGGTTGCCCGGCTGCGGCAGGCGCTTTCGGAGGCCGGTCCGCCGACCGGCTGACACGCATCGGCTGGGGGCTCCGCCCCCCAGACCCCCGAAGTAAAGAGAAGAAGAAACAAGAGGTTAAAGCGTTCTGGCAACCCGAAACCCGACACCGCTGCCCCGGCTGACGGATGGGTTCCCGACGCGGAAGGCGGAACGGATGTACCGAGCATAGTCGTCCCAGGACCCGCCGCGAAGAACACGGCTTTCACTATCGTCCGAGGTCCAAGCGCTTCCGTCCGTCGGCGCGCCTTCATAGCTCTCGTTCCAGCAATCCTCCACCCACTCCCACACATTGCCATGCATGTCGGAGAGACCCCAGGTGTTAGGCGGATAGGAGCCAACCTCCGTCGTCTGGCCGATCTGTTGCCCGAAGTTGGCATCCTTCTCGGTGATCTCGTCGCCGAACGAATACCGGGTCGGCGTCCCGGCCCGGCAGGCGTATTCCCATTCCGCTTCGCTTGGCAGCCGGTAGCCCTTGCCAGTCTGCTCGGCCAGCCAGGCCACATAGGCCTGGGCATCGTCCCAATTGACTTTCACAACCGGACGTCGGCCGCGGCCCCAACCCACGTCATCGGCTTTTTTGCGCCCCGTCGCCTCGGCGAAGCTGTCGTATTCGTCGAACGTCACGGGATAACGGCCGATTGCAAATCGCTTCGGTATCGTCACGTCATGGGTGGGTTTTTCTTTATCTTCTTCGTCGGACCCCATGATGAATAATCCGGGGTCAAGCGTGACCATCTCGGGTTCGATCGCCAGGGTTCGTTCTTCCCTCACCGAAGCGCCTGCCACATCGGCAAGGTGGACGTACCGTTCGATGGGCGTGTCTTCCTGGACCTCGATGCGCTGGATGAGCCGCTGGAGCTGTGTGTCCCCGGCGAAGAAGTCTCCGGCGATCCGCTCTGCCTCCTCGCCGCTGGACCTCAGCTCGAAATAAAGACGCGGATTGATGGAGATCTGCCGGAAGAGCGCCTCGTTCCTGTGCTGGACCAAAAGCAGCGCCACGGCAAGCTCCGTGTTGAAGTCTTCGCCCTCGCCAAAGATCTCCCTGGCCAGCAACAGGTGGAGCGAGAGGTTGTTGACGTACCGTTTGAGCTGCCGCGGGTTGTTGCCCAGGAAATCCGCCAGGTCCCGCGCGCAGTCCTTTGCGTCTTCCGGGAGGAGATCCTCGATCAGGGGCATTGCCGTGTCATGGTGAAGACGCGGGATCAAGAAGGGGATCTGGACGATCTTGTCCAGGTAGTCCTGATCGCTGATCGCAAGCTCGGCATACTTGTTCTCGATGCCTTTCTTGACTGTCGTGTGGTCCAGCCCCAGGAAATAGACGCAACCGGATATGTTCAGATAGAGCTTAAGGCCTTCCAGCATGCGCAGCATGTTCTCCGGCACGCACCGGTCCAGATCGTCGATGAAGAAGACGATCGGCTTGTCGTCTTTCCTGGTCTTCGAGATCAGGGCTTTTATGCTGTCGTGAATCTCGATCTGATGGCCGCGGATCCGAAATGATTCTTCCGCGACGCTATCGGACACTGCCTTCAGGTCTTTGATCGATAGACCGGAGGCCCATTTCAGGATCGGTGAACTGAGCGCCAGCGCTACCGTCGTCAGGATCTCCTTGACCTCGGCGACCCCGTCCTTTTTCAGATCTAGAATCGTCTTTTGCAACAGCGCGATAATTGGGTTTTCATCGAACTGATGCTGCCAGGGTTCGAACCACACGGTGTCGATATCCTGGCTTTCCAGCTCCGCCTGGATGTGCCGCATCAGCGTTGTCTTGCCGACGCCCCAGGTCCCGTAGAGGCCCACGACCATCGGCGTCTCGCACCGCGTCGCGAGCCGGGCAAAGGATCGGGCATAACGACTGCGATCGAGCCTGTCCTCCGACGACCACTCGTCGTTGTGAAACAGCTTGTCCGGTGCTTCCGGTTTTTCTGACGTCGACAATGGCCAAACCCGAACAGGTTGGAGCGCCGCAGGGGACATACATTAGCCAACTCCGGTCGCACATTCACCCGTCCTTGTCGAGACGGGTTCGGCCAGGGATGTTCGGCAGGCATTGGCAGCAGGGGATTCGCCCATCGACCGACACCCATGGACGAAATCCATCCGCCGACTAGACTGGATGGGATGAACGCCGCCGACACCGCGCTTGCCCAAGACACCACCCTGCCCGCCCCGTTTGCGGACTGGTTTGCCCGTCGGGGCTGGGACCTTCATCCGCACCAGCGTGCAATGCTGGAAGCCGCGCGGACGGACGCCGATCTCCTATTAGTCGTGCCCACAGGCGGCGGCAAGACCCTGGCCGGATTTCTGCCTTCGATGATCGATGCAAGGGAGCGTGGGCACGAAGGGCTGCACACGCTTTATGTCTCGCCGCTGAAGGCGCTGGCCGTCGACATCCAGCGCAACCTCATGACCCCGATCGAGGAGATGGGGCTGGGCCTTGCGGCGGAAACCCGGACCGGTGATACCCCGCAGGCCCGGCGGCAGCGGCAGCGGGCGCGGCCGCCGCATTTCCTGCTGACGACGCCGGAATCGCTGGCGCTGTTGCTGTCCTATCCCGATGCGGAAACGTTCTTTAAGGGGCTGCGCCGTGTCGTCGTCGACGAGATCCACGCCCTGGCCGGCACCAAACGCGGCGACCAGCTCGCCCTGGGCCTGGGGCGGGTCCAGCGGCTGGCGCCGCACTGCCGCCGGACAGGCCTGTCTGCAACCGTTGCCTGGCCCGACGCCTTGCGGCAATGGCTGTCCCGCGATGCGGATCCGGAAAAGGTCCGCACGATCCAGGCGGGCGACGGCCCCGATCCGAAAGTGCGGATCCTGACAACGCGCGAGGTGATGCCCTGGTCCGGTCATATGGGCGTGCACGCCCTGGCCGAAGTGTACGAAGAGATCCGGAAGGCAAAGACCACAATCGTCTTCGTGAATACCCGCGCCCAGGCGGAGATCGCATTTCAGGAACTGTGGCACCTGAACGAGGACTCGCTGCCGATCGCGTTGCACCACGGCAGCCTGGAGCGCGAACAGCGCCGCAAAGTCGAAGCGGCGATGGCCCGGGGCGACCTGCGCGCAGTGGTCGCAACCTCGTCGCTTGACCTTGGGATCGACTGGGCAGCGGTCGACCTGGTCATCCAGGTGGGCGCGCCGAAGGGTGTCAGCCGCCTGGTCCAGCGCATCGGGCGCGCCGGCCATCGCCTGGACACGCCGAGCCGCGCCCTGTTGGTCCCCGCGAACCGGTTCGAGGTGCTGGAATGCCGCGCCGCGGTGGACGGCGTCCGCGAAGGCACACTAGACGGCGACCCTCCCCGGCCCGGCGGGCTGGACGTTCTGGCGCAACACCTGATGGGCGTCGCCTGCGCCGGCCCGTTTCACGCGCAAGACGCCTTTGACGAGGTGCGGGCGACCGGGCCCTATGCGACGCTCAGCCGGAAAGACTTCGACGACGTCCTGGGCTTTGTTGAAAACGGCGGCTATGCCCTGAAGGCCTACGACCGGTGGCGCCGGCTGGTCCGTCTGGGCGACGGGCGTTACGACGTCGCCAATTCCCGCCTTGCCCACCGGTTCCGGATGAATATCGGCACGATCGTCGAATCGGTCACGCTGAAAGTACGGTTGAAACGCGGCCGGTTCCTGGGCGAGGTGGAGGAGTATTTCGCGATGAGCCTGGAGCCCGGCGACACCTTCATGTTCGCCGGGCGACTGTTGCGGTTCGAAGGCCTGCGGGACATGGCCGTGGAGGCGAGCCCGGCAACGGGCGACGCGCCCAAGGTGCCGGCCTATCAGGGCGGGCGCCTGCCCTTGTCGACGCATCTGGCAGACCGGGTCCGCGCGATGCTGGCCGACCCGTCCAGGTGGTCCGACCTGCCGGGCCAGGTCTCAGACTGGCTGCAGATCCAGCGCTGGCGCTCGGTGCTGCCGGCCAGCGACGGCCTCCTGGTCGAGACTTTTCCGCGCGGCGGCAAGCACTTCCTGGTGGCCTATTGCTTCGAGGGACGCAACGCCCACCAGACGCTGGGCATGCTGTTGACCAAACGCATGGAGCGCGCCGGCTTCGGCCCGCTGGGTTTCGTCGCCACCGACTACGTGCTGGCGGTCTGGAGCGTCCATCCGCCCAAGCGGATCGACACACTGTTCGAAGAGGACATGCTGGGCGACGATCTGGAAGCCTGGATGGACGAATCCTCCATGCTGCGCCGGACATTCCGCAATGTCGCCGTGATTGCCGGCCTGATCGAGCGACGCCAGCCGGGCCAGGAAAAAACCGGACGACAGGTCACGTTCAACTCCGACCTCATTTACGATGTGCTACGCAGCCACGAGCCGGACCACGTTCTCTTGCGCGCGACCCGCGCCGACGCCGCGCGCGGATTGACCGACGTGGGGCGAATCGCCGATATGCTGAGACGCGTTAAAGGACGCATCAGTCACCGGGACCTGGATAGGGTCTCGCCGCTGGCGGTGCCGATCCTTCTGGAAGTGGGCAAAGAGCAGGTATACGGAACGGCCATGGATGAACTGCTGAACGAGGCCGCCGAGGACCTGATCGAAGAGGCGCTGCAGCCTCCACGGCCGGCGGAGCTGCCGCTTTGAGCGCGGAGATCTCGGTCAACGGCGAACGCCTGCTCGCCGATGCGGACGGGGCGCTGGTCTGGCCGACGCGGCGCACGCTGGTCGTGGCCGACCTGCATCTGGAAAAGGGATCCAGCTACGGCCGGCACGGAACCTTTCTGCCGCCTTACGACAGCCGCAGCACCTTGAACCGGGTTTCGGCGCTGGCAATCCGACACAAACCGCGGCGCATCATTGCGCTGGGCGACAGTTTTCACGACCTCGACGCGCCGCGCCGGCTGGCGCCGGGAGACCGCGCGGCGCTGGAGGCGCTGACCCACCGTCATGACTGGATCTGGATCGCGGGCAACCACGACCCGGCGCCGCCGGACGACTGGGGCGGCACGGTGATGTCCGAGCTGACGGAGGGCGCGCTGGTGTTCCGGCACGCCGCAATCCCGGGCCGGCCCGTCGGCGAGATCTCAGGACACTTCCATCCCAAGGCCGCGGTGCGGGTGCGCGGCCGGCTGGTGTCGAACCGTTGTTTCGTGACCGACGGCAGGCGCCTTATCCTGCCATCCTTCGGGGCCTATACAGGGGGGCTGGATGTCTTCGATCCGGCCATCGCCGCCCTCTTCGAACGCAACTTTCTCGTGTATATGCTGGGCCGGCGGAGCGTTCACGCATTGCCGCGGTCCGGGCTTCGACCGTCGCCGCATATCGGGACTGCCTACTGACAGATCAGCAAGGAAAAAGGGGCCGGGGACAGGCCCCGGCCCCTTAGCCACCGCGATAGCTTTGGGGGGAGGGTATATCGCGGCTGAGACTGGCAATGCCAGCTATCCGTGTCCAACACCGCCGATTTCGCGGCGACGCTCATGGATCGGTACTGTTATCCGAATCTACAAGTTATACAAGAAAAAATCTCTGGTTTTACACTGCTAATCCAAGAGCCGAACCACTGCGTAAATCCATGAGAATAACCGCGCCTCAAGCATGGGTTTGACGCGGGCTCTCCAGGAAAAGCATGTCACCTGTAATCTTCTGGTTCAGAAACGACCTTCGCCTCCGGGACAATCCAGGGCTCTCGCGCGCCGCTGACAGCGGCCGCCCCGTCGTTGCGCTGTTTGTCCTGGACGAGGAATCGTCCGGTATGCGCCCGCTGGGCGGCGCGCTGAAATGGTGGCTGCACCGCTCGCTTGCAGCGCTGGAGGAGTCGCTCTCTTCAACCGGTGCGAAACTGGTGCTGCGGCGCGGCCCGGCGCACGATGCGCTGCTGGACGTGGTCGCCCAGACCGGAGCGGGCGCGGTCTTTTGGAACCGGCTTTACAGCCCGCATGAAATCGCGCGGGACAGCGAGATCAAGGCCGACCTGCAGACGCGCGGGCTGGACGTGCACAGCGAAAACGGCTCTCTGATCCGCGAACCCTGGGAGATCAACACCCAGCAAGGCAAGCCCTACTTCGTGTTCACACCGTTCTGGAAGGCCGAGCGCGCAAAAGGGGATCCGTCCTCACCGGTGGCGTCTCCGGAGGGTCTTGCTGGTTACGAGACAGCCGTTGCGTCCGACCGGCTGGAAGATTGGGATCTTCTGCCAAGCAAGCCTGACTGGACCGTGGGACTGGAAGAGGAATGGCGTCCGGGCGAATCGGGTGCGCGCAGACAGCTGCAGCGATTCCTCGACGACAGTCTGACCCGGTACGCAACGGACCGCGACATGCCCGCCACCACTGGAACCTCTCGCCTTTCGCCACATCTTCATTTCGGCGAGATCAGCCCGCGTCAGGTCTGGCATTGGACGTTGGAACATGTACGCAGAGAGAACGACGACGAAGATGCGGCCTGGTCCTTCCTCAGAGAACTGGGATGGCGGGATTTCAACCACAACCTGCTGTTCCACCGTCCAGAGATGCTGGAACGCAACTTGAAAGCTCCGTTCGACTAGTTTCCCTGGCGCGACGATCGGGCCGATTTCCGGGCATGGCGCCGCGGTAACACCGGCTACCCCATCGTCGATGCGGGCATGCGTGAGCTGTGGCACTGCGGATGGATGCACAACCGCGTTCGCATGATCGCCGCCTCTTTCTTGATCAAACATCTGCTGTTGCCATGGCAATGGGGCGAAGCCTGGTTCTGGGACACGCTTGTGGACGCCGATCTGGCCAATAACGCCGCCAACTGGCAATGGGTCGCCGGCAGCGGCGCAGACGCCGCGCCTTATTTTCGGATCTTCAATCCGGTGCTGCAGGGCGAGAAGTTCGATCCCGACGGTCTTTATGTGCGCCGCTGGGTTCCGGAACTCGCCGACCTGCCGCCGGCCTATATCCACAAACCCTGGGAAGCGCCGTCATCGGTCTTGCAAGCCGCCGGCATCGTCCTTGGCGATACCTACCCTGTTCCTCTGGTCAACCATGCCCAGGCCCGGGCCCGGGCGCTGGCCGCGTACAACGATATCAAGAAAGGGGCTGCGTAAAATCATGCGGATTGCTGTTATTGGTGCGGGCATCTCGGGGCTTGGCGCCGCGTGGTTGTTGTCCAAACGTCACGACGTCACTGTGTACGAACGCAACGGCTATCTGGGCGGCCATTCGAATACGGTCGATGCGCCCCACGGCGACAAGTCGATTCCGGTCGACACCGGTTTCATTGTGTTCAACGAGCGGACCTATCCCAACCTGCTTCGTCTGTTCCAGCACCTTGAGGTTCCGGTCAAGAAGACGGAGATGTCCTTTGCGGTGTCCCTGGACGACGGACGTCTGGAATATGGCGGCAAGAACGTCTGGCAACTGTTCGCCCAGCACAAGAACTGGTTTTCGCCCCGCTTTCACGGAATGGTCCAGGACCTGCTCCGATTCTACCGGACAGCAGAGACGTTGCTGCAGTCGCCGACCGCGCGCGAACTCAGCCTTGGCGATTACCTGAGGCTTGGACGGTACAAGGACGCCTTCGTCGACGATCATTTGCTGCCGATGGCGGCGGCGATCTGGTCTTGCCCGGCAGAAACCATGCGCGCCTTTCCGGCCCAGAGCTTTGTCCGGTTCTTCGTCAATCACGGCCTGCTGGAGGTCGACACAAAGAACCGCCCACAATGGTTCACCGTCGACGGCGGAAGCCGCGAATACGTGCGCCGGCTGGTGGCGGATATCGATGGCACCGTCACGCCGTCGCGCGCGGCGGTTCAGGTCCGCCGGTTGGGCGGAAAGGCGGTGGTGCGGGACATCGACGGTGCGGAGCAGACGTTCGACGAGGTGGTTCTGGCCTGCCACGCCGACGAGGCGCTGGCGCTGCTGGCGGATCCGACGACCGAGGAGCGTCGCATCCTCGGCGCATTCCGGTATTCCAAGAACCTGGCGGTGCTGCATCAGGACAAGGCCCATATGCCGAAACGGGGGCGCGTCTGGTCCGCGTGGAACTACCTGCACGACCGGAAAAGATCCGACGGGTCGGTGGCCGTGACCTACTGGATGAACCGGCTGCAGTCGCTGGATCCGTCCTGTCCCTTGTACGTCACGCTGAATCCGGACCGGCCCTTCGCGCCTGGCACGGAGCTTCGCCGGTTCACTTACGATCATCCCATCTTCGATGCAGCCGCAACCCAGGCGCAGGGCCAGCTTCCCGGCATTCAGGGTATCGCAAATCTCTGGTACTGCGGCTCTTACTGCGGCTACGGCTTCCACGAGGACGGTCTGGCGTCAGCGATCGCGGTCGCGCGGGCGCTGGGCGTAGCGCCTCCCTGGGGCCATCACGACGCCTATGCAATGGCGGCCGTCACCCCCGCGGCAACGGGGCTGGCGCTGGCGGCGGAATAGCGCAATGACAAACCCTCAAAACGCAGTGCCGGAACCCCAGATCTATGTGGGGTCGGTCATGCACCAGCGGATGAAACCGATCTCGCACCGGCTGGACTACCGGGTGTTTGCTCTTTTCCTCGACATCGACAGGCTGGACGCGGCGGACCGCCGCGGCGGTCTTTTCGGCTACAACCGGTTTGCGCCAATCTCGTTCCATGACCGCGACCATGGGCCGCGCGACGGCAGCGCGCTGCGACCCTGGTTCGACTCCCATCTGGCAATGCATGGGCTAGAGACCGGCGGCCCGATCCGGTTGCTGTGTTTCCCGCGGATCTGGGGATACGTCTTCAATCCGTTGTCGGTCTATTTCTCCTACCGGCGCGACGGCACGCTGCAGGCGATTCTCTATTACGTCTCCAACACGTTCGGCGAGTGGCACGCCTATCTGTTGCCGGTCGAAGGCGAGACCGGCGAACCGATCCTGCAGCGGGCGGACAAGCGGTTCTACGTTTCGCCATTCAACACGGTGGACGGGCACTATCGGTTCAAACTCAAGGCGCCCGGAGAGCGGCTGAAGATCCTGATCAGGCAGTTCGACGCCGACGACGAGGAAATGCTGCTTGCATCCCACACCGCCGAGGGCGAACCGCTCACGCAACGAAACCTCGCCGCGGCGCTGGCCAAACATCCCCTGATGACCTTCAAGGTGATTGGCGGCATTCACTGGGAGGCGTTGAAGCTGTGGCGACGCGGTCTGAAGATCGTCGACCGTCCGGCACCACCCCGCAATCCGATTACTTGGCAAACGGGTGTTCAGTGATGCATTCGATGGTAAATTGTATGACAGGGAAACAGTCGGTGAGTGAGTCCGTGTCCGGGACCGATATAAAACTAACTGGTCCGATGCGCCTAGTTCTGGCACTTGCGCCGCGGTGGCAGCGAGGCACAATCCGGGTTCGCCTTCCCAACGGCGAAACGGTGGAACATACGGGGCCGCAGCCGGGCGGCACGGCGGAGATCATCATCAAGGACCAGAAAGCGGCACGCCGGCTGTTGACCGGCGGCACGGTCGGCATTGCCGAGCCCTATATCCGCGGCGAATGGGACACGCCAGATCTGAGAACCTTTCTGACGGTGGCGGCGGAGAACGAAGCGATCCTGACCGAAGCCATGCGCGGATCTGTCGCCTATCGTGTGATTTCGAGAATTCTGCATTTGACCCGGCGTAACTCCACACGCGGGAGCAAACGCAACATCTCGTTCCACTACGACCTGGGCAACGAGTTCTACGCCCATTGGTTGGACACCACCATGACCTACAGCGCGGCCCAGTTCGACGAGCAGACGTCGCGCCTGGAACAGGGCCAGGAGAACAAATACCGGCTGCTGGCGGAACGCATGGCGCTGCAACCGGGTCAGCATGTGCTGGAGATCGGCTGCGGCTGGGGCGGTTTCGCAGAGTATGCGGCCAAGAACTACGGCTGCCGCGTCACCGGCCTTACCATATCGCAGGAACAGCACGACTACGCCGCGCAACGCGTTCAGCGCGAGGGCCTCAACGAACAGGTGGAGATCCGACTTCAGGATTACCGGGACGTTGAAGGAACCTATGACAGGATCGCCTCCATCGAGATGTTCGAGGCGGTGGGGCAGGCCTATTGGCCTCTGTTCTTCAAGACGCTGCGGTCGCGCCTGGTGGAAGGCGGCAAAGCGGCCCTGCAGGTGATTACGATCGACGACAGTTTTTGGGACGAGTATCGCACGCGACCGGACTTCATCCAGCGGTACATCTTCCCCGGCGGCATGCTCCCCTGCCCCTCCGAACTGCGACGCCAGATCAAGGACGTCGGACTGGACGTGGTCTCGGAGGATTGGTTCGGCGAGCATTACGCCCATACCATCGCCGAGTGGTACCAGAGATTCCAGGAGGCCTGGCCGCGGATCGCAGCGCACGGGTTCGATGCCCGCTTCAAGCGCACCTGGGAATACTATCTTGCATACTGCGAAGCGGGTTTCCGTTCGCGCTGTACGGACGTTGTGCGTATCGCCGTAGCGCCTGCCTGATCCGCCGCCGCTCAAATGTCTACCCAACGCCCGCACTCGGCCCAGCCGGGACGGTTACCGCGCGGACTCCTGGCGGCAATGGCGGTCCCAGGCGTACCGCTGGCCGCATTCAGCCTTCCGGTCTACGTCCACATCCCGGCCTTCTATGCAGTGGACCTTGGCCTTGGCGTCGCCGCGGTCGGACTTGTCCTTCTGTTGGCGAGGGTCTGGGATGTTGTGACCGATCCAATGATCGGCTGGCTATCAGACCGCACCCGCGGGCGGTTCGGCCGCCGCCGCCCGTGGATCGTCGCCGGGGCGCCGCTGACCCTGCTGGCAACCTGGATGTTGTTCGTCCCCCCGAACGGCGTGGGGCTTGCCTATCTCGGCGCCGCGACGTTCCTGCTCTACGTCGGCTGGACCATGGTCATCGTGCCCTATACGTCGTGGGGCGCGGAACTCTCGCCCGATTACCATCAGCGCAGCCGGATCACGGCATGGCGCGAGGGCGCCGTTATTGTCGGAACCGTCTTGGCCGCCGCATTGTTTGCCTTGCCCGGCGCCTCGGACCGGGCCGACGCCCTGAAGCTGCTGGCCTTGGTGATCCTGGCGCTGTTGCCTATCGCGCTGATTGTTTTGCTTTTCCGGGTACCCGACCCACAGACGTACCGCACTACGTCGCTCTCGTTCCGAAAAGGCGCCGGGCTCCTTCTGGAAAACCGGCCATTCGCCAGGCTTTTGGCGGCCTGGCTTTTGAACGGCATCGCAAATGGGCTGCCTGCCTCGCTTTTCGTGCTGTTCGTGGAGAACCGGCTGCAAAGCCCGGACCAATCCGGATTGCTGCTTCTTGCGTACTTTATGTGTGGCATCGCTGGTCTGCCGATCTGGTTAGCAGTCAGCAGACGATGGTCCAAACATCAGGCCTGGTGCGTAGCGATGTTGTGGACTTCGGCGTTCTTCGCATGGGTCCCGTTTCTCGCGCCTGGCGATGTGTGGCTGTTCTTTGTGGTCTGCATCGCAACCGGCCTGGGACTAGGGGCTGATTTGGCGTTGCCGCCATCCATGCAGGCTGACGTCGTCGACATAGACACGGCCCGGGGCGGCGGAAGAAGAACGGGTTTGTACTTTTCGTTGTGGGGCATGGCGACGAAACTGTCGCTGGCTCTGGCGGTCGGATTGGCCTTCCCACTGCTTGGATTGGCAGGGTTCGATGCAGCCAAGGGCACGATCGCAACGCAGGGAACGTTAACATTGGCTTTGCTTTACGGAGGCGCGCCGATTCTTTTCAAACTTGCCGCGATTGTATTGGTGTGGCGGCACCCGGTGGACAGGTCGGTGCAGGAGAAGATCCGTGGAGAAATTGAAGGTACGATTTGATCATGGTCAGACAGTCGCCCAGACGGGCCGCGGCATGCGTGCTGGCATGCGTCCTTGTATTTGCGGGATGCAGGTCCATGAAGCCTGAAGACTTCAAAGACCGCCAGCCGACGTTCCTGCCGGAGGAGTATTTCCAAGGCACGACGCAAGCGTGGGGAATGTTCGAGGACCGGTTTGGCGACGTGCGGCGGCAATTCAGCGTCGAAATCGTCGGGACATGGGAAGACGAACAGCTGACTCTGGTCGAGGACTTCGTCTACGACGACGGAGAAACCGAACGGCGCGTCTGGAGGATTCGCAAGACGGGCGAAAGCACCTATGAGGGCGAGGCTGACGGCGTTGTCGGCGTCGCAAAGGGTGTGCAGTCCGGCAACGTCATGAACTGGCAATACGACTTTGACCTGAAAGTCGGAGACAGCGTCTGGCGCGTCCATTTCGACGACTGGATGCTGCTGCAGTCGGACGGCGTGATGTTGAACCGCGCGACGGTGACGAAGTTCGGCTTCACTTTGGGCACCGCCACGATCGCCTTCAAAAAGCAACCCGACAGTGCGGCTCAATCCAAATCCGAAGACTTCCGCAGCCTGGCCGCAGCGGAATAATCAGACGCTGACGGAAAGCTTCCGACGCACCAGCCCTATCAAGCTGCGCAGGACAGGCAGGCGGGCATAGAACTGCGACGACGCGTCCCAATGGTCCAGATGGGCGGCGATCCGGTCCTGCGCGTCGAAGTGGATTTCACTCATTCCTTCGATGCGCCATTCAGCGCCCGGCAGGCGCTTCGGCTTGAACGTAAACGTCCATTTGATGTACCCGGCCCGGTCCCCAAGCGCCTGGTCGACGACGACGAATTGCGGCGCCTCGCAGGTTTCGAACATGTCTTCGAACACCCGCACCATAAGATCGATACCGCGAACGTCGTTGAACGGATCGCGGAAACGGACGTCGGGAGCACACAGCGCCCGCATCTCCTGGATGGTCTCGGGCGTCAGCGTCTCAAATACGGCCGCCCACCGGGCCAGCGCCGCCGCCCGCCCGCCGGTCACAGTCCCGTCGCCTTGCGAATCATCGGGAAGTAGGCGGCGTTCGGCAGCTTTTGCATCATCTTCAGCTGCCAGGCCAGGCGGCGCGGAAACGCCACTTCGAAGTCGTCGCTGTTGAGCCCCTCCCAGAGGCGGTCGACCGCATCGTCCAGTTCCATCAGGTGTGGCATTTCGAACTCGTTGCGGTCGGTCAACGGCGTCCGGACGAACCCCGGACAGATCACCTGGGTTTTGATCCCCCTGGGCTGTAGCTCGGCATGAAGCGATTCCGCCAACGCGATCAGCCCGGCCTTCGTGGCGCAATAGCCGCCGGCCATGGGCAAGCCGCGATAGCCGGCCACCGACGCCATGATGGCAAGATGTCCCGCCCCGCGTTCCACAAACCGTTTCAGGAGCGGATCGAGGCAGTTGACGACGCCCATAAGGTTCACCTGGACCAGCGTCCCAACCTGTTCGGCCTGAAAATCCGTTGCCGGCGTCGGCATATGCGTGCCCGCATTCAGGACGGCATGCGCAATGAGCCCGTGATCGGATTCGATACGCTCCACCACCGCTCTGCAGGCCTCGACGTCGGTGACGTCAAGCGTATAGGGAACGATCGACCCATTGGCCTCTTCCGCAAGCGCCGCCAACGCCTCTTCATTGCGGGCGCTCGCGGCGACCCGGCAACCCCGGGCAGCCGCTTTCAGCGCCAGACCACGGCCAATGCCGGAGCTTGCACCGGTTATCCAATAGAGTTCACTCATCGGCCCACGGTCTCCGAAAAACAAAGACACCCATATAGGATATTATACGCTGACGCAGGATGGCGGTTCACGGTCCCTGCGCCGACGGCTCCAATAATGAAACCGGGGCGACAGTGTCGCCCCGGCCCGTTAACCCGAAGAACTGTGCTGAATACGGTTCAGCCGCCCTTGTGGTCCTTCTCGAACCGGGCCACCAGGATGTCAATGCCTTTGAACACCGCGTCGCGCGGACCGATTGCGGGACCGCCCGCATTTGGCTGCCGCATCACTTCCGTACCGATGACGCCGATTTCGTAGAGCACGACATTCACTTCCTGCAGTCGCTCGATCGCTTCCATCGCCTGCTCAGGGATGTTCGTGAGGTTGTCCTTCGTCAGGACGGCCATGAAACTCAGCCGCACGTGGTACGTGCATTGCGAATTCAATGGACCGAAGACAGTCCCGCTGATCCCCAGGTTTGCAGATAATGCGCTTTCGTTGCTCTGCGGGATGACCTTATTCAACGCAGTGGCAAGGCGCTCCTCGAATATCGCCGGGTCCTGGAGATTGCACCGGGCGGCATTCTGAGAGAACGTGACCCGGATGTTGTTGTAACGCTCGATTTCGGTTGCAACGCCCTGTGCCTGAGCGCCGCAGGAAAATACGCACGCAGCGAGCGCGAGAAGAATAGCTCTGACCATAGTCCGATCCCCTGTTGATTTCAGACCTACTGTATCGGCACAGCTCTACCCGCCACAACCGATACCTTCAACCGCTGAATTTGAGCCGGTTACCAGGAATAGGCGATCAAAGCGCCGCCGAACCCCTGGGTCGCCGACCCTTCGTCATCGACGATCGGGCTGTCCTCGGCATCGCCCAACAGCCGGTCGATGCTCGCCAGGAAGCTCGCGCTCCATCCGCCGTAGAACTTCCAATCCAGCCTGAGGTTGCCGCCGATGTCCTTCAGGCCGGAATCGGCCGAGAACTCGCGCAAGCCGCTACGTGCGGCGTTGTCGCTGTCGATGCTGAAATACTCGTCCATGTAGTTGTTGTCGGCCCAGGTCCCGCCCGCACCGAACGTGAACTGGAATTCGTCCGACAGCGGCATGCTGTATTTGGCGTTCAAGCCGATCAGCCAGCCGCTGTGCCCGCTGGCGACGTCCTTGGAAACGTCCAGGTCGGCCCCAATCGAATAGCGCTTGTCGGACGAATTCTTGATGGTGAACCCGCCGAACGCGCCCAATTCCCAGGCTTCGTCGACCGTTCGAAGGTCATCCACCCTGTCGTTGTCGACGTTGTTTCGCTTGAAGCGGTAATCCAGTTGCGGACCGGCCCGCCACATATCGGACGGGACGACATTGCCCCTAAGCTTGGTCCCGATCAACTCGGCATAATAGTTGTTCTTTTCAGCCTTGCCCGTCAGCAAAGGAACGGCTTGATAGTCCTCTGACCCTTCATAGTCCGGCGCAAAACCGACACCGGCGCCGAGACGGAATTTCCATTCCTCGGCCGATGCCGACGCCGACAACGCCAGACCAACGGCCGCAACCGCAACAAAGGCTTGTCGCCTCCGCTTTCCACTCATCTTGCATCCCCTATGGCGCACGCCCTGCCGATGGCGCAACGCCACCACTCCACCGTGGGTCATTTATACTGGCTCTGCATCGGTCTTGGTCAAGGCGGCAGGCGGCGAATGGCAACTGGCCCTGGCGGTGCGTGCAAAGATGTCACAGTCCCAAGTAGGCCCTGCGCACGCCATCGTCGCGCAGCAGATCGGCGCCGACCCCTGCCAATGCAATGCGTCCGTTTTCAAGCACGTAGGCGAAGTCCGCCAGCTTCAAGGAGACCCCTACATTCTGCTCCACCAGGATGACCGAGATTCCCTCGGAATTGAGGCGGCGGATCGTCTGGAAGACCTCTTGTACAAGGGTCGGCGCAAGACCCAAGGACGGTTCGTCGAACATGATGAGCTCCGGCGCGCCCATCAGGCAACGGCCGATCGCCAGCATCTGTTGCTCGCCGCCCGAAAGCGTTCCGGCAAGCTGGGCCGCGCGTTCGGCAAGGCGCGGGAACATGTCAAAAACCCGTTCCAGGTTCCGGACTCGGTCGGCCCGGCCGCGGGGCAAAAAGGCGCCGATCTCAAGGTTCTCCAGGACCGTCATCCCGGCGAAGATCTGCCGTCCTTCGGCGACCTGGCCAATGCCCAGATTGCATGTCCTGAAGCTGGGCAGTCCGGTGATGTCGGCCCCCTTGAAGGAGATCTTGCCGGCCGCCGGCGTCTCAATCCCCGCAATCGACCGGATCAGCGAAGACTTGCCGGCCCCGTTAGCTCCGACGATGGCGACCAGACCGCCCTCGCGCACCTCCAGCGAGACGCGGTCCAGCGCCTGGGCGTCGCCATAGAACAGATCCAGGTCCCGCACGGTCAGGATCAAAGCGCCTCCTCCCCCAGGTAGCATTCCAGCACGGCAGGGTCGCGGACCACGGCGTCAGGGGCGCCGTCGGCCAGCAGCTGGCCGTGATTGAGCACGATCACGTGACGGGACAACGCCATCACCGCGCGCATCACGTGTTCGATCAATAGGATGGTCAGGCCAGTTTCGGCATTCAGCCGACGCAACGTCGCAACCATGCGGTCGGTTTCGGTGGGCCGCAGACCGGCCATCACCTCGTCCAGCAGCAAAAGCCGCGGACCGGTGGCCAGGGCCCGCGCCACTTCCAGGCGCTTGCGGTCCGGAAGCGTAAGGCTGGCCGCCGGCGCGTGTCGCTTGTCGGCAAGCTCCAGCTGCTGAAGGATATCCTCCGCGCTTTTTCGGGCGGCCGCCACGTCGCGCGCCGCCCTGAGGGCGCCGACGGTCACGTTGTCCAGCACCGACAACCCGGCAAACGGCTTGACGAGCTGGAACGTGCGTCCGATTCCCTCGTTGCAGATCTGGTCCGGCCGCAATCCCGTGATGTCGCGCCCATCGAGCGATACCGCGCCTTCGTCCGGGGCGAACACCCCGGCGATGACGTTGAAGCAAGTCGTCTTGCCAGCGCCGTTCGGTCCGATCAGGGCGACCAGTCCCCCCGTTTCGACCTCGAAAGACACGTCGCTGAGAGCCCTAAGCCCGCGAAAGCTCTTGGTGATCCCCCTGACGGACAGAATGGCGGCCATCACGCCGCCCCTTCCGGCGGGCGATCGGTCACACGCAGACGCGGGGCGAGCCAGGGCCAGACTCCGTCGGGGCGAAACAAGACGATAACGATTACCAGCGATCCCCAGAAAACCTGTTTCAGCCCGGGAATGTGAAGCTCTTCGGTATAGACCGTCAGCGCCTCGCCGATCGGCGTCAGGATGAACGAGCCCAGAACAGGGCCGATCAGGGTCCCGACCCCGCCGATGATGGGCGCCAGCAACAGCTCGATGGAGTTCTGGATCGAGAAGATCTGCTCAGGAAACAGGTTCTTGTAATAGAAGGCGTTGATCACGCCGGCCTGACTGGTCAGTGCGGCCGAAAGGACAACTGCCGTCATCTTGTAGCGGAACACGTTGACGCCCAGCGCCTGGGCCGCCTCCTGGTCTTCGCGGATCGCAAGCCAGTAGTAGCCCAGCCGCGAACGCAGGACTGCGCGGCTGATCGCCAGGACCGCGACCGTCATGATCAGCAGCACGTAATAGAACATCTGCGGCGGGCCGCTGAGCCTGAGGAGATCAACGCCGCTGCCCTGCGCCGGGATAAAGAAACCGCCCGACCCGTTCACCCATTCCCAGTGATCGAACAGAACCCTGGTGAATTCGGCGAACGCGATGGTCAGCAGCGCGAAATAGACGCCGCGGATGGAAAATCGGAAGCCGAGGAAGCCATTCAGCGCGCCGGCCAGGCCTGCGACACCGGCCGCAACCGGCATCGCCAGCCAGGGGACGATGCCGAAATGGACGTAAAGAACCGCCCCGGTATAGGCGCCGAGGCCGATGTAAAGCGCGTGTCCAAGAGACAGCAGCCCGGCAAACCCCATCATGATGTTCCAGGCCAGCCCCAGATAGGCCAGGTACAGCACCAGCACCAGGACGGAAAGCACGTAGTCGCCCGCAACCAGCGGCAAGCCGACCAGGACGGCGAACGCCGCAATCAACATGGCCATCGCCCGCGGCGGAATGCCCAGGATCACTGGCCGGCCTTCCCCAGAAGGCCCTGCGGCCGCAACAGCAGGATCAGGATCATCAGGCCGAAGCTGACAACGCTTTTCATGGACGGCTGCAGCAGCAGCCCGGACATGGCCTCCGAAATCCCGATCAGCGTGCCGCCCAAAAGCGCGCCTGTCATCGAGCCCAGACCGCCGATGATCACGATGATGAAACCCAGCAAGGTAAGCTCGGTGGCAAGGTAGGGATGCACGTCGAACAGCAGCAGCAGGATGCAGCCGGCGGCGCCGATGCAGGCGGATCCAATACCGAAGGTCACGGCATAAAGGCGCTTGACGTCCAGGCCCACCACCTGCGCGCCCAGCCGATTGTCGGCGCAGGCCCTGATCGCCTTGCCGATCCCCGTATATTTGAAGAAGGCCAGGAGCGCGCCGGATATGACAATCGCCGCGACGGCCGCCAGAAGGCGGGTCTTGTCCAGGATCAGTCCGCCGATCTCGTAGCTGTCATAAGCGTAGTCCAGGTCGGCCACGCGCGCATCGGGCCCGAAGGCCATCAGGCAAAGATGGACCAGGATCAGCGCCACCGACGCCATCAGCAGAAACTGCATGTGTTCCGGACGGTCCAGAAGGCGATTGATCAGCAGCCTCTGCAAACCGTAGCCCGCGGCAAACAGAAGCACCGCCACAATCGGAATGCTGAGCAGCGGATCGAGGCCGACCGATTGCGCCAGCATCAAGGCGACGAACATGCCGACGACCATGATCTCGCCGTGGGCGAAATTGACGACGCGGATCACCCCGAAAATGACCGACAGGCCCAGTGCGCTGAGGCCATAGACAAGCCCCGTCATCAGCCCCTTGACCGCGAAGTCCAGGATGATTTCGGCGCTGTACATCCCCGACGGTGGCGCTGTCGCCTTGTGCGGTCAGCCCCGCTCGCCCCAGCCCGGAACCGGAATGACGACGTCCGCAACCTTCGCCGCGTCCGGCATCACGACCAGCGGCTCGCCGTTGAAGTTCTGGGTCACGGCGTTGCCAAGCCCATTGTTCTGGCCCTTCTCGTCGAATGAGATGCCGGGGCCGACCGAGACATTGTCGGAGATGTCGGTCGCCTTCAGGGCGGCCTGCAGGGCGGCGGCATCCGTGGATCCTGCCCGCTTGTATGCATCGGCGGCGATCAGCATTCCTTCGAAGGTGTAGACGACGTTGGTGTCCACCGCGATCTCCGGGTACATGGCCCTGAACTCCGAGCGCAATGTCTCGGTCAGCGGCTTGTTGGGGTCGTACCAGGGCACGATCGAGATGACATAGTCGCCGCGCGGCCCCAAAGCCTTGAGGTACTGATCCTCGTAGTATCCCGGTCCGTTGGTGATGATCGCGGCCGGCTCCCAACGCTGCTTGATCATCTCCCGGGTCAGGCCGATGGCGTCGTTCAAGCGGCTGACCGGCCAGACGATGTCCGATCCCGTGGCCTTCGCCTTGGCGATCTCAACCGACAGGTCCCGGGCCTTGGGGTCGTACGAGATCACCTCGGTCAGCTCGTAGGGCATGCCCATCTTGGGAAACAGCTTTTCGACGGCGCCGCTAACCGCTTTGCCGAAGGTGTCGTTGACGGCCAGCATGACGCCCTTCTTGGGCGCATACCCCGTCGCCTCGAACAGCGCCTTTTGATACTTGAAGGCTTCGCCGACCAGGGTCCTGGCGGTCGGAAAGTTCCGGAAAATGAACTTGTAGCCCTGCTCGGTGATCGGCGGGGCGGCGGCGATGTTGATCACAAACGGAATCTGCTTCTGCTCGGCAACCGCGGCGATAGCGATGGTCGCGCCGGAATCGAAGGCGCCGACAAGAAGCTGCGCGCCGTTATTGATCAAACGTTCGGCATTGACGCCCGCTTTCTTCGGATCGGATTCGGTGTCTCCCGGGATCACCTCCAGCTGCGGGAAACCCATGTCGGACAGCATCTTCAGGGCCACCTCGACGCCGCGTTGGCAACTCTCGCCCAGCTTGGCCTGGTGCCCCGAGCGGGGCAGGATCACGCCGACCTTCAGCGGGCCAGCCGCCAGGCCATGCCGCAACGGGTAGAGCGCCGCCAGAGACCCCGCCGCAAGCCCGGCGGTAAAGGTGCGCCGTCCGACCTTCGGGCCATTGGACATGATCGATCGCTTGGACATGGAGCGCCCCCCTATCGTTTGTTTTGATTGACCGATTGGCGCGAGAGTACGGGAACCCGATCAGCACGGCAAGCCGCCCCGCTGGAGGCAATAAAGCGCTTCCAGAAGGTAAAAGTCTCCCCAGATCAGCTCATGTCGGTCTGCGAAACGCTTGACCTGATTAAAGCAACCGTCCACCAGCATTCCCTTCGGTCGGCGGTCATCCGGCGACACCGGCGTCAAGCGGCGGCAGAGCCCTTCGATAAAGGGTTCGCAGTGGTCGGCGAAAAAACGGGCGCCCGGCGGCAATGACGGCATGACAGAGATCCGCGCCAACTGCGCAGCGACGATCGCGGCCGCCGAAGTGTCAACCGGATCGCCGACGCTCCAGGAAGGATCCAGGAAGTCCCAGGGCGGAACGAAGTCGGGTCCGCTTCTGTGAAGATAGAATTCGAACAAATGACGCGCCGCAACCAGGTAGCGCTGTTCGCCCAGCTCTTCCCATGCCCTGAGGAACCCGCCGATGGCCCAGGCCTGTCCACGGCTCCAGCAGCTGTCGTCGTGGGCGCCCAGCAAGGTGAAATGGCGCTGGATGTCACCGCTGTCCCAATCGTACTCGATGAATTCCACCGTCGACCCGTCGGCGCGAATGAAGTCCCGCAAGGTCAGGTCCAGATGCCGGCGCGCGCCGCGGTGAAATCTCGGGTCTCCGGTGGCACGGGCGCCCCACCAGTCCAGCATCAAATTGGGATGAACATTGTCGACCGCGACCACATTGGGGCCTGACAAGGTCGTGGTTAGGACCTGGACTTCGCGGCCGATCGCCATGCCGCCGTTTGCCGGGATCGCCATCGCCCGCATGCGGTTTGCAACCGTCAGCGCCAGATCCCGCATCTCCGCATCCCCGGTAGTCTCGGCCAAACGGGCCGCGGAGTAATAGAACTTCGGCGCACGGAACATGTCGTGCCGGTCCGCCTTGGGGCGCAAGGCGCGGGTCCTGCTCATGGCCTCGTCGATCAGGGAATCCCGTCCCAGGAGTTCGCCGGCGATCCGCAGGCACTCGATCCAGTGGCCGGCACACCAGTCGCCGTCGGCGACGGTTTCCCATTTGCCGTTTTCCGGGTCGGCGTAGTAAGGCCAGGCCGCACCGCAGGCATCGCGCGAAGTGACAATCCGGTCGAGCAGAAGGTCGAGGGCGTCGTTGCGGGCTGCCACGGCTCAACCCTCCATCGGGCCTGCCGTACGACTGCTTGCCCGTCCGCGTATCACAGCAGCGGGATCACCATGTTTTCCCGAGCCAACACGGCGCCGGGCCACATCGTCCGGGCTTCGATTTCCAGTTTATCCAGGAAATCGTCCTCATGGTCGGGCTCGTGGTGAAAGATGGCCAGCATCTTGACGTTTGCCGCCTGGCAAAGGCGCACACCCTCCTGCCATGTGGAATGCCCCCAGCCGACCTTGGTCTCGAATTCCGCGTCGGTGTACATCGAATCGTAGATGACGAGATCGGCGCCTTCGATCAGGCCGAGGATATTCTGGTCAGGCTGACCCGGCTTATGTTCGGTGTCGGTGATGTAGCAGACGGCCTTCCCCTTGTATTCGATGCGATAACCGGTTGCCCCGTTGGGGTGATTGAGCGGAGCCGTGCGAATAAAGATGCCGTCAAGCAACGGGAAGCTGTCGCCGACGCGGAAATCGGAAAACTCCATGCGCGCCTTCATCGCTTCAAGTGGAACCGGGAAGAACGGCTGCATCATTTGTCCGGACAGGACTTTTTTGATGCCGCCGTCGTCGATCACATGACCCGCCATAATCTGGAAGGTGTTCGTCGGCACAAAGGCAGGTTCGAAGAACGGAAACCCGTTGATGTGGTCCCAGTGGGTATGCGACAGCAGCAGATGCGCCTTTTGCACTTCGCGCTTCATCATCCAGGACCCGAGGCTGCGGATCCCGGTCCCCGCATCCAGGATGATGCGCTCGCCGCCGCAGGAGACTTCCACGCAGCTCGTATTCCCGCCCACGCCGATGTGGCGCGCGGATGGCGTGGCAATGCTGCCTCTGACCCCCCAGAACTTGACCTTGAATGACATATCAGCGTTCCGTTAACTGACGGCCGCGGTTTCAGTATCCTTGCCTGCATAAATCATGTTGGGGCGCGCCCTGACGGAAACAATACCCTAATTGTTAACCGCTGGGACAGCACTGCGCGGCCGGGACAGTGCGAATTTCCTGAAATCCGGGCGTTTCGACCCGTACTGAGATACTAACGCTGCGTTCTTAACCAAGCCTTGCCGGGCCGGAGACCGCCGCCGTCAAGCGGCGGAAGAGGCGCCGCGACACGGTGCGTCGACGGACCGCAACAGCGCGGGAAACTGGATATGAAGGGTTCCTGCCCGCAAAACCATGAACACCGTCAGCGCTGCCCACAGACCGTGGTTCCCCCACAATCCGAGACCGATATTGGCGGCGACCAGATAAAGCAAAAGCGAGATCAACATGCCGTTGCGCAAGGCCCTGGTCCGTGTCGCACCGATAAAGATCCCGTCATAGGCGAATGCCCAGACCGAAACCAGCGGAAGCGCGACGGCCCAAGGCAGGTAGTCCGCGGCCCGCAGACGGATCTCGGGCAGGTCGGTCATCACGGCAATAATCAGATCGCCCGCCGCCCAGTAGACCAGCGCAATCATCACAGCACACAGGCCCGCCCAGATCATCGAGACCCTGGCCGCGCGCGCGAACCCGGCACGGTCGCCGGCGCCTTTCGCGCGGCCCACCAACGCTTCTGCGGCATGGGCAAAACCGTCCAGCGCGTAGGCGGCGATGGTATTGAAGTTTGCCAGCACCGCGTTGACCGCCAGGATCGTGTCACCCAGTCGCGCGCTTTGCGCAGTCCAATAGGCGAACGCGAAAATCAAACACAGGGTCCGGATGAAAATGTCGATGTTGATGACCATCATCCGCCCGAGCTCACGACCGTCGAAAATGGCAGGCCAGCCGACGCGCCAGCCGCCGCGACGACGGACCCGCGAAAGGACGAAAACCGCGCCCAGCGCCAGGCCGGAATACTCGGCCAACACGGTTGCCGCGGCGACGCCGCCCACACCCCACCCCAGGCCCAGCACGAACCAGAGATCGAGAACGATGTTGACGCCGTTGGTGAAGACCTGCAGCGCCAGCGGAATGCGCGCGTTCTGAAGTCCCAGGAACCATCCAAGAATCGCATAGTTCGCCAGCGTCGCCGGCGCGCCCCAAATCCGGATGCGGTAATAGGTATCCGCCAGCGACTCCACGGCCGGGCTGGCTTCGATCAGGCGAAATGCGCACCAGGCGATCGCGGCCTGGCAGACCAGGATCACAATCGCTATTGCGCCGCCCAGGACCAAAGCACGATAGAGGATCACCTGGCGCGCCCCGGGGCGCGCCGCGCCAACCGCCTGGGCTGTCAGACCTGTGGTTCCCATGCGCAGGAACCCGAATCCCCAGTACAGGAAACTGAAAATCAGCGCACCGATCGCCACGGCGCCAAGGTATTCGGGCCCGGGCAAATGGCCGACCACGGCAGTGTCCACGGCGCCCAAAAGGGGCACCGAGATGTTGGAAATGATAATCGGACCGGCCAGGCGCCAAATGCGCCCATGCATGTCGCGGTCGAGGGAGCGGCCTTCAGCCATCCGAAGACGTTTAGCCGGAGAGCCAGCCGCGGTCCACGCCCGGCGAGCGTGATTGCTTAGCCGTCCGGGTCGGCGCCCGGCAATTTACGCCGCGTCAGACGCGGCAACATTGGGTCGATATTGATCTGATTGACGAATTCGACCGTCATTTCGTCATCCGCAAGAACGAAATCCAGGACGCCAGCCAGGAACGCCGGGTCGCCAAGCCGACCTGAGACATCATTCTGACTGATTCCGCTGGCTGCAAGAAAGCGGCTCAGGCGATCCTCATTCTCGGCCACGTAGGCCAACGCCCGCAGCGCGATGGCTTGTGCGTCTTCTTCTCCGATATCCATGAAAGCGATGACCCCTATTGAAACAATGACACGCCCGGGCCCTCTCACCTGCCCGAACCTATAGCACACCCTTATGAAAGGGCGAGACCCGGTACTTCAATTTGCTTAGCCAACCGGCGGTTGCGAAGTTGCGTCACCTGGTTACCGTGACAGCAACCGAAACAGGATCGGCGCGCCCAAAACCACCAGGGCAACCCGCGCCATGTGGTGCACGGCGACGTAGGCGACGTCAACGCCGCGCGTGAGCGCGATCAGATTCATCTCCGCCTGGCCGCCTGGGGTATAGGCGAGTACGACAGACATCAAGGGAAAACCCGTCAGCCAATGGACGCCGGCGGCAAACGCCACGGTCAGCGCCAGCATCGCCACCACCATCCCGGTGGTCAGCACGATAATCCGGATGATTTCCCTGAACAGGACGCCGACGAATGCCGCTCCGATTGCGGTGCCGATCACCAGTTGGGCGAGTTTGATCAACTCATCGGGCGGTTTGGCATGGGTCAGTCCCGCCATATGCGCCGCGGCACTGAGGATCATCGGACCGACGATGGTGGCGCCGGTCAGCCTCAGTTTTGCCGCTCCCCACCAGCCGGCGAGACCACAAAACAGCAAAATGGCAACGTCGCGAGGCGGCAGGTCGGCGATTTGCGGTCCAAACCGGGCGCGGGCCGACAGGTCGATCGATTCGCCCAGCTCGATCACAAAGGGCAACAGGAACACGATGATCAGCACCCGGGTGCTGTGGACCAGAGCAAGTTTGCCCTCGTCACCGCCCATTTCCTTCCCGAACGCGGTCATGTCGGGCAGGCCGCCCGGCATCGACGCGAAATACGCGGTCGGCAAGTCGTATCCTGCAAACCGCCGCAGATAGGGAACGCCGATCAGCCCCAACAGCGCGACATAAGGAACGACGAAGACCAGACTCAACAGCATCTCGGGCAGGACCGTCACGACATCGGGCGTGAACCCAGACCCGATCATCACCCCCAGGACTACCCGCATCGGCGGGAGCAGCAAAGACGGCCGTCCCTGCGGGACGCCTGCCAACGATGCCGCAAGCGTGGCCGCCATGGCGCCCAGCATCCAAGGCAACGGCAGATCGATGACGGCGAAGACGAGGCCCCCGACGGTTCCAATCGCAAGGGCAAGCAGGACCCGCCCGACAGACAAGACGCGTGATTTCACGCGTGTCCAGCCCTCAGCCGGTCGGCCACAGCTTGTGCGAAGGCCTGCGTCCCGAAATCCCCGCCAAGGTCCCGCGTCCGACCGGCCGGTTCGGCCAACTGGCCGTCGACCGCCCGTTCAATCGCATCGGCCGCGCTGCGAAGGTCCGGCACGCCGTTTCGCCTGCCCAGCCAATCGAACAGCATGGCCGCGGACAGGATCAAAGAACTGGGGTTGGCAACGTCCCGTCCGGCAATGTCAGGGGCCGAACCGTGGGACGCCTGCGCCATGGCATATTGGTCCCCGGCATTGAGCGAGGCCGCCAGTCCCAGGCCGCCGGAAAGCTCGGCGGTCAGATTGGACAGAATGTCTCCGAACATGTTCGTCGTGACTATGACGTCGAAGCGCGAGGGCTGCCGCACCAGCAGAGACGCCGCCGCATCCACCAGCACCTCATCGACCTCAATCTCGCGGTACTCCTCCGCAACCTTACTGGCGGTTTTATGGAATAACCCGTCTGTCAGCTTCAGCACATTGGCCTTATGAACGATCGTCAACCGCTTCGCGCGCCGCATCGCCAGCTCGCAGGCCTGGCGCGCGATCCGGGCCGACCCCGCACGGCTCACTTTGCGCAAGGCCAGCGCAAGATCCTCGGTCGGCATGAACTCGCCCGAGCCCGCAAACATGGTGCGGTCCGCGTAGAAACCTTCGGTGTTTTCGCGCACGACGACCAGGTCCATGTCGGATGCCGCGGCCCTGACGCCTGGGCGAGTCCGGGCGGGCCGGATATTTGCGTAAAGGTCCAACTCCTTCCGGAACGCAGCGGACGCGTTGATGCCGCCTTCGGAGGCTGGAGGATACTCGTAGGTGGACAACGGCCCCAGAATTATGCCTTCGCAGCCGCGCGCGGCCTCCAGGACCGTTTCCGGCAGGGTCGTGCCGGCTTTCGTCAGGGCGGCGAGTCCGACTTCGGCGGTTTCAAGGGTGAGACCCAGGCCGAAGCGGTCGTTCGCCGCGGAAAGTACGTGGCGCAGTCCGGCGCCGATCTCCGGACCGATGCCGTCACCGGGCAGAAGCATGAGTCTCATGCGGTCGTTTCGCCTTTCATCGGGAACTGCGCGGGTTTTCAGGTCAGCCTGCGCTCCGATGGACCAGGATCGCCGCCGCCAGGTCTTCCAGTGCCGCGCCGACCGATTTGAAGAGCGTGACCTCCTGGTCCGACTCTCGCCCTGCATGCTGCCCGCCGACCAGACCGAACAGGTCTGCCTCGATGGAGGTCTGATCCAGAATTCCCGATGCCATCGGCTGGACGATGTCGCCGGCCTCTGTGCAGGCGCCGGCGAAGGTGTCGACGAAAACCGAACTTCGCCGCACGGCTTCGTCGTCCGCCTCGCGCATCTCGGGCGTAAACCCGCCGACAAGGTCCAAGTGCGTGCCCGGCTGCAGCCACTGCCCCAGGATCAACGGCTGATGCGCCAGGGTCGCGCAACTGACGATGTCGGCCTTTGCCACGGCGGAGGCAAGGTCGGTGACCACGTGGATCTCCGTACCGGCGGCCTCCAGTTCGTCGGCCATGTCTTTTGCCTTCTCCACATGGCGGCCCCAAACCGAGACCCTTCGCAACGGCCGGAGCGCGCCATGGGCGCCGACCAGGTTGCGGGCCAGCCTGCCGGTCCCGACGATCAACAGGTGTTCCGCGTCTTGCCGGGCCAGGAAGGATGCGGCGAGAGCCGAGGCAGCGGCAGTGCGGCGCGCGGTCAGTTCCCCGCCGTCGATCAGGGCCAGCATCTGGCCGGTGTTGCCGCTCATCAGCATGTAGGAGGCGGCGATCGAAGCAAGTCCCTTATCCGCGTTGCCCGGAAACACGTTCAGCACCTTGACGCCCAGGAACCCGCCAACCGTCCAGGCCGGCATCAGCAACAGCGTTGCGTCGGGCGCACCGGGAACCGGCACCGTGTGGTGATGGCGCTGCGGCATCTCGCAGCCGTCGTGGAACATTTCGCGCAGCGCCTGCACCAGCGGCTGCCAGTCCAGCGCCGCGCGTGTTTCGTCCGATCCGAATGTGCGCATCTTCGACTCCCCCCCGCCCCTCGGCGGCCTTATGGTAGCAGCCTCGCAACGATCCAGCAGCCCACCCCGTCGACCCCGAGGCAGGAGACCGTTCCCGATGAACCGGGACCAGCAAGATATATCCGGCCGCTTGCCGACAATACCCTTGATCGAGATCGGCGACGGGTCGATGGCGCGATTGGCGGAAGACGAACGCGACCGCGCCATGGATTTGATGCGGTCGGGCCGGCGCATGTTGACGCCGCCGGGCCTGTTTCTGCTGGATATGCTCTCGAAACGATGGGCGCACAAAGCCAACAACCCCTATCTTCAGGAAATCCGTCAGGTCGCCAGGCTGCTTCCGTTCGGCGCCTGGTTCACGAACGTCGCCTACGAATGGGGATGCAGCACCGGCGTGGGCCCAAGCGGCGAGACGCGGGCGCCGATGATGCTGCGCACGCTGGACTGGCCGTTCGACGGCATGGGCCGCAACCTGGTGGTGGCGCAGCAGGAAGGGCCGGCCGGCGTCTTCTTCAATGTCACCTGGCCCGGCTTTACCGGAGCAGTGACCGCGATGGCGCCCGGCCGTTTCGCCATCGCGATCAACCAGGCCCCGATGGACCGGCGCAGGGGAACGGCAAGGCCGGTCGACTGGCTGTTGAACAGGGCACATGTGTTTCGGACGCGCAACATCACGCCGGCGCACCTTGTGCGGCAGATCTGCGAGCGTTGTCCCGACTACGAGAGCGCGCGGCGCAAACTGATCGAAACCCCGATCGCAACGGCCGCCTTCTTCTCGATCGCCGGCACCTGGACCGACCACAGCGCGGTGATCGAACGCCTGCCGACCGAGGCCTTCGTGCACCCCGGCCCGTCGGCCATCACCAATCACTGGCTCCAGGTCGACCGGCCGGCCTGGCCGCGCGGTTACAAAAGCGAGCAGCGCCTGCCAAAGATGGAAGAGTGTCTGGGCCAACCGATTGAAGGATTTGATTGGCTTACCGAGCCTGTCTTGAATACCGATACGCGGCTGGCCGCGGTGATCCGGGCGTCGACCAGCGAGCTGTGGCTTCGGGGCTACGAGCGCGACGGCGTGGCGACCGAGGACTTCTACCTCAGTGCCGCCAAGCTGGCCTGACTGGGGACCGAAAGGCGGCGCACCATTGACTCATCTTCACGCGGGTCTAGAACAAGGTTCGGCCGCCACGGCGCGCGGACGGGACAACGAGGCACAAGAGGAGACCAGATATGGCGATCGCCGACGCGACCGGAGGTGAGGTTGCCGAATCCCTGACATTGACGGACAGCGCGCTGTTTCGCACCCAGGGTTACATCGATGGAGGCTGGGCCGATTCGGACAGCGGCCTGACCTTCTCCGTGGTCAATCCCGCGACCGGCGCCAAGATCGCAGACGTGGCCAGGATGGGCCAGGACGAGACCCGGCGCGCGATCGAGGCCGCAGAACGGGCACAACCCGCCTGGCGGGCCAAGACCGCCAAGGAACGGGCCCAGGTGTTGCGCAGGATGTTCGATCTGATGATGGCGAACCAGGACGACCTGGCCCGCATCATGACGGCCGAGCAGGGCAAGCCGCTGGCCGAGGCCAAGGGCGAAATCGCCTATGCAGCCTCGTTCCTGGAGTGGTTCTCCGAAGAGGCCAGACGGATCTACGGCGATACCATCCCGCAGCACCAGCCGGACAAGCGCCTGATCGTGGTCAAAGAGCCTGTCGGGGTGACGGCCGGCATCACGCCCTGGAATTTCCCGGCGGCGATGATCACCAGAAAGGCGGCGCCGGCGCTGGCGGCGGGGTGCGCAATGATCATCAAGCCGGCTTCGATGACGCCGTTATCGGCTCTTGCGCTGGCCGAACTGGCCGAGCGGGCCGGCATGCCCGCCGGCATCCTGTCCATCGTCACCGGCGACCGCCCCGACTCCAAAGTGATCGGCGGCGAGCTGACCTCGAACCCGATCGTTCGCAAGATCGGGTTCACCGGGTCGACCTCGGTGGGCAAGCTTTTGATGGAACAATGCGCCGGCACGGTGAAGAAGGTCAGCCTGGAACTGGGCGGCAATGCGCCCTTCATCGTCTTCGACGATGCTGACCTGGATGCCGCCATCGAAGGGGCGATGCTGTGCAAGTTCCGCAATGCCGGACAGACCTGCGTCTCGGCAAACCGGATCCTGGTCCAGGACGGCGTCTACGACGCCTTCGCCGACAAGCTGAGCGCAACGGTCAGGGATCTGCGGGTCGGCAACGGCATGGAAGACGGCGTTACGATCGGCCCGCTGATCGACGACGCGGCCTTAGAGAAGGTCGATTCCCACGTACGCAACGCCCAATCCAAGGGCGCGACGACCGTGCTGGGCGGCACGCCGCACGACCTGGGCGGGTCGTTTTACCAGCCCACCGTGCTGACCGGCGTGACCGCAGACATGGATATGTGCAACGAGGAGACCTTCGGGCCCGTGGCCGGTCTGATGCGGTTCAAGGGCGAGGAGGACGCGGTCAGGATCGCCAACGACACGCCGTTCGGGCTCGCCTCCTACTTCTACAGCCGCGACATCGGCCGGGTCTGGCGCGTCTCCGAGGCGCTGGAATACGGCATGGTCGGCATCAATACAGGCTTCGTGTCGACAGAGGTGGCGCCGTTCGGCGGCGTCAAGGAATCGGGCATCGGGCGCGAAGGCTCGCACTACGGGATCGAGGAATGGGTGGAAATAAAGTATCTGTGCATGAGCGGCCTATGAGGGTCACGCGCGCACGCTGCGGGCGCAGCAAATGAGCCGCAGCGCCACCGCGCGAACCGGCGCGCAATTGCTGGTCGAGTGTTTGCTGACCCACGGCGCCGACACCGCCTTCGGGGTTCCCGGGGAAAGTTACCTGGCGCTGCTGGACGCGCTGCACGATGTGCAGAACCGGCTGCGTTTCGTGATCTGCCGCCAGGAAGGCGGCGCGGCCAACATGGCCGACGCCTATGCCAAGCTGACGGGCAAGCCCGCCTTGTGCCTGGTCACCCGCGGGCCGGGTGCCGCAAACGCGGCGGTGGGAGTGCACACGGCGTTCCAGGACTCAACGCCCATGATCGTTCTGATCGGACAGGTGGCGCGCTACATGAAGGGCCGCGAAGCGTTCCAGGAGGTCGATTACCCCAATTTCTACGGCGAACTGACCAAGTGGACGGCGGAGATCGACGACCCGGACCGGATCCCCGAACTGGTCAGCCGCGCCTTTCACGTCGCCTGCACCGGACGGCCCGATCCGGTGGCGCTGGCCCTGCCGGAGGACATGCTGGACGAACTGACCGAGGCGCAGCCAGGCGATCCCTACGTGCCGGCCCGAAGCTGGCCCGGCGCACCAGAAATGGAGCGGCTGCGCACCCTGTTGGCCGAAGCCGAGCGTCCGCTCCTGGTGATCGGCGGCGGCAGCTGGTCCGCCGAGGCCAGCAGGGACATCACCGCCTTTGCGGAAAACAACAACCTGCCGGTGGTCTGTTCTTTCCGCTGCCAGGACTATATCGACAACACCCACCGGCTTTATTGCGGCGACGCCGGTGCCGGCATGAGCCCCGTTACGGGCAAGCTGATCCGGGAGGCCGACCTGGTGATCGCGGCCGGCCCGCGGCTGGGCGAGATGACGACCCAGGACTATGGCCACGTCAAGGCGCCGCGCCCGGACCAGACCCTGGTCCATGTGCATGCCTCGTCGGACGAGCTTGGGCGGGTCTATATGGCCGACCTGAAGATCCATGCCGACCTGCCTTTGTTCTGCGCGGCCGCCGCGGCGCTGGATCCGGTGGATTGCGCGGCCTGGGCGAAGACCTGGGCCGTCGTGGCGCGCAACGACCATGTTGCTGATTTCAAGTTGCCCGACCAGCCCGGTCCGGTCGACATGAGGGCAGTGATGAAATGCCTGCGCGAAACGTTGCCGCCCGACACGGTGGTCTGCACCGGGGCCGGCAACTACGCGATCTGGGCGCAGAAGCAATGGCTGTTCAAACCGTACCGGACCCAGATCGCACCGACCAGCGGCGCGATGGGCTACGGGGTGCCGGCCGCGGTGGCGGCAAAGATGGTCCATCCGGACCGCACGGTGCTGTCATTCAACGGCGACGGCTGCTTCCTGATGAACGGGCAGGATTTGGCGACCGCGGTTCAATATGGCCTCGATCCGATCTTTCTGGTGGTCAATAACGGCATGTACGGCACCATTCGGATGCATCAGGAACGGCACTATCCGGGCCGTGTCTTCGGCACGGAACTGGCCAACCCGGACTTCGCCGCCCTGGCCCGCGCCTATGGGGCGCACGGCGAGCGGGTCGATAAGACGGAGGATTTCGCGCCGGCTCTGGAAAGGGCCCGTGCGGCAGGCAAGGCATCTCTGATCGAAATCGTGATCGACGGCGAGGTCATCACGCCGCGGGCGACGCTGACCGGCATCCGGGAGGCCGCACAGCGCCGGAAAGACGGCTAGGCCTGACCATGGCGGTCACGATCCGGGTCATGGACGGGATTGACCGGGACATCTGGGCCGGCATGCGCGCCGCCTTATGGCCGGAGGATAGCGCCGCCCAGCACCTGGCGGAGATCGAAGAGATTCTCGCTTCCGACGACGCCTGGGGCTTTGTTGCCGAAGGACCCGAAGGTGGGGCGGCAGGCTTTGCCGAGGTTTCCATCCGAAAATACGCAAACGGCTGCACTGCCAGGCCGGTCGCCTTTCTGGAGGGGATCTGGACCGACCCGGACCGCCGCCGCACCGGCATCGGCGCGGCGCTGTTGGCCCATATCGAAGCGTTCCTGACAGCCAGAGGCTTTCGGGAGCTTTGCTCGGACGCCCTGGCTGAAAACGCGGTTTCCAGGGCAGCGCACGGCCAGTGGGGTTTCGCCGAGACCGAAATGGTGGTCTATTTTCGAAAGCCGTTGAATGGTGACAGACGGGAATGACGTCTCGCTGGGCCCCTGCCCGCTATGCGGCCGGGCGCTGATCGAAGGCCCGTCCGTTAACCGGCACCACTGGGTTCCGCGGGGTCATGGCGGCGGCGACTGGTCGGTGCTGCACGTGATCTGCCACAAGAAGATCCACAGCGTCCTGACAGACCGGGAGTTGGCCGCGTCTTACGCGACGGCGGAAGACCTGCGCGCCCATCCCGAGATCGCCGCCTTCATCCGCTGGGTCCGCCGCCGCCCGCCGGAATATATGGACCGGCACGACACAAGGCGGCGCTAGCGGCTGCTTTCCCCGCGTCCAGCATTCTACGCGGTGCCGGCGTAGCTCATCTCCAAAATTCAGTTGTACTATTTCGACCGTTCCGTTTGTTTCTTGCATCAATAAGTTGATAGGTCTGTCTATCAGCGGCGATCGTCAGCATTGCACCAGCCAGGCCCGGCGGCATAAGATACCGAAAAAGGCCGCAGGGAGGCCCGACAATGAAATATGCGCTTGCCGCGTTACTGTGCTTTGGATTGATCGGCTGCTCCAGCAGCCCGCCGAGCCCTACCCCGAACCAGAAGATGTTCGCGCTGGCCGGCCACCTGTCCACGGCAGAACTGCCCACCGGTTGGACCTTGACCCGTTACCACCTCAGAGGCGGCAGCGGCTTTATCGACGCCAAGCTCGATTTCGAGGCGCGGCTGGACGCGCTGGCCATCGCGCCCAGCGAACGCTACCTCTATTTCACGACCCCCTGCCCCAGGCGCGGCAGCCCGGCCTGGCAGCTGTTTGACGGCCGCGAGGACGTGTTCATCGTGGTCAATATCGACGGTCGGCAGAGATTTCTGGTTTCCTGCCGGTCGGCGATCTAGGGGGCCAACCGCGCGGCCCGCCTCTCAGTCGAGAACGAACGTAATCTCCAGCGTCGCGCGGTACTCGGTGATCCTGCCTTCTTCCACCTTGGCCTTCTGGGAAACCACCTCCAAGCCGGTGATGTTGTGCAAAGTCGAGGCAGCGCGATCCAATCCCGACTCTATGGCGTGCTGAAAGCTTTCCGTGGATGACGCCGTGATCTTCGTTACACGTGCAACCGCCATGACATCCTCCCATTGTTACACGGTTGGAGAGATTTCCGTCCGTGCCTCTGCAATCTTGAAGGTGAAGACTTGTCGGCGCAAGTCTGGGCAGCGGGCAAACCGTGATTGATCAGGGAACCAGGGTCATTCGGACCCCAAACGCACTGCCCAGGTCGCAGGTGTCGTGGTCGATCTGGTTGGTGTCGGTCAGTTCCAGGTTCAGAAAGTCCACCTGCGGTGCCGTGAAATAGGGGCCAGCGTGCCAAGTGCCGCGATGCAGTTTAACCGCCGCGGTTCCTGAGATCCGAAACGCGGCAATCTCATTTGGGTCTGGCCGCAGGGCCGGGTCTTCCGGGTCGCCGGGCGGGGCGACGGCCAAAAGCCACTCCACGCCACCCATCGCGGCCAGACACTGGGTGACCAGACGGTGGCGGGTGATGTCCGTAAAGGTCAGACCGCGCGCCTTCAGCGTCATGATGTACAAGCGAGGCCGTCCCCTGCCGAGGTCGAGCTCGGCGTCATCGGGCCCGAACGGAAGGCCGTCGCCGGTCGGCTCGATCAGGTCGCCGTATGGCCTGAACTTCTCCGCCGAGACCGGCCGGCAAGGCAGCCGATTGTCTTTCAGCATGTCGTGGACCGCCACCGGCAGGCCCTCAGGCGACCCGCCGACCGGCCCGCCAGACGGCCCGCACCAGCGGCTGGCGCCCGTGCCGACGCACCCGGATCAGGTCTGCCCTGGCGCCGGACCGAATTTCGCCCCGATCATCCAGCCCGACCGCGCGGGCCGGATTGCGCGTGACCGTGGCGACCGCCTCGGGCAAGGTATAGGGGCTGTCCCCGTCGCACAGCATCAAGGCGGCCCGCAACAACGCGACCGGCACATAGTCCGACGCGATCACGTCGATCAGACGTTCGGCCGCAAGGTCGGCCACCGAGACATTGCCGGCCTGGGAGCTTCCGCGCACCATGTTGGGCGCGCCCGCGACGATGACCTGGCCCGCCGCCCGGGCCGAACGTGCCGCCGCCAGCGTGGTCGGAAACTCCGCAATCGCGACGCCCAACGCCGACGCCTCTCGAATGTGCTCCACCGTCTCGTCATCGTGGCTGGCAACAGGCAGACCGTGCTCTTGCGCCATTGCCGCCATCCGGGCTCGGTATTCCGGTGCGAAGGTGCGCGATGCCTCCCGGTCGTCGGCCATCAGGCGATCGACCTCTTCCTCGCGTTTGCCGTAGCGCTTGACCAGAAGCTCCCGATACTTGGCTTCGTTCGCGAACTGGCGCTGGCCCGCGGTGTGCTCCATCAGGGAAATCAGCCGCAGGGTCGGTTCGTTCAGGAACGGAATAACCCGGTCAAATAGATTGGGGTCCGTCAGTTCGCAGCGCAGATGCAGGCAATGCTCGGCCCGGAACAGATCGTCCTGTGCGCCCGCACGCAATGCCGCCACCAGACCATCCAGCAAATCGTGACGCGCCTGATCCTCGTCCCGCAGCCCGACAACCAGCGAATCGAAGACAGTGGTGATCCCGACGCTGGCGATCAGGCCGTCATGGGCGACGGCAGCGGAAACCGCGTCCCAATAAACGCCGGGCCGGGGTCTGGCCTGGCTTTCCAGGTTGTCCGTATGCAGGTCCACCATTCCCGGCATGACCAGGTCGCCGGCGCAATCCACGGCATCCGCGACGTCGATCGTATCTGGGCGAACCTCCTCAACAAGGCCATCGCGTATGACCACTGAGCCCGCAAAGGCCGCCTCGGGGGTCACCACCTGGGCGTTGCTGAGGACGACGGGCGCGTCCATCCCGTCGTCGCCGCGGCTGCCGGTTGGCGGCAGGGGCTGGTTTTGCATCATCGTTGCCATTAAAGACCGTGCAAGCACTTCCTGGTATGGGTGAAACGCGGGACCTGAAACGCAACCCTTACTGCGCCTTTGTCCCGGGCCGCGAGACCTCTGTATACTGCGCGCCACGGCCGATCACCAGAGCGGACAAGACCCATTTCCGACGCCTTCACGCCCGAAGAAAAAACCCGTTTCCTGAACCTGTTGAAACTGGCCGCGGACAGCCCGTTCGCGGGCGAGCGGGACAACGCCCTGGCCGCCGCCGAGCGGCTGGCGGCGCGCAACGGAATGACCCTGGACGAGGCGGCGGCCGGCGGTCGACGGCAACGCCCGCGCCGGGAAGAGGCGTTTTCTGCGCACCAGGGATTCGCAGGCGACGGCGGCCGAGACCGGTCAACCCGCGCACCGACATGGATGGACGTGATCGATCAACGCATCTTCCTGGAGAAGGCGCGGCGGGAAAAGGCGCTGCAGGCGGCGATGGCGCGCGGCCTGGATGCAGACGAAAGGCGGGCGAAGTCGCAGGGGCTTCAGTCCCCGACCCGCAGCCGACGTCGCCGAGACCCCTGGAGCCACGCCCGGGCCCTGCTGTCGGAGACCTCGCTTCCTCTGAGCGAGGTGGTCGATATCACCGGCCTGGACATTTACCAGGTCGCCGGATTGAAGCTGAAGATGCGCGGCAGCGGCTGACCGCCGCCGGCGCCTGCCTCAGCGGGCGGTCCAGCCGCCATCGACCGGAAGCGACGCCCCGGTGATCGACGCCGCGCCATCGGTACAGAGGAACACCGTCAAGGCCGCAACCTCGTCAACTTCGACGAACCGCTTCGTCGGTTGCGGTTCCAGCATCACATCCCGGATCACAGACTCGCGCGGAATGCCGCGCGCCTTGGCCGTGTCGTCGATTTGGCCGTCCACCAGCGGCGTGTGAACATAGCCAGGACAGATCGCGTTTGCGGTGATCCCCGTTTCGGCCACTTCCAGCGCGACGGTCTTGGTCAGGCCCAGCATGCCGTGCTTGGCCGACACGTAGGCCGACTTGAAGGGCGACGCGACCAGACCGTGCGCGGATGCCAGATTGATGATCCGGCCCCAACCCTTCGTTTTCATCATCGGCACGGCGGCCCGAATGGTGTGAAAGGCCGACGAAAGATTGATTGCGAGGATGTCGTCCCACTTCTGCAGCGGGAATTCCTCCACCGGCGAGACGTGTTGGATCCCTGCGTTGTTGACGACAATATCGACGCCGCCGAAGGCCTCGCCCGCGGCCTCCACCATGGCGGCGATCTGATCGGGCTTGCGCATGTCGGCGCCGTCGTAACGGACCTCCACGCCGCATGCGTCGGCCAACTGCGACCTGGTCTTTTCGATCTCGTCAGGATCGCCCAGACCGTTAAGCACCACGTTGGCGCCCGCCTGCGCCAGTCCGGTTGCCATCCCCAGGCCGATCCCGCTGGTCGACCCCGTCACAATCGCGGATTTGCCCTGTAACATGTTCGTCTCCACGCACACCGACGCCAGATTGACCGTTTATTGTGCGACGCACGATAGAGCGCCCCCTGCTGTCAGGCAACGCCAAGCTTGGCCACAGGCCCGGCGGTTGCCACGGAATCGTCATCATCTCGCGGTTTACCCGCCACCGCACTGAGGCTAGCATGCCGACGATGGCTTGCGATGGCCCGGCCACCTGACCAGGTGGTGAAGCGGGCCTTGCACCCAAGCACTAATGAGACGGATGACGGGGCACATGCACTTCTCGCAGACAGTCAAAGCAGCCTTGGCGGCGCTGGTGGCCGGTTTTGTACTAGCCGGCAGCGCGCTGGCCCAGGAAGACAATCCGGTTCCTTTGTCGCCGCAACCGGCCGACGGGGACCTCAAACCCGGCATTGCGGTCGACTACTACTACGGATTTGAGGGTCGGCACACGGATGCGGCACGCAGGTTGATCGACACCACCAACGGCGACCCTGGCGAACCCATCCCGATGCTGAATTACAATGTCGGCAACGATCCGATGCTGACAAGCACGCGCAACAAGCACCTGGTCGCCGATATGAGTGGCGCCATCTATTTCAAGGAACCGGGCACGTACAAGTTCGTCGCCATGACGAATGACGGCTTCGACTTGGATATCGGCGGCGCCTTCATTCTGTCCGATCCGACCGTGCACTTCGATCAATGGTCCGACATCGAGACCGTGGAGATCGCCGAGCCGGGCTGGTACGACCTGCAAATGGTCTATTTCAACCGCAAGGGGACGGCGACACTGGAGCTCTACTGGCGCCCGCCCTGGGACAAGAGCGAGGGCGACATGCAACTTGTTCCCGCAGAGGTCTTCGCGCACTTTCCGGGCGGCGAACCTTCATAAGACCGATCGGCCGAGACGAAACGAGGCGGGTCATCCCGCCTCGTTTGCCGTGGCAGCATCGGCAATCGCTTTCTAGCGGGCCATCTCCAATTTGTACTGGGCGAAGCCCTCCGCGCCCGGCCCCACGTAGCTGACCTGCGGCACGGTCTCCAGATAGCCCTGGCCCTTGGGCGAACTTTCGAACACCACGTTCTCCGCGCCGGGGACCGGCTTGAACGACCAGTTCGAATCCGCCGACGGATTGATCGTGCCGGTCTCCACGATGTAGCGCACGATCACGTCCCGGTTGGTGTCCGGGGCCGACAGGATGATGTTGGTGCCGTCCATGCCCGGGAACTTGCCGCCGCCGGACGCGCGGTAGTTGTTGGTGGCGACCACGAACTGCTGCTTGGGATCGATCGGTTCGCCCTGGTAGCGCAGGTCGGTGATGCGGCTGGCATTCGGATTGATCAACGTGCCATCCGCGTCGTAGCGCGACGGTTGGGTCAGATCGATCCGGTACGTGACGCCGTCGATGACATCGAAGTTGTAGGACGGGAAGCCCGCATTCAACAGCGGCTGCTCGTCCGCGCCAGGTTCGATCTGGTTGAACATGCCCGCCGAGCGTTCCAGCCACTGACGGACGCCTTCGCCGTCCATCAGCACCGCCCGCACCGTGTTGGGATAAAGATAGAGGTCGGCCACGTTCTTGATGGCGATATCGCCGGCGGGAACATCGGTATAGTAGTCCGGCCCGCCCCGGCCGCCCGCCTTGAACGGCGCGGCCGCGGACAGGACAGGCAGGCCGTCATACTGGCCGCCTTTCAGAATATCGGTCACGTACCACATCTGCGCCTGGGACACGATCTGGACCGACGGATCGTCGGCCACCAGCGCGAAATAGCTGTTGACGGGCGCGGCCGTCTTGCCGACCGCGCGGCGCACATAGGCCAGCGTCGCCTTGTGATCTTCCTCCACCGCCGCCAGCACGTCCGCCTGGGCGTCGACCAGCGGCACGGTCTTGCGGCCATCGCGTTCGTAGATCGGCTGGCTTTGGCTCTTGTGCTGGACGACCCGCCATTCGCCTGCGTCGTGCTGCAGGCCCAGGTCGATCACGCCCAGATGACTGCCCCAGAAACCCGGCATCACCGTCGGCGTGCCGTGCAGAGTGCCTGCATCCACATCGATCGCGTCCAGTCCCCGGAAGGGGTCGGCCGGAAAAACCTGATGGGCATGGCCGGTCAGAACCGCGTCGATGCCAGGCACCGCGGCCACATGCACTGCCGCGTTCTCGGCGTCCTCCAGCGGTGCGTCAACGTCGATGCCGGCATGGGCCAGGGCGATCACGATGTCCGCGCCGCGCTCCTTCATCTCCGGAACGAAGGCACGCGCGGCGGCGACCATATCGCGGGCGCTGACGTTCCCCTCCAAGTGCCGGCGGTCCCAGTTCATGATCTGGGGCGGCGTAAAGCCGATCACCCCGATCTTGATGGGCAGTTCGTTGCCTTCGCCGTCGACGACCGTCCGTTCCAGGATCACATACGGCCGCACATACATGTCGTCATCGCGCGGGTTGGTCGCCAGGGTCCGACCACGCGCCACATTGGCCAGCACGAAGGGGAAATCGGCCCCGGCCATTGCCTTGTCCAGGAAGGACAGGCCGTAGTTGAACTCGTGATTGCCCAGGGTCGCAACGTCGATCTTCAGGGCGTTCATGCCCTTGATCATTGGGTGTACGTCGCCTTCCTTCAGGCCCCGCTCGTAGGCCATGTAGTCGCCCATGGGGTTGCCTTGCAGGAAATCGCCATTGTCGAACATCAACGAATTGGGCGCCTCCGCCCGCGCCGCCTTCAACAAGCTGGCGGTCTTGGCGATGCCGACCTTGTCGTCTTCGCGGTCGCGATAGTAGTCGTACGGATAAACATGCACGTGAACGTCGGTGGTTTCCATCAGGCGCAGATGAACCATGCCCGCGGCGCGTGCGAAATTCCGAAACGGCGAAAAGGCGAGCCCGGTTACGGCACCGGTTGCGGCAACGCCTTTCAGAACGGAACGACGGTCGATATAGGGAAACCCGAACTTGCGCATGGCAGCCTCCTTTAGGGCGCCGCGCAGGGCAGGCCGCCGCGACGCCGGCGAACAAATCCAATCGGTCTCTTGGAGGCAGCCTAGGGGTCAGCCGCGGCGCTGACAACTCACGTTTTGATTGGGCGCTGGAATTAAACGA
>Ga0056115_1000066_pt1 | contig 60020 bp, 52 predicted proteins | sample WorMetOlspDAHAB1_FD_77007 | JGI IMG/M metagenome (GOLD analysis project Ga0056115, IMG submission 77007) | Marine gutless worms symbiont microbial communities from Max Planck institute for Marine Microbiology, Germany - Olavius sp. DAHAB.1 ...
ATCGTCGGCCACCCGTTCAACCCGCCCTACCTGATCCCCCTGGTGGAGATCGCCGGCGGCCAGCGCACCGCGGCCGAGGCCGTCGCCTGGGCCGAAGCCTTCTACCGCCGGGCCGGCAAGTTCGTGCTGAGCCTCTCGCGCGAGGTCCCCGGCTTCGTCGGCAACCGCCTGCAGGAGGCGCTGTGGCGCGAGGCCCTGCACATGGTCGCCGCCGGCGAGGCCAGCGTGGAGGAAATCGACGCCGCGATCCGTGAGGGCCCGGGCCTGCGCTGGGCCCTGATGGGCCCCTGCCTCACCTTCCACCTGGCCGGCGGCAAGGGCGGCATGGCCTACATGCTGGACCATTTCGGCCCGTCCCTGGAAGCGCCCTGGACCCGGCTGACCGCGCCGCCCCTGACGCAGGAACTGAAGGACGCGATGGTGGCGGGCTGCGACGCAGAGGCCGACGGCCGGTCCGCGGACGCGCTGGTGCGCGAGCGCGACGCGAAACTTGTGGCGATCCTGAAAGCACGGATCACTTGACCTACAAAGAGTTCAACGCCTTCTGCCGGTCCCTCCCTGCCACCAGCCACGTTGTGCAGTGGGGCGGCTCCGACGTCTGGAAAGTGGGGGGCAAGGTCTTCGCCGTCGGCGGCTGGGGTGAGGACGAGGCGCGGTTCACCTTCAAGGTTTCCGACATCTCCTACGAGATCCTGAAGGAGCAGCCAGGTCTCAGGCCCGCACCCTATCTCGCTTCGCGCGGCATGAAATGGATCCAGCATTATGCCGAGCCGGGTCTCACCGACGACGAATTGAAAGACTATCTCCGCCAGTCGCACCGGATCGTGGCCTCAGGGCTGTCTAAGAAGCGGCAGCGGGAGTTGGGATTGGCGGAGTAAAACCCAGCCACCGGAACCCCCTCACCCCAACCCCTCTCCCCCCTGGGGCGAGGGGCTTTTTGTTCCCTTCTCCCCCGGGGGGAGAAGGTGGCCCGAAGGGCCGGATGAGGGGGTTCGGGTGCAACCGGCATGTTGACGAATGCCGCCGGCGCAATACCTAAAAACCCTGATCGCTGACCCCACATAAGCCAAATGGAGCCTCCCATCGCCGCCCTGCCCGAAACCGACGACGCCCCGATCGTCTCGCTCAGCGGGACCACGTTAACCTATCCCTCTGCGGAGGGTGACGTACGGGTGCTTAACGGGGTCGACCTGGAGGTCGAACCCGGCGAAATCGTGGCGCTGACCGGGCCTTCGGGCTCGGGCAAATCGTCCCTGATCGCGGTCATCGGTGGCCTGGAGCGCCCGACCGGCGGACACACGCATGTGCTGGGCCGCGACATGGCGACAATCGCCGAACGCGAGCGGACCCACCTGCGGCGACGGGACATCGGCGTGGTCTTCCAGTCCTATCACCTGGTCCCGGCCATGACGGCGGTCCAGAACGTGGCCCTGCCGCTGATGCTGGGCGGCATGCGCGGCGCCAGGCAGGCGGCGGGCGACATGCTGAAACGGGTCGGTCTGGGCCACCGCCTGACCCACCGCCCCACGGCCCTGTCGGGCGGCGAGCAGCAGCGCGTCGCGGTGGCGCGCGCCTTCATCGCCGAACCGGCCCTGGTGCTGGCCGACGAACCAACCGGAAACCTTGACCAATCGACCGGCGGCAAGATTGCTGAGTTGATGTTCGATCTCACCCGCAATGCGGGCGCAGCGATGCTGCTGGTGACTCACGACCCGGCTCTGGCCCGGCGCTGCGACCGCGTCCTCGCGATCGATAACGGGCGGATCGTCGGCTCTCATGACTGAGGCGCCCGGCGACCTCAACGCCCGTTCCCTGGCCAGCCTCTTACGGGCGGAACTTGCGGCCGGGATCTTCGGTCTGCGCCTGTTCATCGCCTGCGTTGCAGTGGCCACGGTGATGCTGGGCGTGGTGTGGATCCTGGCCGACGGGCTGTCCGGCGCGCTGGAACGGAACGGTCTCAGGATCCTGGGCGGCGACCTGGCGATCGAGGTCCAGGGTGCGCCGCTGGACGAGTCCATCGTCACGGCGCTTGCCGACATCGGAACGGTTTCGCGAACGGCGGAGCTCAGGACCTCGGCACGCGCCGAGGACGCCCGGGCGCCCGTGGAGCTCAAATCCGTCGACACGCTCTATCCGCACTACGGCCTGGTGGAGCTTGCGGGCGGGGGCGACCTGCAGGATGTGCTGGCCGTCAGAGCCGGCGTTCCCGGCGCGGTGGTGGAACCCGCCCTGCTCGCGCGGTTCGGCGTGGAGCCGGGTGCGCGGATCCGGCTGGGCGATACCGCCTTCGAGATCCGCGATGTCCTGATCACCGAACCGGACCGCCTGTCTTCCGGTCGGTTCCTGGTCGGCCCGCGGGTCATCGTCACCGAGGAGGCGCTGGCGCAAACCGGTCTCACCGCGTTCGGCGCGCTGGTCGAGTACCGCTACAGGCTGCGCCTGCCCGACGGCGCGGACCGCGCAGCCGCCGCTGCGGCGGCGCGGGCCTTGGAGCCGGCGCGCGGCTGGGAACTGCAGTCACCGGCGGATGCAGGCGACAGGGTCCGGCGCACGGTGGAGCGCACGACAACCTTTCTGGGCACGGCAGGGATCGTCGCCCTGGCGGTTGGCCTGGCCGGCGCCTGGGCCGGGGCGACGGTCTGGATCTCCCGGCGCGCCCGGACGATCGCACTCTACCGCCTGTCAGGCGCGACCCCGGCCCTTGTCATTGCGATGCACGGCGCGATCATCGCCATCGCCGGGTCGATGGCCATCGCATCTGGCCTTGGCATCGCCCTGGCCGCGGGCGTCGCCCTGATGGACGTCCTGGCGGCGCGCCTGCATCTGGCCTGGTCCATATCGGCCCTGGTGGTGCCGGCGGTCGCCGTTGCCGCGACACTGGCGCTGGGCCTCGCTGGTGCAGCGATCGCGGCTTTGTCTGCCGCGGCACGGATTTCTCCGGGCACGGCTATGCGCAGCGGCGACGCGATGCTGGAACCGCGCGCCCGTCACATCGCCCTTGGCCTCTTCACCATTGCGCTGGCGATCGCCATCGCCGCAGCCAGCCTGCCGGTGCCGACGCTGGCCGGCATCGCCGCGGCAGGCATGGCCGCCGCCGCAGGGCTTTTGGGTTTCGGCGGTTGGCTGCTGGCCCGGGTTGCTGCCGGCCGACAGCCCCAAGGTTTCGTCCGGATAGTCGCCTTCCAAGGGCTCGCCCTCACCGGCGCAACGGTGACCAAGGCGCTGGCCATCGGCATCGGCATCGCCGGCATCACGGCCGTTGTGGCGTCACAGGTGTCGCTGGAAGAGGCGTTGCGCGCCGAACTGCCGGACAGGATCCCGGATCTTGTGCTCTTGGACATCCAGCCCGACCAGGTCCCCGCCATCCGCCAGCGGATCGCCGGCGACCCTGCGCTGGGCGGCCTGCAGGCGACGCCGAACATGCGGGCCAATATTCTGGCCGTGAACGGCGTCCCGGCGGAGGAGGCGCTGGTCAATCCCGACAAGTCCTGGGTGATCGAAGGTGACCGCAGCTTTTCCTGGACCGTCGACCCGACGGGGGCGGAACTCCTGGCCGGAGAATGGTGGCCAGCCGACTATGACGGCCCGCCGCTTATCTCCGCGGAAGAGGACGTGTTCGAGGCGTTCGATCTCAAGCCCGGCGACATGGTGACATACAGCGTGCTGGGCAGGCCCTTCACCTCCGAAGTCGTGAACATCCGCAAGGAATACCACCGCACCTTCCGGCCCGAATTCCTGATGGTCGCCTCGCCCGTTCCGTTTCGCGACGCGCCCCACTCCTGGGTTATGTCGCTGGAAGGACAGAACGACGCCGCCGTCGATGCGCTGATCCGCGACCTTTCCGCCGAGGCTCCGAACGTTACCAGCATCGACGTCCGACAACTGGTCACCCAGGTGACAGAGGTGATCGACGGGGCGGTGTTGGGAACCGTGGCAATCGCGTTGACCATGCTGTTCGCGGGCGGCCTGACCCTGGCGGCGGTGGTCGCCGCGGACGTGGACGCGCGCCAGCGCGAGGCGCTCGCTTTTACGCTGATCGGCGCGTCGCGCCGGGAAATCGCGCTTGCCCGGCTCGTTGAGGCCGTCGGCAGCGGCGCCATCGCGGCGCTTCTTGGCGGGTTATTGGGACATGTGGGCGGGCTGTGGTTCGTCAACGAAGCCTTGCGCGTCACCTGGGCGCCGGGCGTCCTTTCCGTTGTCCTGCCGCTGATGCTTGGCATTCTCGCCGCAGTTGCCGCCGCGGTGGTGGGCGGACTGGGCGCGCTTCCGCGGGGCCGTGGGCAGCTCGTGCGCCACCTCGCCAATTAAAGGGCATGCGGCTCTTCCCGGCACTGCGATCGAACCGCGCGGCCGCACTGGCTGCGCTCGTCGCCATCTTCCTCGTCGGCGGCGGCGATGCGCGCGCCCAGGACGCGAAAGAACTTTGGGCGGCGCTGCGCGACGGCACGGCGTTCGCAATTATGCGCCACGCCATCGCGCCGGGAACGGGCGACCCGGCAGACCTTACGCTGGGCGACTGCAGCACCCAGCGCAATCTCTCCGAAGAGGGCCGCCGCCAGTCTGCCGAGATCGGCGCGCGGTTCCGGGAGAACGGAATCGCCCAAGCCGCGGTCTTCTCCAGCGCCTGGTGCCGGTGTGTCGACACGGCGGAACTGATGGACCTGGGGCCGGCGCAATCGCTGGCGCCGCTCAACTCGTTCTTCCGCAATTCCGAGCGGCGCGACCCGCAAACCGCCGCGCTGAGGGAATGGCTCGCGGACCGTGAGGCTGCAGCGCCGTTGGTTCTCGTGACACACCAGGTCAACATCCGGGCGTTGACCGGCGTCTACACCCGCTCGGGCGAGATCGTCGTCGTGCGCCGGAACGGTGACGGAAAGATGACCGTCCTTGGTTCGCTATGACCGTACCGTGCGAAAGGCAAGGAAAGTGATCGGGTATCTTCTTCTCGGTGGCGTCGGCGTCGCGGGCGTTGCGGCGGGCGGTTGGTATCTTGCAATGCGCAGCGTCGAAAAGCCGGCCTACGGCGTCGTCGAACGGGACGGGCCGATCGAGATCCGGGACTACCCGGAGATGATCGTCGCGGAAGTTGAGCGCACCGGCGACCGCTGGAACGCGGTCCGGGCCGGCTTCCGCCCGCTCGCCGGTTTCATCTTCGCGCGCGAACGCGAGGGCGAGAAGATTTCCATGACCGCGCCGGTCACCCAGTCCCGCAGTGGCGCAAACGGCGACAGCGCCTGGACGGTCGCTTTCATCATGCCGGCCAAACATACCCTGGAGACATTGCCCAAACCCGCCGATGCGGACGTGCGGCTGCGCACGGTCCCGGCTGCACGCCGCGCCGCCATTCGGTTTTCGGGCATTGCAACGGACGCCCTGATCGCGAAATACGAGGACCGGCTGCGCGCCTGGCTGGAAAACAAGGACCTCAAAGCGGCCGGCGCACCGACCTATGCCTACTACGATGACCCGTTGACGCCAGGGCCGCTGCGACGCAACGAGGTCCTGTTCGATCTGCAAACCGCCCCATCGCACTGAATTGCGATGGCGGGGCGCGTCCCCCGATGCATTGATCAATATGCTATCGTTCGCCAAGCCCTGAACCGCGCGGGTGCGCGCTGAACAAACCAAGGAACGACCATGTTCAAGAGCGTCCTTGTCGCCGTCGACGGCACGCCGCCCAGCGACGCCGCCCAGTCGCTCGCCATCGATCTGTGCAAGCGGGCGGACGCCCGTATCGCCGGGATCGGCGTTCTGGACCGGCCCTGGATCACCGCGCCCCAGGCCGTTCCCCTGGGCGCATCGCATTACAAACACGCGCGCGATCGAACGTTGATCGAGCGGTTCGATGCCGAGATCGATGCCGCATTGAAAGCCTTCGGGGAGCGGTGCAAGGCCGCCGGCGTCCGTTTTTCCGTCGCGGAATGGCAGGGCGATCCGGCCGAGCGCATCGAAGTCGAGTCGGAAGCGCATGACCTGATCGTCCTTGGCAAGGATACGACGTTTCATTTCGAACTGGCCGACCAGAATTCCGATACGGCCAAACGCCTCGCCCGGGACGATCCCCGGCCGCTGATCGTGACGCCTGCCGGCGCGCCGCGATCCGGCAAGATTCTGGTTGCGTGCGACGGCAGCCTTGCCGCCTCGCGGTCGATGCACATGTTCGCGCTGTTGGGGTTGGCTGCCGGAGGCGCCGTTGAGGTCGTCACCGTAACCGACGGGTCCGCCGACGACGCGCGCACCAGGGCAACCCAGGCCGCGAAGATCTTCGCGAACCACGATGTGGAAACCACCGTGACCGTCATCGATACCAGCGACCATCCCGCCGGAATCCTGATCGAAAAGGCCGGAGACGCGGCAATGCTGGTGATGGGCGCCTTCGGACGGCGTGAGTTGCGCGACGTCTTTTTCGGCTCTTGCACAACGCGTCTGCTGAAAGACTGCCCGGCGCCGCTGTTCATCCACCACTGAGGTTTTGGGGTCCCCATGGCAAAGAGGTCGATACGACAGCGCACAAAAAGGGGTCTGCGCAGGTTGGGGATTTCGTTCCTTGCCGCCTGCCTCATGCCTGCCCTCGCCTTTTCCGACGAGCGGACCTGCAACGAGTGGCAGGCGGTTTATGCCGGGTTGCCCGACCAGGACGGCGGCCGGGTCTATGCGGCGTTCGGAGCGGCCGAACCGACCATGCCTTTGCCGTTGACGCTGACCGGCATCGACCGGGCGGGCGCTGTTCTTTGGGAGTTCGAAACGATCGCCTGGTGCTTTCAGGGATCCGGCGGTTGTTTCATGGACCTCAAGATGACGGACGGCACGACGGTGTCCGGCGAAACCGACAACCCGATCCGGCTGGTGTTCGCGAAATCCTCGCCGACCGAACCGTCTGCCGTTCCCGATATTCTGGTCGTCGCCGGCCTCAATGCAGAGTTTCTCGATGCCCAGCGCGGCGGCGGCCCGATGACGCTGGCCTTGTCCCGCCGTGCCGATTACGAAGAGATCGTCGTGCCGCCTGAGGTCTTCTATTTCGACCGTTGCACGGACGGCTGAGAGCCGGGGCGCCTGGACGGCGTCGCAGACGGGTCAGCCGTCTCCTTCACCAGCGGGACGCGCATGCCGGCCTTGGTACATCACCCATGGCTGTTACGACGGCCGACGCGACGCCTTAACCATTGAAAATCCCTGCAAGAGTTGACGCAAGCCCGGCATAAGGCGATCCTGCGGACTGGTGCCGGTCGCTGCGGATCGTGCGGCCAAGAAAGGTTGGCGACAGGTTCGATCGGCATAGTGCGGCAGATGCGGGGCCAAAGGAGCGTTCGCATTTGAAATCACAAAAGGGAGGAAATTCATGAAATCGTTCTCTATGACCCGACGGGTCATGATGGGCGCCGCTGCGGCGCTGATGCTGACGGGCGGCAGCGCGCTGGCCGACCAGATGGTGGAGGAAATCCACTTCCTGATCCCCGGCGGCGCCGGCGGCGGCTGGGACGGCACCGCGCGCGGCACCGGCGAGGCCCTGACCGGTTCCGGCCTGGTGGGCTCTGCCTCTTACGAAAACATGTCCGGCGGCGGCGGCGGCAAGGCGATCGGCTATTTGATCGAGAATGCCGAGTCCCAGCAGGGCACGCTGATGGTCAACTCGACCCCGATCGTTATCCGGTCGCTGACCAAGGTCTTTCCCCAGAACTTCCGCGACCTGACCCTGATCGCCGGTACGATCGGCGACTATGCCGCGTTCGTCGTCAACAAAGACAGCGACCTCAACACGTTTGCCGATCTTGTCGCCGCCTACAAGGCCGATCCGCGTTCGGTCGCCATCGGCGGAGGTTCGGTACCGGGCGGTATGGATCACCTGGTCGCCGCGATGGCGATGGAAGCCGCCGGTCAGGATCCGACCAAGGTCAAGTACATTCCCTATGACGCGGGCGGCAAGGCGATGGCCGCGCTGTTGTCCGGCGAAATCCAGGCCCTGTCCACCGGCTTCTCCGAGGCGGTCGGCATGGCCCAGGCTGGCGAAGCCAAGATCATCGGCGTCACCTCGGCCGAGCGGGTTCCGGCCTTCGCCGATGCGCCGACATTGAAAGAGCAGGGCTTCGACGCCGAGTTCGTCAACTGGCGCGGTTTCTTCGCCGCCCCGGGCCTGCCCGAAGACAAGGCACAGGCCTACCGCGACGTGCTGTCGGCGATGTACGACACGCCCGAGTGGGAAGCGGTCCGTGCCCGCAACGGCTGGGTCAATATCCACAATTCCGGCGACGACTTCCGCGTCTTCCTGGAAGGCCAGGAAAAGCAGATCGGCGATCTGATGAAGAAGCTCGGCTTCCTTTGATCGCAGGTTTTGAAACCGGGGCGCTCTGTCGCCCCGGTTTTACTTTGTGCTAGCTTTCGGGGGGAGGTGCACAATGGCGTTGGACAAATGGATCGCGGCCCTGTTTCTCGTGGGGTCCATCGTCTACGGCTACGCCGCCTTCAACTATCCGCTTCTACCCTTCGAACGGAACATGTCGTTCCTGCCGAATACGCTGCCCATGGTGCTCAGCGTTCTGGCGGCCCTGCTTTCGCTGGTGATCCTGCTGTCGCCCAGGGCGGCGGCAGACGAGGACGGCGACGTCCTCGGCACCATCGATCTCACCAAGTTTAAGGAATACAAGGTCGGGCAGGCATCGCTGTTGATCGTCGCGATGATCCTCTATGCCCTGGCCTTGCGTCCCGTCGGGTTCATTCTGGCGACCACGCTGTTCCTGGCGGGTACCGGCTGGATCCTGGGCGAGCGCAAGTACCACATCATGATTCCGGTTGCGCTCGCGGGCGCCTTCTTCGTCTGGTACCTGGTTCAGGAAGCGCTCGGCATCTTCCTGCGGCCGCTGCCGTTTTTCTTGGGCTGAGGAGACGGTCGAATGCTTGAAGGAATCCTCTCCGGCATCACCACGGCCATGTCGCTCCAGAACCTGATCATGGTTGTGGCGGGCTGTCTGCTGGGCACCTTCATCGGCATGCTGCCGGGCCTGGGCCCGATGTCGATCATCGCGATCATGATCCCGGTCGCCATCAAGATCGGCGACCCTTCGGCCGCCCTGATCCTGCTGGCCGGCGTCTATTACGGCGCCATCTTCGGCGGCTCCACCTCTTCCATCCTGATCAACGCCCCGGGCGTGGCCGGCACGGTGGCGACCTCGTTCGACGGCTACCCGATGGCGCGCCAGGGCAAGGCGGGCAAGGCGCTGACCGTCGCCGCCATCGCCTCGTTCTCCGGCGGCACCATCGGCGCAATCCTGCTAATGGGATTCGCCCCGGCGCTGTCGACCGTGGCGCTGTTGTTCCACTCCGCCGAATACTTCGCGCTGATGGTCGTCGGCCTGTCGGCCATCGCGGCCTTTGCGGGCACCGGAAAGGTGGCCAAGGCCCTGCTGATGACCGTGATCGGCCTGATCCTGGCGACGGTGGGCGAATCCGCCCTGTTCAATGCGCCGCGCTTCACCATGGGCATCATGGATCTGCAGTCCGGCTTCAGCTTCATCACCCTGGCGATGGCGTTGTTCGCCCTGCCCGAGGCACTGTACCTGGTGCTGGACCCGAAACGGGGGGCAACCAAGGAAAGCGGCGAGATCAAGGAACTCCGAATCACCAAGAACGAAGCCAAGGCGATCGCCCCCGTGGTCGGCCGCCAGTCGATCCAGGGCTTCCTGATCGGCGTGATGCCCGGGGCCGGCGCCACCATCGCCTCGTTCCTGGGCTACGCCGTGGAACGGAACATTGCCAAGGGCGAAGACCAGGACCAGTTCGGCAAGGGCTCGATCAAGGGGCTGGCCGCGCCGGAGACGGCCAACAACGCCGCCTGCACGGGCTCCTTCGTGCCCCTGTTGACCCTGGGCATCCCGGGCTCGGGCACCACCGCGATCCTGCTGGGCGCCCTGATCGCGCTTAACGTCCAGCCGGGTCCGCGCCTGATGGTCGACAACCCGTCGATCTTCTGGGCGGTGATCATTTCGATGTATATCGGCAACGTGGTGCTCTTGATCCTGAACCTGCCGCTGATCCCCTACATCGCCAAGCTGCTGGCGATCCCGCGCAACTATCTGATCCCGTTCATCCTGTTCTTCACGATGATCGGCGCCTATATCGGCCAGAACAACGCGACCGAGCTGTTGATCCTGGTCGGTCTCGGCGTCTTTGCAGCCGTCATGCGGTTCGCCGACTATCCCCTGGCACCACTGCTGATCGGCTTCATCCTCGGCGGCATGCTGGAAAACAACTTCGCCCGCGCGGTCAACCTGACCGACGGTGTCGCCTTCATGTGGGAACGGCCGATGACGGCGGTCCTGTTGGTGATCGGCCTGACGCTGATCTTCCTGCCGGCCTACCGCCGCCGCCGCGCGCGGATGCTGCAAAAGGGCGTGGCCCAGGGTGATTGATCGTCGCGGAACGCTCTGCAGATGAGTATCCGCCGTCGATACCTCGGTCTTGCGCTTGGGGCCTTGGTAATTGAGTCCGGCCCCGTCTCGAGCCAGGGCGTCGTCGAGAGGGGCTGCACGGCATGGCAAGCGCGCTATGTTGGAATGGCGATCAATGACGGAATTACGGTCCACGCAACGTTCCGGGCCGCCGCACCCGCCGCGCCAGCACCTTTCGTCCTGACAGGCTCCGATGCCGACGGCACTGTATTGTGGAAATTCGAAACGATTGCTTGGTGTTTCCAGGGTGGCGGCGGCTGTCACATGGACCTTAAGCTGACGGACGGAAACTCCATCTCAGGCGAGACCGACAACCCGATCCGCCTGGTCTTCGTCCATTCTTCACCCTCCGACCCGGACGCCGAGCCCGACATCTTGGTTATCTCGGGCCTGACGAACGCCTTCCTGGACGCCCAGTCCCCGTCCGCCCCGTGGCGACTTGCACTTTCGAAGCAGCCCGCGGAAGATTTCGCCGTGCCGCCGGAGGTCTTCTATTTCGACCGCTGCGCCGGCAGCTGATCGGGCAAACCCCAGCGGGCAAGGGCCGGCACAACGCGCGGCCCGCACCATATTCTCGTTGCACGAATTTCTAGGGCCAGTCCACGTAATTCACTGCGGCCATCCCACTTTCATCGCCCACTGCCTGCGCCGCACGATTCCGATAGGCACCCGGCGGAAGACCCACGTTGGACTTGAAGAACCGGCTGAAATGGCCAACGTCCCGAAAACCCAGCGAGCCTGCTACCTGTTCCACGGTCTGGGTCGAGCGTTCCAGCCGCAGGCGCGCCTCGTAGACAAGCCGTTCGTGCACCAGTTGCAGCGGCGTGCGGTCAAGTTCGCGCCGGCAGATATCGTGCAGCCGGTCGGGCGACATTCCCAACTCTGCAGCATAGCGCTGGATCGACCACCGGTCGCGGAAGTGCGCCTCCAGCAACTGCCGGAACTGGATCAGACTCCGCGTCGCCTGACCGCGCGCCTGAGGAACGTCATCCTCAGCCCCCGATAGGCGCCACAGAAGAACCAGGATGGCCCGCACCTGGGCCTGAACCATGGTCCAGGATCCGGTGCGCGGGCGCCGAATTTCCCTGACGATCACATCGAAAGCGTGCTCGGCGTCAGCGGCCGCATCCGGCGCTTCCAGCAGCGACGCGACGACCTGGCGGTCCAGCATGAAACGCAGGTCCGCCGATTCCGGGTTCCGCCCGATCGCATTGGCAAGAAGCTGGTCCTCGATCGAAAGCTGGTAGCCGACGCCACCCGCCTTGATCCGGAGCGTCTGTCCCTCGTTCCAGGGCAGCCACGCAAGGCACGGCGCGGTCAGGTTCTCCGTCTCGTCCTCGTTCCGGATCGATCCGGTCCCCGACGTCAAAAGGACGCCCCGCCAAAAGCGCCCGCCCGAATCGGCGCCCAGGCCCAGCACCCGGTCCCTCAGCGCGCAGGCGACCGGTTCGGCATGAACCGTGCTGAGAACGGCGGCGGGCGAGACCAATTCTATGCCTCCCAAGCGGGTAAACGGCCCTGAATCCCAGTTTTCAACATGATAAAGCCAGAAATATCCATTCTCGCCAAGGAGAGAATTTGCTTTCGTTGCCCCCAGAACGAGACGCCGCCGGCACGCAAACAAGGCCGAAAGGCCTCACGCGGCGCAAAACAGGGGGAAGCGGGTTGCTTGAGGCCAAGCTTTTCATCGGCGGTCACGCGGTTGCCGCCAATGATTCAGCGACCTACGACAGGCTTGATCCGATCACCAACCGGATCGCCACCCGGGCGGCGGCGGCCACCCGCAACGATGCCCTTGAAGCCGCCAATTCGGCCGCCGCGGCTTTTCCCGTCTGGTCGGCTACCACACCCGAACAGCGGGCCGATATCCTTTCCCGCGCCGCGGATATCCTGATCGCCCGAACCGGGGAATTCGTGGCGGTGATGGCCGAAGAGATTGGGGCAGCCGCAGGGTGGGCCCAATTCAACTGCCAGATCGCATCGGAGATTCTTCGCCACGCGGCCGGCATGACGGATTGCCTGACCCGACAGGAGAGCGCCGCCGGCCCCGACGGCGCTCAATCCGTCATCGTGCGCCAGCCCGCAGGGGTCGTCCTGGGCATCGCACCCTGGAACGCCCCGGTCGTCCTGGGCGCGCGGGCGATTGCCATGCCGCTTGCCTGCGCCAACACGGCCATTCTGAAGGCCTCGGAACTGAGCCCGAAAACGCACAGTCTGATCATCGAGATCCTGGCCGAGGCGGGTTTGCCCGACGGCGCCGCGAACCTGGTGACGAACGCGCCGGAGGACGCATCGGAGATCGTCGAGGCCCTGATCGCCCACCCGGCCGTTCGCCGCGTCAATTTCACCGGCTCCACCAGGGTCGGGCGCGACGTCGCGGAAGTCTGCGCGCGCCACCTGAAGCACTGCCTGTTGGAGTTGAGCGGCAAGGCGCCGCTGATCGTGCTGGACGATGCGGACATCGACGAAGCCGTCAAGGCGGCCGCGTTCGGCGCATTCTTCAACCAGGGTCAGATCTGCATCTCGACCGAACGCATCATCGTCGACCGCAAGGTCGCGGACGGCTTCATGGAGAGGTTCGTGCGCAAAGCGCAGAGCCTGGAGGCCGGTGATCCGCGCACGGACGACGTCCCGCTGGGCTCGATGATCAGTGCCAACGCCGCCATGCGGGTGAAGGGTCTGGTGGAAGACGCGGTCTCAAAAGGCGCGGACCTTCTGGTGGGCGGCGGCCTCAAGAACACCATCATGCAGGCGACGGTTCTGGACAACGTCAGTTCCACGATGCGCATCTACAACGAGGAATCCTTCGGACCGGTCGCCGTCGTGATCCGCGTCAACGGAACGGACGAGGCCATCGCCGTCGCCAACGACACCGAGTTCGGCCTGGCCGCCGCCGTTTTCGGCCGAGACACGGATCGGGCGATGGCGGTGGCGCAGCAGCTTGAAACCGGGATCTGCCACATCAACGGACCCACCGTGCAGGACGACCCGGCAATGCCGTTCGGCGGCATGAAGGCAAGCGGTTACGGCAGGTTCGGCGGGGATGCCGGCGTGCACGAATTCACCGAATTGCGCTGGATCTCCACGCTCGAAACGCCAAGGGACTATCCGATCTGACCGGAACCGTCGTTTGACCATTGATCAGAAAGAAGCAACGCAAAACCCGAACGAACGAGGACAAGGAGGAAACCATGAAACGCAGAACAGCACTGAAATGGGCCGCCGCGGCGGCCTTGGCCGGGTCCATGGCACTGGGGACCGCGAGCGCGGACAGCGTCATCAAGATCGGCGCCGTGGCGCCGAAGACCGGGCCCCTGGCGGGCGGCGCCGCGGTGACCCACTGGCCCAACATCCAGCTGTGGGTCGAGCAGGTCAACGCGCGCGGCGGATTGAAGCTCAAGGACGGCATGGCCAAAATCGAGCTGATCGAATACGACGACCAGACCAATCCCGGTGAGACCATCAAGGCGGTTCAGCGTCTCGCCACCCAGGACGAGGCCGACTTTATCGTCGCGCCCTACGGGACCGGACTGAATCTGGCGTCCGCGCCGATCTTGGCGAAGTACGGGTATCCGCATATCGCCGTCAGCGCGATCACCGACCAGATCGAGGAATTGAGCGCGCGCTACCCGAACATGTTCTTCACGCTGGGCTCCACCAGCGCCTTTGCGCAGTCGGTCGCCGACATCCTGGTGAAGATGCACAAGGACGGCCAGATCGGCAACAAGGTGGCCATGGTCAACGTCGCCGATGCGTTCGGGATCGAGCTTGCCAAATCGGCGCGCCCGATCTTCGAGGAGGCGGGACTGGAGATCGTTTTCGACAAGTCATACCCGCTGGGCACGCAGGACCTGTCGCCCATCGTCAAGGGCGCCAAGGACGCCCAGCCCGACGCCTTCGTCGCCTGGTCCTACCCGCCCGATACCTTTGCCCTGACCGAACAGGCGATCATCGAAGACCTGGACGTCAAGGCCTTCTATACCGCTGTCGCCACCTGCTTCCCGGCCTATGCCGGCAAGTTCGGAAAATCCATCGAAGGCAACCTGGGCGCCGGAGGGGTGAACCCCGACACGCCGGAGATGCAGGCCTATATGAAGGCCCACAAGGAAATCACCGGCAAGGATGCCGATTACTGGGCCAGCGCGACCACCTACGCCGCATTGCAGATCCTGGAGCAGGCGATCGAGGGCGTCGGCGAGGCCGACCGGGCCAAGGTGATCGAGCACCTGAAGAGCAACACCTATAAGACTGTGCTGGGTGACATCACCTTCAACCAGAACAACAACAACGAGAAGTTCTGGACCGTCGGCCAATGGCAAAACGGCGTCTTCCAGGGCGTCGCGTCCACCGGCCGTCCCGGCGAGAAGCCGGTCCAGCTCAAAGGCGGCTGGATGTAGGCAACGGCAACGGGCCCCGGCGCAAGGGACTGCGCCGGGGCTGGTCGACCGTTCGCTTAGGCTCTGCATATGGACATCGTCATCACAGGCCTGCTTCTGGGCGGCACCTATGCGCTGATCGCGATGGGTCTGAACCTCCAGTATGGCGTCGCCCGCATCATGAACCTTGCAAACGGCGAGATGCTGGTCGCGGGCGCCTTCGCCGCCTTTTGGGTGTTCACTGCCGGACAGGTCAGTCCATTGCTGGCGATGTTCTTCGTCGCGCCGCTGGCCTTCGCCGCCAACTGGCTGATCTACCGGTTCATGCTGCAGCCGCTGGTCAAGCGGGCGAAGACCCGCGGACAGCTGGAGGTGGACAGCATCCTCGCCACGTTCGGGCTGGGCTTCGTCCTGGTCGGGATCATGCTTGCCACGTTCGGCGGCGAGTATTTCGCCTACTCCTATCTGGCCGAGCCGGTCATCATCCTGGGCGATACCTTCGCGCTGAACCGCGTCGTCGCCTTTCTGATGGCGGTTGCAATCTGCACGCTGCTCTACCTGTGGCTCAACCGAACGCGCGCCGGCATGGCGATCCGCGCCGTCGCCGTCAATCCGGGATCCGCGGGCCTGGTGGGCATCGACGTGCGAAAGCTCTCGGCGATCGCGTTCGCGCTGGGCGGCGCGGTCACGGCAACCGGCGGCGCCTTGCTTTCGACCTTTCTCACCCTGGACGCCTCCATCGGCGTGCTTTTCACCATGAAGGCCCTGATCATCGTCATCATGGGCGGTGTCGGCGACATCCGGGGCACCATCCTGGCGGCGCTGTGCCTCGGTCTTGCCGAGACGTTCGTGGCCAGCATCATCGATCCGGGGCTGACCCTGGCCGCAGCCTATCTGATGTTTATCCTGGTCCTGTTGTTCCGGCCCCAAGGCCTGTTCGGAAGGCAGGGATCATGAGCGGCAGCGACATGCGCAACATGCTGCTGGCGGTCGCCGGCCTGGGGCTCGCAGCGCTGCTGCCGTTCACCGGCAGCGGCTATCTTCTGTCGATCGGCGTCACCATCGCCATGTACACAGTGCTGGCGACCAGCTGGGCGCTGTTCTCCGGTCCCACCCACTACATCTCTCTGGCGACGGGCGCCTTCTACGGGCTGGGCACCTATGTGGTCGCAATGGGCATCGACCACATGCCCTATCCGGTTCTGCTGGGGATTGCACTGGTCGCCGGCGCCGTGGCTGCCGGTTTGGTCGGCATCGCGACCTTGCGCCTGTCCGGCGTCTATTTCGTCATCTTCACCCTGGGCCTGGCGGAGATGATCCGCCAGGTCGTCACCTGGGTCCAGAACAACTGGGGCGGCCATCGGGGCCTTTATGTCCTGACCGACATCACCGAGGAGATCATCTACTGGGAACTGCTGGCCGTCGCCGGGCTGGTCTATCTGGTGGGCTGGATGATCGGACGGTCGCGGCTAGGCTTTGCCATGCGGATCATCGGTAATGACGAGACCGTGGCCGCGCACAGCGGCATCAACACAGCCCGCGCCAAGGTCCTCCTGTTCATGGTCTCGGGCATGGTCGCCGCGCTGACCGGTGCGCTGCTGGCGCCGCGCTGGACCTACATCGAGCCGGCGCTGGCCTTCTCGCCGCTCTTGTCCTTCCAGGTGGTGATCATGGCGCTGCTTGGCGGCGCCAACCGGCTGTGGGGGCCGCTGGTCGGCGTCATTCCGTTTACGTTGTTGTGGGAGGCGATCTCCGTCCAGTTCCCCAACCAGACCATCCTTCTGTTGGGCATCGCCTTCCTGCTGATCGTCTATGTGATCCCGAACGGGTTTGTCGGGCGCATCGAGGCGCTGGCCCGAACCCTCTCCGCGCGGATGGCCTGAACGATGCGACGCCCCAACGCCGTCCTGTCCGTTCGCGGGGTGACCAAGCGCTTCGGCGGCCTGGTCGCCGTCGACCGCATGGAGTTCGACGTGGACGAGCACGAGGTGCTTGGCTTGATCGGCCCGAACGGGTCCGGCAAGACGACCATGATGAACCTGATCTCCGGCGCGCTGCGCCCGACATCCGGTCACATCAGCCTGCAGGGTGCCCGCATCTCCGGGCTTTCGCCCCAGGACATAAATCGGCGCGGCGTTGCACGGACGTTCCAGCTTGTGCGTCTGCTGCCGTCGCTGACGGTCCTGGAGAACGTGATCGCCGGCGCCGTGTTCGGCCATCGCCGCCTGTGGGGCGGCGAGGCGGAAGACCACGCGCACCGGATGTTGGACCGGGTGGGGCTGGAGGCGATGGCCTTCGCGCCGATCTCCTCGCTGACCTATATCGACCAGAAACGCCTGGAACTGGCGCGCGTTCTGGCTTGCGACCCGACCATCCTGCTGCTGGACGAGTGGCTGGCGGGCCTCAACCCCACCGAGCTTGAAACCGGCATTGCGCTGATCCGCGACCTGCGCGCGGACGGCCGCACCATCATCCTGGTGGAACACGTCATGGATGCCATCCGCAGCCTGTGCGACCGCTGCGTGGTGATGAACAGCGGTCAGAAGATCGCGGAAGGCGCGCCGTCCGAGGTCCTGGCCGACCATGAGGTCATCCGGGCCTATCTGGGGGACGACGATGCTTGAGGTCAGGGACCTCTCCGTCAGCTACGGGCAGCACCGTGCGCTGGAGGAGATCTCGATCCGCGTCAGCGCCGGCGAGATCGTGGTCATCCTGGGCGCGAACGGCGCGGGCAAAAGCACGCTGCTGCGAACCATCGGCGGCCTCGGCGAAGGCACCCACAGCGGTGCGGTCGAGATGGACGGCCACCCGGTTCTGGGCCTGCCGTCCCACAAGATCGTCGAGCGGGGGATCGCCCTGGTACCGGAAGGGCGCGGCGTCTTCGCCGACCTCACCGTCAAGGAGAACCTTCTTCTGGGCGCTTATTCCGCCCGCGCCCGGGAAGACCAGAAGCCCAATCTGGACCGCGTCTTGAGCCTGTTCCCGAAGCTGGCCGACCGCCGCAGCCAGATCGTCCGGACGATGAGCGGCGGCGAGCAGCAGATGGTTGCGATCGGCCGCGCCATGATGTCGGCGCCCTCCATCCTGATGCTGGACGAGCCGTCGCTGGGTCTGTCACCGCTGTTGTGCAAGGAGCTGTTTCACAGCCTGGGCGAGGTGCGCGGCGCCGGTTTGGGCATTCTCCTGGTGGAACAGAACGCAAAACAGAGCCTCGCAATCGCCGACCGCGGTTATCTCCTGGAGAACGCCCGCATCATGCACGAGGATACGGCCGCCAATCTGGCGAACGACCCGGTCGTCCAAAAGGCCTATCTGGGCGCCGGGGCCGAGGCCGCGCCACACATTGGCGTCGACGCGCAAGCCACGACGCCGGCTGGAGCCGAACGACCGGCCACGCCAGCGGAGTCCGCCGCGGCGCCGGCAACGGACCTTCCGTTCGTGCCCTTGCCCCACCATGAACCACAAGCGGCGATGTCCCGGTCGGACGACCTGATCGGCGGTTCCGTGAGCGACCTGGTCAGTCGGGCGGCGGCCGAGGAAATATCGCCGCCCGAAACACAGCCCGCCCCTGCGCCGGCACCCGTTTCATCCGCCGGCAGCGACAGGCTGCGCGCGGCCCTGGCGGAGATCGAACGCGCCGCGGCCGACGCGCGCAGCCGCCGCCGGCCCACTCCGGCGACGGAACCCGCGCCGTCGGACCGTTCGCCCGCCAGACCCAACAGCGGAAGACCGCCGGTGATCGAGATCTATCGCAAACCGAAAGTCGAGGTCTATCGGCGACCGCCGGGCGGCGCCCACCTGCAACGCATGGATGAGGAACACGACGATGGCTAGGCAGTTCGACGGGATCCCGATCGGCGGAAAGTGGGTCAAGGCGGCGCGGTCTTTCGACGACCTGAACCCGGCCGACGACACGGTCTGGGCGAGCGTCCCCGACGGCGGCCGGGCCGAGGCGCGCGCGGCGATCGATGCGGCGTATGCCGCTTTCGAGGGTTGGGCCAGCCTGCCGTTCAGCGAACGGGCTCACATGATGTTGAAGATCGCCGATGTCCTGGAAAAGCGGAAACCGGACATCGTTCAGGCCCTGCAAGGCGAAGGCGGCGGCTGGTTCGGAAAAGGCATGTTCGAGGCCAACTACATTCCCGAGATCTTCCGAGCCGCGACCGCCACCTGCTACGAGCCGGTGGGCGAGGTGCTGCCGTCCGAACACGGCAAGTTTTCCACCGCCGTGCGTCGGCCGATCGGGGTCGTCTCGGTCATCAGCCCGTGGAACTTCCCAAGCCTGCTGAGCGGGCGCGGCTTTGCCTTCGCCATGGCGGCGGGCAACACGATTGTCCTGAAACCGTCAGAGGAAACGCCCTATTGCGGCGGGCTGATGTATGCGGAGGTGTGCGAAGAGGCGGGCGTTCCCGCGGGCGTGTTCAATGTGGTCACCTGCGCGCGCGACCATGTGGAAGAGGTCGGCGACGAGCTGGTCGAAAATCGGCGCATCAAGGGGATCTCCTTCACCGGCTCGACCGCGGTCGGGCGGCTGATCGCGGCAAAGGCCGGCGCGCACCTGAAGAAATGCTGCGTCGAACTGGGCGGCAAGGACAGCCTGATCGTGCTGGACGACGCCGACATGGACCGCGCGACCCAGGCCGCAAACTTCGGCAGCTTCATGCACCAGGGACAGATTTGTATGTCGGTGGAAAGGGTCCTGGTCCATGAGAGGATCTATCCGACGTTCCTGCGCGGCTTCGTGGAGCGTGCATCGAAGTTGAAGGTCGGCGACCCGCTGAAGGACAAGGCCAACGTGATCGGGCCGCTGATCAACGACCGCCAGGCCGCACGGGTCAAGGCGCAGATCGACGATGCGGTCGCCAAAGGGGCCAAGGTGGAACTGGGCGGCGGCGTCCGGGGCCGGTTCGTGGAACCCACGATCCTGACGGGCGTCACACGGGACATGAACGTCTATCGCGACGAGACCTTCGGGCCGGTCGCGCCGGTGATCCCCTTTCGGTCCGACGACGAGGCCGTCGCACTTGCGAACGACACAGAGTACGGCCTGTCTTCCGGGGTGATGACCGGCGACGAGCAACGCGGCCTTGCGGTTGCGCGGCGTCTTGAGACGGGCATGTGCCACATCAACTGCTCGTCGGTGAACGACGAGCCTCATATTCCATTTGGCGGCTCGAAGGCCTCCGGCCTGGGGCGACACGGCGGGCGCTGGTCCGTGGAGACCTTTACCGAAACCCGCTGGATCACGCTGGAGCGGGGCGGGCGCCCCTATCCACCGGTGTTCTGAGGAGAAAACGCATGTCCGAGCAACAGCAACCCCACCGGTGGCACAGCGGCAAGATCCTGGACGGCAAGACCGTGATCGTCACCGGCAGCGCGTCCGGCATCGGGTTCGAGACGGCGCGACTGGTCAAGCGGCTTGGCGGCACCGTGATCGGGATCGACCTGACCAAGCGGCTGGATCATGTGGACGAGTTCTACCGCGCCGACCTGTCCGATAAATCGACCATCGAGGCGCTGGTGGACGTTCTCCCGGACGGCGCCGACGGCTTGGCGAACATCGCCGGGTTGCCGCCAACGGCGCCGGCCACCCTGGTCCTCAAGGTCAATCTTGTCGGGCTGAAGTACCTCACCGAACTCCTGGTTCCGAAGCTCGCCGACGGCGCGTCGATCGTCAATCTGGCGTCGCTGGCCGGGTTCGGCTGGCCCCAGGCCGTCGACCAGATCAAGGCCAGCGAGGATCTGGATTTCGACGAGGTCGAGGACTTCATCCAGCGTCACGGCATCACCAACGAAGGGGGGCGCTCCTACTTCTTTTCAAAGGAAGCGCTGGTCGTCTGGACCATGAAGAACCGCTGGACATGGCGCGATCGCGGCATCCGCATGAACGCGGTCAGCCCCGGCCCGGTCGACACGCCCATCCTGAAAGATTTCCTGGAAACGCTGGGTCCGCGCGCCGAAGAGGATATGCGCGTAATGGACCGGCCTGGCCGGCCGGAAGACATCGCCCCGGTTGTGACCTTTCTGCTGTCGGACATGACCCAGTGGATCAGGGGCACGAACATTCCGACGGACGGCGGAATGGCGTCGCACATCCTGTGCAACATGCACGGCCTTTAACGGAAGGCGACGTCGTTTTGTGGATGAACAAGAAAAACGCGGTTGAAGGGGACGAACGATGATCAACGCAATTCTCTGGCTCGTTGCCATCATCATCCTGCTGGCGGCCTTTATCGCCGTTTTCGCCTGGTTCTTCGAGCGGGCCAGCAACGAGATCGCCTTGGTCAGAACGGGGATCGGCGGGCGCAAGGTCGTGCTGACCGGCGGAACCACCGCGATCCCCTATTTCCACGAGATCGCGCGGGTGAACATGCAGACGCTGCGTCTGGACGTCCATCGCGCCGGCGAAGCCGCCTTGATCACCAAGGACCGGCTGCGCGTGGATGTGGGTGCGGAATTCTATCTCTCCGTCGTCCCGGACGAGGACGCCGTCGCCCGGGCCGCACAGACTCTGGGGCGGCGCCTGTTCCAGCCTGACCAGTTGCGCGACCTGATCGAAGGCATGCTGGTGGACGCGCTCAGGTCCGTCGCGGCGCGGTTGACGATGGACGAACTGCACGAAAAGCGCAGCGCCTTCGTCGCCGATGTCCGCGACAGCCTGACCGAAGCGCTGTCCCGGTACGGTCTTCAACTCGATTCGGTATCCCTGACAGCGCTGGACCAGACGCCCTTCAGCGCGCTGGACGAAAACAATGCCTTCAACGCCGTGGGCATGCGCAAGCTGGCCGAGGTCATCGCCAACTCGAAAAAGGAGCGGGCCGAAATCGATTCCGATGCCGAAGTTTCGGTCCGGCGGGCCGCCATGACGGCCACCAAACGCAAGCTCGAGATCGATCTGGAGGAACGCGAGGCCGAGATCTCCCAGCAGCAGGAAATCGAAACCCTGATGGCGGCCCAGCTGGCGGAGGTCACCCGCCGCAAGGCGGACGGCGAACGTGCGGCGGCCCAGGCGCGCATCCAGATGGAGCAGGAGATCCAGGCCGCCGACATCGCCCGGGAAAAGGCGGTTCGCGAAGCGGAAATCGCTCGCGAACGCGATTTGCAGGTCGCCGAGCAGCAACGCCACATCGCGGTCTCGACCAGTTCGCAGCAGGAAAGCCAGGCGCGGGCCGCCGCCGATTCGGCCAAGGCGGAAGCCGTCAAAGCTGAAGAGGAGATTGTCACGGTGCGTCACGTGGCAGAGGCGGAACGACGCAGGGACATCGCCCTCGTGGCGGCGCGCCAGGAAGCCGAGGCGGCAGCGACCCGCGCAAAGATCGCTGCCGAGGCGGAGAGGGAAACGGCCGGCGACCGCGCCGAAGCCCGCCGCCAGGAGGCGGACGCGCGCAAGCACGAGGATCTTGCCGCAGCCGAGGCGGCGCAGGCGCGGATCGAGGCGGAAAACAAGCGCGGCGAACACATCATCGCCATGGAGACGGATCTGGCGCGGCTGGATGCTCTGCCGAAGATCGTCACCGAGATGGTCAAGCCGGCCGAGAAGATCGACTCCATCAACATCCACCACCTCTCCGGCTTCGGCGGCCCGGGCAGCGCCGGCGCGGGGCCCGCAGGATCTCGGCCTGTCGTGAACCAGGCGCTGGATTCGATCATGGAAATGGCGGTCCAGATGCCGGCCCTGAAACGGATCGGAGAGGAAATCGGCCTCAGCCTGGACAAGGGTATGGCCGGCACAGCGCAGCAGGGGAGCGGCCCCGGTGGGAAAAAGACCGGCGACTGATTGGCTTGACGCGCCCCTGGTCTGAAACCGGCAAGCGACCGTTATAGCCGCGCCCGTTCACGAGGGGATGACATCGCGGTGTCGCTTCGGTGGCGCAGACCGCCGATGGGCCGGAAACCGGTTATGCCGTGGCGGGCGCGGTCGGGTGCGGTGCGTGCGTCTCCGCTTCCGGTTTGACATGCGCGCCCAGGACGCCCAGCTCCTCAACCCGATGGCACGCCGCGAAATGCTCCTGGCCGCCGAGATCGTGCCGCCTCAGAGCCGGAACCTCCGACTTGCACCGGTCGGTCGCATAGCGGCAGCGCGGATGAAACGGGCATCCGCCGGGCGGGTTGACAGGGCTTGGCACGTCGCCTTCCAGCACGATGCGGTCGGTCTTCTTGTCCAAGTCCGCAACCGGGATGGCTGACAGCAGAGCCTGGGTGTAGGGGTGCAGGGTGCTGGCGTAGATCTCCTCCGACGCTGCCAGTTCGACGATACGGCCCAGGTACATCACCGCGATCCGGTCGCAGATGTATTCGGTCACGCTGAGGTCGTGGGTGATGAAGATGTAGGTGAGGTTCCGCTCCCGCTTCAGGTCCAACAGCAGCTTCAGCACCTGGGCCTGAACCGACACGTCCAGCGCGCTGACCGGTTCGTCGCAGACGATCAGTTCAGGCTCGATTGACAGCGCCCGGGCGATGCCGATGCGCTGGCGCTGGCCACCGGAGAATTCGTTGGGATAGCGGTCCATGTACTCCGGCTGCATGTTCACCGCTTCCAGCAGGTCGCCGATTATCCGGCGCCGTTCGGCCCTGGACCGGACGCCGTATTTCTTCAGCGGGTCCTCCAGCGACCCGAAGATGGTGAAAGCGGGGTTCAGCGACGAATAGGGATCCTGAAAGACGATCTGCAGTTTCTTGCGATAGGGGACCAGATCGTCGCTGGACAGGGACACCAGATCGACCGCGCCGTCGCGGTCGTTGAACGTGACTTCCCCGTCGGTGGGGCGGACAAGCTGCAGAACGGATTTTCCCAGCGTGGTCTTGCCGCAGCCGCTTTCGCCGACCAGCCCCAGGACTTCGCCCCGGCGCACGTCCAGGTCGACCCCGTCGACGGCCTTGACGTGGCCGACGACGCGTTTGAACACGCCCTGGCGCACGGGGAAATAGGTCTTCACGTCGCGCAGTTTCAGGATCACGTCGCCGCCGTCAGGCATCGCCCACCACCTTTCCGTGCTGCCAGCACGAGACCCGGTGGGTCGGGCCGATATCCTCCTCGTCGGGCATGACCGAACAGGCATCGCTTGCGAAATCGCAGCGCGGCGCAAACTGGCAGCCGACCGGCCGGTCGTAGGGATCGGGAGTCGAGCCCCTGATCGGTCGGATGTCCTGGTTCTTGCCGCGCCCCAGCACCGGGATCGATGACAACAGTGCCCGGGTATAAGGGTGGCGCGGCCGTCTGAGCACGTCGTCGACGGTTCCCGCCTCGACGATCTTGCCCATGTACATGACCGCAACTTCGTCGGCCAGTTCCGCCACCACGCCCATATCGTGGGTGATCAGGATAATTGCCGTGTTGTGCTCGCGTCTCAGGCGCTCCATCAGTTCGAAGATCTGGGCCTGGATGGTGACGTCCAGCGCCGTGGTCGGCTCGTCCGCAATCAGGATCTTGGGATTGCAGGCCATCGCCATCGCGATCATTGCGCGCTGGCGCATGCCGCCGGAGAAGTTGTGCGGATACTCGCCTACCCGTTTCTCTGGCAGAGGGATCCCCATGTCACGCAACAGCTCGACGCAGCGCGCGGCAACCGCCTTGCCGCTCATTTTGGTGTGATAGATCAGGTTCTCTGCAATCTGGAACCCGATCGTATAAACCGGGTTCAGCGCGGTCATCGGATCCTGGAAGATCATCGCGATCTCGCCGCCGCGAATGTCGCGCATCTGCTTGCCGTTCCGCGCCAGCCCGTCGATCCGGATTGCGCCGTCCTCGGCGAAGTAGGTGATTTCGCCTTCTTCGATGCGCGACAGCGACGGCAGAAGTTGCATGATCGCCGAGGCGGTCACGGACTTGCCGCAACCGCTTTCGCCGACGATGCACAGCGTCCTGCCCCGCTTGACCGTGAACGAGACGCCGTCGACCGCCTTGTTGCAGCGCCGGTTCGAATAGATATAGGTCTTCAGCCCGTCGACCCTGAGTGCAGTTTCGCCCGACATCCGGCCTAACCCTGTTGCGAGGGGTCGGTGGAGTCGCGCAGGCCGTCGCCGATGAAGTTCACGGCCAGCACGAACAGCGAAATGACCGATCCGACCGGCAGCCAGATCCACCAGTTGTTCTGCAGCACGCGGAGGTCCTGGGCGGCGTTCAGGATGTTGCCCCAGGTCGGGATGTGCAGCGGCACGCCCAGCCCCAGGAAGCTGAGGCCAGCCTCGGCCAGAATGAACATGGCCGTGGTCAGGGTGATGTTGACCATGATCGGCCCCAGCGCATTGGGCAGCATGTGCTTGTAGCAGATCTTCGCGGTGCCGACGCCGAAGCTCTCCAATGCCTGGACATACTCCTCCTCGCGCAGCGACAGCATGCGGGCGCGCGCCAGGCGGTACATCGACCCCCAGCCCGTGGCGATGAAGATGACGATCAGGTTGAACAGGCTTTGCCCGACGATCGACACCAACAGCAGGACCAGGATGATCTGCGGAAACGACATGAAGATCTCGGAGACCCGCAGCGCCACCGTGTCGATCCAGCCGCCCACGTATCCCGCATAACACCCGATGCCGACGCCGACCACCGCGGCGCACAGGGCGCTGCCCAGTCCGACCAGGATGGAGATCCGGCCGCCGTAAAGAACCCGGGCGAAGACGTCGCGGCCGGTCTTGTCGGTGCCGAACCAGTGCTCGGCCGACGGTGCTTGCAGCATGGCCCTGAGGTTGATCTTTAGCGGGTCGTATTCGGTGATCAGCGGCGCGAACAGCGAGGCGAACAGGATGGTCGAGAACAGCACCAGTCCCACGACGGCAAGGCGGTTGCTCAGCAGCTTGCGCAAGGCACGGCTGCCCGCCTTTGCATGCAGGCTGCCGGCCTCTTCCAGGTCGCGGATGCGGTCGAACTCGCGGTCTAATGCGGTGCTTGCCATCGCCGTTTTCCGCTCTATTCCAGCCTGACGCGCGGATCGATCAGCGCCGTCAGGACATCGATGATCAGGCTTGCCAGCAAAACCGCCAGAACCGAGAACAGGGCAATCATCATGACCAGCGGATAATCCTGACCGCGCACCGCGATAACGAATTCGTTGCCGACCCCCGGCCACTGGAACACCTGCTCGATGATCACCGACCCGCCGATCAATGTGGGCAGCCGGAACCCGATCAGGACGATCACCGGCGTCAGCGCGGTCCGGAACCCGTGCAACAGATTGACCCGCCATTCCGGCAGACCCTTGGCCCGGGCCGTGCGGATGAATTCGCGCGACAGTGCGTCCAGCATGGCCGCCCGGGAGTAGCGCATCACGCCGGCGGTCATCATCAGGGACAGAACCGCGGCAGGCAGCACGAGATGGGGAAATCGGTCCCAGAATCCCTCGTATCCGGGCAGCAAGCGCCCGCCCACGGGAAACCAGCCCAGTTGCAGGGAAAAGAACGACAGCGCGACCAGACCGAAAAAGAACTCCGGGATCGAGACGCCCAGCATTCCGACGACTGTCAAGGCGCTGTCGCCCGCCGAGCCCTTGGTCAGCGCGCTGTAGGTTCCCAGGATGCAACCGAACACGGTAGAGAAAAAGATCGCCGCCAGCGAAAGCTCCAGCGTCGCCGGCAACCGGTCCAGGAAGATCTCGGAGATCTGAACGCCGCCCGACAGCGAATGGCCGAAATTGCCCTGCAGCACGTTGAACAGCCAGATCGAGTAGCGTTCGAGGAAAGACTTGTTGAGGCCCAAGGCCTCGCGAAGCCTGTTGAGATCTTCGGGCGAGAGTTGCCCGGCCACGTCGGGCGGGATCATGTAGGAAACCGCGTCGCCCGGCGTCAGTTCCAGTCCCAGGTAAACCAGAAAGCTGATCGCAACCAGCATCGGGACCAGGATCAAAAACCGCCTGATGATGTAGGTCAGCAAAGCGCGGGACCTTTTAACAGCCGTTCAGTTGAAGCGGCTGCCGGTTGCGGCCGAGACCTGCCGCAACCGGCACCATACGTCCTGCCCGTTACTCGGGCTTTTTCGGGAAGGCATTCACCCGGAACGAACGGGTGTAGGGAATGTCCGCCGCAATCACCCGCATATGGTCCATTGCCTCCAGCGACTGGACATCGGCGACCGACTTGGTAAAGCCATAGTCCAGCCGGCCGGCGGCCGCATTCTTGACCACGTTCGGATCGTTGTCGTCGCTCGGGAAGGCGACGATCTCATCGATCTTGGCGACGCCACCGTGATAGTCCTCGAACGGAACGAACCGCACGAAGTCGTTCATCTGGACCTCGGCGATCTTGTAAGGCCCGGACCCGATGGGGTTCTGCCAGAACGGATGCTGCTGCAGTTCCACCGGATTGACGCCCTCCAGTTTGTGCTTGGGCAGCGGCGTGAACTGGCTGAACGTCACCAGCATATTTGGGTCCAGCCGTTCGAACGTTAGCGTGATGGTGTTTCCGTCGACCGAGATGCCCGAAATCGCATCGGCCTCGCCGTTGGCATAGGCTTCGCCGCCTTCAAGTGAGCGGAACGTGTTCACGAACACGCCGTTCAGTGACGGGAACTTCGTCGCCGTGTGGATCGACCACGCCACGTCTTCGGCCGTTATCGGCGTACCGTCGTGCCAGGTCAGCCCGTCCTTCAGCACGAAGGTCGCGGACATGCCGTCCTTGGAGACTTCGTAGCTTTCGGCAAGCTGGGGTCCGGCCGGCACCAGCGAGCCGTCCGCCGTCAACAGTCGGTCGAACACGATCTTGTTGGAAATCACCAGGCCCGGGTTCAGCCATGGCTGGGCGAAAAACTGGATCGGCCCTTTGTTGGTATACAGGACCTTCTTGCCGTTCTCGTCCGGCTCAATTGTCCAGTTGACGATGTTCCAGTCGTAATTGAACTGGTCGTTGCCGTACTCGCCGCCGTTGCGCGACAGGCGCTTGCTCTCGAAGATAAAGAGCTGCTGGTAGTAAAGCGGGATGTCCGACAGCTTTTCGTTCTCGAACCGCTGGAAGTCGGCGAAGGCCGCCTTTTGTTCGCCCAGGTCGGCGGTGCCGTTGATCTTCTTCAGCAGTTCCGCACGCATGTCATTCTGGGGCGCGTAGCTCGCCTTTCCCTCCAGATAGACATTGTAATACTCGTGCAGCACCAGCGCCGCGCGTGCGCCATAGGCCATGTCCCAGGTCACCGTGCTGGTTTCATTGGATTTGGGAAGCGCGTTCAACTGACCGGCGACGTCGCCTTCAAGCTTGCGGAACGTCATCTTGACGCCGACATCGGCCAGATAGGCCTGGACGGCGGTCATGAAATCGACCGTCAGTTGGTCGCCGTAGTAATAAACCACGTCCAGGGTCTGGCCCTCGTCCCAGCCGGCCTCTTTCAGGAGTTGCCGCGCCTTGTCGGGGTCGTAGCCGTAGGCGTTCAGACCTGGCGCCTTCCAGGACCCGTTGGGAATCATGGAATCGGCCACGATCGCCTTACCCTCGAACAGTGTCTCCACCACGGTTTCCATGTCGATTGCATAAGCGATGGCCTGGCGCACACGCGGGTCGGACAGTTTGTTTTCGACGTCGGCGAACGCCGCCGTCGAGGCCAGCGATGTGGCAGCCGCCAACGCGACGGCGCGGATCAGGTTGTTCATGTCATTCCTCCCTGTTGTCGTGGTTTCTATTCCTGACGTTTCGGCGAACCGTTTGCGCCGCGATCAAGCGCAGCGTGGAAGTAGGTTGCGTAATTCCGTTCAAGATGCCGTTTCAGGACCGCCTCAGCCGTGTCGGCATCATTGTCCAGGATCGCGTTGACGATCTGTTTGTGTTCCTCGTTGCTCTCACGGAAATGCAATCTGGCGTTTTCCGGGATGCGGCGCCCTTTCATCAGGCGTTCGACAAATGCCTCGTGCAAGGCGACAAAGATCGGGTTTCCGGGGACTTCGGCCAGGACTCGATGGAACTGGACATCCGCCTGCCGGAACGCGGGGGGATCTTCCAGGTTGGCATCGCAGGCCTCGATCGCTTCGACCATCCGGGCGACTTGGGCGTTGGTCGCGTGGTCCAGCGCATAGCGGACCATGCTCGTTTCCAGAAACAGCCGAGCCTGCTCCAGATGGGCCATGCCCTCGGTCCCGGAAAGGAAGAACCGTGCCGCCTCGGCGACGCTGGCCATCACGCCCGACAGGGTTGGCGCCGCGACGCGCGGACGTTTGCCCCGGGAATGGTCCACCAAGCCCATGGCCTGCAAGTTGGTCATCGCGCTGCGGACGGTGCCGCGTCCGACGCCGAACCGTTCGCACAGGTCACGCTCGGACGGCAGCATTTCGCCCTGCGCCAGAACACCGTCATGGATGTCCGCCGCAATCGACTCCGAGATCGCCAAGGCTGCGTTTTCTGAGGCCATTGCCCGCAAATCTCACCAAATGTTGCATGAAGTAGACCATTTCTTCAGTTTGATGTCCAGATTTTTGCGTTTTGGTTGACCAAGTTTCTCTGATCAGTTACCAAATGACGACGGCGCTGTCGTCTTTCGGCCAGCGGACAGTTTGACAGCGACCACGACGCACAGCGAGGGTCCCATGAGCATCTCCGGTGCGATATTTGCCGCAATGCTGACCCCCTTGGGGGACGACGGTTCGGTATCGCCCGCGCGGATCGACCCGCTGATCGACTACATCCTGTCAAAAGGCGTGGACGGTCTTTATGCGGGCGGCAGCACCGGCGAGTTCGTGTTGCTGAGCCTGGACGAGCGGGCCCTGATGCTGAAAGAGCTGGCCGCCCGCGCCCGCGGGCGCTGCACTTTGATCGCCCATGTGGGCGCGGCCTCCACCGACGACGCGGTCGCACTGGCGGCCCTGGCCGCGCAGGAGGGCTTCGACGCGGTCTCCGCGATTCCGCCCTACTATTACAAGTACGACTTCGACGAGATCGCGGCCTATTACGACGCGATCGCCGCGGCGGCGAGGTTGCCCTTGGTGGTCTACAACATCCCGTCATTGACCGGCGTCGATTTCGGCACCAACCGCCTGCTGGAACTCTTGGACGACCCGCGCATCGCCGGCATTAAGTTCACGGACAAGGACGTCTTCCAGTTCACCATGCTGCGCAACGCTCGGCCCCGCAAGCGGTTCTATTTTGGCACCGACGAGATGTTCATCTGCGCGGCCGCCGCGGGAACCGACGGCGGAATCGGCAGCACCTACAACCTGATCGGCGACGTCTATGCCGGCATCAAGGCGGCGGTCGACAGGGGCGAGATCGAAGCCGCGCGCGCCTTGCAGGCCAAGGCAAACAGCCTGGTCGAGATCCTGCTCCAGACCGGCGTGGTGCCGGGTCTGAAATATGCGCTCAACCGCCTTGGGGTACCCGTTGGCGGCTGCCGCCGCCCGTTCAGTGCGCCCCCACCGGACGCGCTGAAAAAGCTCGACCTCTGGATGGACGAGAACCTGACGGTGTCGGCCTAGGCGGGCATCGATCGCCATGACAGGGACCGTGCTGCATAACGGCATCGCCCTTGCCGCCTCCTGGCCACCGGTCTACGGCCCTGTGCGGCAGACGCCGATGCCGGTCCCTTGGCTGGCTACCCCACCCGCCTGCATCCCCATCGATACCGGCCGGCAGCTTTTCGTCGACGATTTCCTGATTGAAAGAATGTCGCTGACACGCGTGTTCCACCAACCCGCGCCGCACCCCGCCAATCCGCTGCTGGCGCCCGAGACGGATTGGGAGCGCGGCGACGTGCCTTTCGCCATGCCCTTCAGCGACGGTGTCTGGTTCGACCCGGCCGACGACAAGTTCAAACTCTGGTATGCCGGAAACGAAATGTGGTGCACGTGCTACGCGGAATCCGAAGACGGCCTGAACTGGGTCCGTCCGGATCTGGGCGTCGTTGCCGGCACCAATGTCACGCTGAACGTGCCGCGGGATTCCAGCACCGTCTGGCTGGACCATGGCGCGACAGATCCGTTACAGCGGTTCAAGATGGTCCAGACCGTGAAGGATCGCCTTTCCATGCGCGAACCGTTGCGCGGACGGGGCGAGGACGATTTCTTCACCTACACCCTGTTTGCCTCGCCCGACGGTAAACACTGGCAGCAGATCGCCGAATCGCCGCCGGACCAGCCGATCGGCGATCGGTCGACCGTCTATTTCGATGCTTTCCGGAAAGTGTGGATCTACAGCATCCGCGACATCGAATGGCAGCTGGGACGGCCCGGCGGTCAGCAACATCGCGTGCGTCTTTACTGCGAGCATCCCGACCTGGCCGAAGGGCTTGCGGACCTGGTGTCAAGGACCGTCCCCTGGACCGGCGCCGACGACCTGGACCCGCCGCACCCGAACCATCCCGACCAGCCGCCGCAGCTCTACAACCTTGACGCAACGCCTTACGAAAGCCTGATGGTCGCCTTCTATTCGATCCACCAGGGCCCCGAGAACGAAATCTGCGAAGAAACGCGGACCCACAAACGTAACCAGATCGCCCTGGGTTTCAGCCGGGACGGATTCCACTGGCACCGGCCGGACCGGCGGCCTTTCATCGGCGCCCGCTCAGACGATCCCGCGGCCTGGGACTGGGGCAACATCCAGTCCGTCGGCGGCGGCTTCCTGGTCGTGGGCGACGAGCTGTGGATCTATTACAGCGGCCGGGCGTTGGACGCGCCTTTCTGGGACGGGGGCGGCGGCACGGGTCTCGCGGTCCTGCGGCGCGACGGCTTTGCCAGCGTGGGGGCCGGGCCGGACGGCGGCATCCTGCTGACCAGACCGCTGCGCTGTGCGGGCGCCTATCTGTTCGTCAATCTTGCAGCGCCGCGGGGACGCCTGCGGGTCGCCGCGCTTGACGAGGACGGAGCGGAGATCGCAGGCTTCGGACTCGCCGATTGCAAGCCGGTTGGCGGCGACGCGACACATCGTGCGGTTTCCTGGCGCGGGCATGACAGCCTGGCGCCGCTGGTGGGACGCCCCATACGCTTGCGGTTCGAGCTGTTCGACGGCGCGCTCTATTCCTTCTGGGTGAGCCGCCACACCACCGGAGAAAGCGGCGGCTTCACAGCAGCCGGCGGGCCGGGCATTGTGAAGGGTGTCGATGAACCAAGAACGGACACAAACCTCTCCAGGGAACGGCAAAGCCGGCAGCCCTGAGTCGGGCACGCCTTGACGAGCCAACCCCACCTCAAGCGCGGCCTTAACCTCACGCTGCTGACGCTTTACGGACTGGGCACGACGATCGGCGCCGGCATCTACGTGCTGATCGGCAAGGTCGCCGGCAGCGCCGGCCTCTATGCGCCCCTGTCTTTCCTGCTGGCGTCCGTGCTGGTGGCGTTTTCGGCCTTTTCTTTCGCGGAGTTGGCCTCGCGCATGCCGCGCAGCGCCGGCGAGGCGGTCTACATTCGCGAGGGGTTCGACTCGCAACGGCTTGCGCTCGTTATCGGCTTGCTGGTCATTCTGGCGGGGCTTGTGTCGTCTGCGGCGATATCGCGCGGTTTCGTCGGGTATTTCCAGGTGCTCGTCGATCTTCCGGACTGGCTCTGTATCGTCCTGATCGTCGGAGCCCTGGCGGCCGTTGCGGCCTGGGGAATCACCGAGTCGGCGTCCCTGGCCGCCTTCATCACCGTGGTGGAGGCCGCCGGCCTGCTGTATGTGATCTGGAGCGGCCGTGGCAGCTTCGCGACTCTGCCGGACCAATTGCCGAACCTGCCACCTGCCCTGGACGGCGCGACCTGGGTCGGCGTTCTTGCAGGGGTCGTGGTGGCCTTCTACGCCTTCATCGGGTTCGAAGACATGGTCAATGTCGCTGAGGAGGTGAAGGACGTCCGGCGAACGATGCCGCGCGCGATCCTGATCACGCTGGGCGCCACCGCGCTCCTTTACGTCCTGGTGGGCCTTGTCGCCGTTTTGTCGGTCCCCGTCTCAGACCTGGCCGCCAGCCGCGCGCCGCTTGCGTTGCTGGTCGAACGGGCAACCGGAACGTCAGGAACCTGGATCAGCGTCATCGCAGTCATTGCTGTCCTCAACGGCGCTTTCATCCAGATCATCATGGCGTCCCGGGTTCTCTACGGTCTGGGCAAACAGGGGTGGCTGCCGGCTTTCTTCGCCGCGGTCCATCCGCGCCGGCATACGCCGGTGAACGCCACGTTTGTCGTGTCGGCAATCGTGCTCGCTTTCGCACTGGCTCTGCCGTTAGAGACGCTGGCCCGGACGACGTCGCTGGTCACGCTGGGGATCTTCGCGATTGTGGGTCTGGCGCTGTGGCGTATCAAGGGACGCGGCCCGGCGCCTGAGGGCGCCGTGACATACCCCCGCTGGATCAGCCTGTGCGGTTTCCTGGCCTGCAGCGCCGTCCTGCTTGCCGAATTGGTTCGCCTCGCCTCATGACCCGTTGCAGCACTACCGCTCCCGCATGCTGCGATGCAGGCTGGCCGTCAACGGATCGGTCAGATACTCGAACAGGGTCAGCGTGCCCGTGAAGATCATCACGTCGGCGGGCATGCCGGGCAGCAGTTCGATGTCGTCGCCCAGGTCGGCCAGGGCGTCGCCGGAAATCTTGACGCGGGCCAGATAATAGACGTCGCCATTCTGTGGATCGGTGATCCGGTCGGCGGAAAGGTGACGCACCTGTCCGGTGAGGCGCGGCAGGTTGCGCTGTGGAAACGCCGTCAGCGTGACTTCCGCATCGAATCCGACCGCGACCACGTCGATGTCGGCCGGGCTGACCCGGGCATCGACCAGAAGATCGTCGCCTTGGGGGACGATGTCGAGAATCGGCTCGCCCGGTTGGACGACGCCCCCGGTCGTCTTGTGTCGAAGGTCGAAGACGGTCCCGGAAACCGGAGCCGTGATCACGGTTCGGGCGAGGATGTCGCGCGCCCCGCCCATCCGTTCTTCCACTTGGGCCAGTTCCGCACGCACGTCGCCCAGTTCCTTGGCCGCCTCGTCGCGCCGGTTGACCCTCAGAGCCGTCACCTGGATCTCCGCTTCGCCGATTGCCTGACGCGCGCGGGCGATGGAGGCCCGGTTCGCCGCCCGCCGGCCTTCGATCTCGGCCTGGCTGCGCTGCAGTGCAAGCAGGCGCGGCATCCGCGCCAACCCCTTCTTCAACAGCGTCTCTACCGCGCCGACCTCCTTGGCGATCAGTTCAAGCTGGCGCGTGCCGCTGACGATCTGGGCCTCCAGGCCCTGGATCTCCTCCTGAAGCTGGGCGATGCGTTGTTCCAGGATTTTGCGCACACTCGCCATCGTCTCAAGCCGCGCCGCAAAGATCGCCTGCTGGTCCGCGATCGCATCCGCCTGCCCGGGACCGTCGGGCACCGTCGTCCAGTCCACCCCGGCCGCCCCGCTCTCTTCCGCCTGCAGCCGCGCCTCCAACGACCGCAACGTTAAATGTCGCGCCTGTTGCAGTCGATAACGAGCCAGGGCCTGCGTGTCTTCCAGCACCATCAGCACCTGCCCCGCCGCGATGCGATCGCCGTCCTTGACCGCGATCTCCCGGATGATGCCGCCTTCAAGATGTTCGACGGTTTTGCGGTGGCCTTCCGGGCTGATCGTCCCCGGAGCGACCGCGGCGCTGGCCAGCGGCGCCAGCACGGACCACAGGCCGAACCCCCCGAAGAAAGCCGCCGCCACGACCAGGGCGGCAACCAGGGGCCCGCGCAAGCCCTTGCGCAGCGCCCGCCGCGCGGGCCCCAGGGCGCCAAGGACATCAGGCGCGCCCCGCGGCGCGGGGCGGGGTGGTTCGCGGGTCGTGTCAGCCAATGGCATAGGGGCCTTTCACTACGGACCGCTTGGGCCTGGTATGAACGGGCTGGCGCGCAGGCGGCGCCGTCTCTGGTGTCGGCACCGGCCGGATCACCGCATCCCGCGGGCCGAAGCTCGCCACCTGGCCGTCGCGCAGGACAAGGACCTTATCCGCCACCTCCAACAGCGACGCCCGGTGCGTGACCACCACGATCGCCGCACCGTCGTCCCGGCTCTTGCGGATCGCCTCGGCCAGCGCGCGCTCCCCATCCACGTCCAGGTTGGCGTTGGGCTCGTCCAGGACCAGCAGGCGCGGCCGGCCGTACATGGCCCGGGCAAGGCCTACCCGCTGAAGCTGGCCCATCGACAGCGGCACCGGCTGGTCTCCGACCTTCATCTCGTAGCCGTCCGGCAGGCGCCGGATCACCTCGTCGGCCCCGGCCCGGGTCGCGGCCTCGACGATCTTGTCGTCGGAAGCGATCTCGAACCGGGCAATGTTTTCCCGCAGCGTGCCCGGCAGGAGCTGGACGCCTTGGGGCAGATAGCCGACCACCCGTCCGATCTGGTCGATGTTCCACCCCTGCACGGGCCGCTTATCGATCCGGACCTCGCCCTCGGTCGGGGCGAGCGCGCCGACCAGCAGCCGGCACAGGGTGGTCTTACCGCTGCCGGACGGGCCAACCACGGCGATGCACTCCCCGGGCTTGACCGCGAAACCGACACTGTCCAGGATGGGGTCGGCTTCGGGGTCGGGCGCATAGGTCAGGTTCTCCACGACGGTCTCGCCGGTCGCATCGCCTAGTTCCGTGCGCTCCGTCGTGTCCAGCGGCACCTCCATCTTGACCAACCCGTCATAGGCCGACCGCGCCAGGACGAAGCCGCGCCAGGCGCCGATCGCCTGCTCGGCCGGGGCCAGGCAGCGGCCCAGCAGGATGGACGCGGCGATCATGCCGCCGGCGGTAAGCTCGGCCTGCAGCACCAGGGCGGCGCCGGCGCCCAGGACGGCCACCTGCACCGCAAGGCGCACGAATTTCGTGAAGCCCGTGAGCCGGGCGCTGCGTTCCAGCGACCGGCGCTGCAGGGTCAGCGCCGCGTGGCTCGCCATCTGCCAGCGCGCCATCAGCCGGTTGCCCATGCCCATGGCGCGCACCGCGTCGCTGGATTGCAGCGCGGCGCCCAGCGCGGCTTGGTTCCAGCCCTGGATCATCGAGACCTCGACCATGAGCTTGCGGTTCATCAGTTCCGAGAGCAGCGCAACGCCGAGCAGCGCGAACGCCCCCAAGAGCGCGATCGTGCCGAGCCAGGGATGCATCCACCACAGGACCGCGGCGAAGACGGCGATCCAGGGCGTGTCCAACAGGGCGAAGACGGCCTGGGACGCAACGAAGTAACGCAGTTGCCCCACCTGGCGCAGTCCCGTCATCGGGCTGCCGCCGTTGCGCAGCGCGGCCGCGACCAGCGTGTCGCCCAGCCATCGCTCCAGCCAGTCGCCGGCCCTGACCAGGATCGTCTGCCTGAGGGCATCGAACAAGCCCAGGACCGCAAGCGAGACAATCGCCAGGCCCGTCAGGACGAAAAGCGTGTCCACATGACCGCTGGTCAGGACCCGATCGAACACTTGCATCATGTAGATGGGGCTCACCAGCATCAGCAGGTTGACGCCGACGCTGACGGAGGCCGCCCAGAACAGCGGCCCGCGGAGTTCCCTGAGCAGCGTTCTCATGACCGCTCAATCCTGTCCGGGCACGCGGTGGGGCGGCCCTTCCGGACCGCCCCTTGCCGCGTCCGCCGCAGATGCGCGACGGGCTCCGCTTTTCCCCAACCGGCCACGTCTAGGCCAGCAGGATGTCGCTGTGATCGAACAGCTTGCCGTCGATCTCGAACTCCTCGAAATCGCGGGTTTCCATCGTGACGCCGTCCAGCGTGAAGTCGACGCCGTCTCTGGTCTTCTCGGCAACACCGCCTTCTCCGAAGAAATCGAACTCCATGACAAGACGGTCCTTGCCGTTTCCGCCATCGACCGTCGCCTCGCCGAAGCCCGTGACGGTGTCCTTACCGTTTCCGGTGTGGACCTGGACGCCTTCGCCGAAACTGGAGGCGTAGACGGTGTCCTTGCCGTTGCCGGTGTTGATCGTCCCGCCGCCGGCGATGCCGAAGGCAGTTGCGACCCCACCGAATGCGGACGCTTCGCCGGAAACGAAGTCGTTTCCGTTTCCTGTCGAGAGCAGGTCACCATCGTCCAGGAAGACACCGACGGCCCTGGCGACATCGGCGCGCGCTGCGGCCGTGCCGGTCACCACGTCATTACCGGCACCCGTGTCGATGGTGCCGCCACTAACGCCGACCGCCCGCGCAACGCCGTCGGCAGCCACCGCCCTGGCCTCACCGGCCATCACGTCGTTTCCGCTCCCGAGGTCGATCATGTTGTTGGCAGGCACGCCGCCTTCACCGAGGTCATTGCGAATGGCGACCGCGACCGCAACGCCGCCCTCGGCCCGCGCGGTGACCATGGCGTCGAGCTCATCGTTGCCGCTGCCGGTCTCGATCAGGCCGCGGTTGTCGATCCCGTCGGCATTCGACAGGTCGCCACCTTCGCTATCGGTCACCAGGCTTTTCGCCCGCGCCTGCAGCAGGTCGCCGCCGGCCCCGGTCGCGATGGTCCCGAAGTTCTCGATGCCGCCGGCAAACGCGTTGGCGCCCACCGAGGAGGACTCCGCGGAACCGATCAGCTTGTCGGCCCCATCGCCAGTGCTCAGCTCCGGCGTGACCGGAAAGCCAGCCTGGGTCGATCCCAGACCGTTATCGATGCCGCCGGCAACCGCAAACGCCTGGTTAGCGTGCGTTTCGCCGCTGCCCTTGATGACGTCGTCGCCGGCGCCCGTGGACAAGGTACCGCGGTTTTCGACGCCGTCTGCCACAACGGCAGAGTCGTCGTTGCCGCCGCGACCATTGTCGATCGCCGATGCGTGACCGGTGATCGTGTCATGGCCCGCGCCGGTGTCGAGCGTGCCGGTGGTGATCTCACCGGTTTTGGGATCGACGGCGAGGTCGACCAGCACCGCATCAACGTCGTTGAACAACAGACCGTCGCGGCCGCTGGTCGTGTTCGCATGCGCCTTGCCGTTGATGGCGTCGTCGCCGCCCCCCATCACCAGCGTACCGACTTCGTCGGGAAGCGGGCTGTCCCGGCCGGGCACGTTGTTGGATACGCCGACCGCCACGCCGTTCGCCTGGGCGAAATTCTTGCCGTCCGCCACAGCACGGCCGTTCACCGTGTCGCTGCCCGCACCGGTATCGCCGTTTGTGAACAGCACACCGAACGCCTCCACGTCGGTCTCGCCGGTTGCATCGGCGATGCCCGTGATCGTGTCTCGACCGGTGCCTGCGTCGAACAGACCGTCCTCGTTCGCGTTGCTGGCATCTCCAGTCACCTGGGTGATGCCGAAGGCCAGCGTCGACTTGTTGTTCAACCCGTCTGAACTGGCGATGCCTCGCCCGACAATCTCGTCGTGACCGTCACCCAACAGGAAGGTTCCGGAGTCGATCTGCTCGGTTTGCAGCCCGGCGGCCTGGGTCAGGTTGTCTTTGAGGACACCCCTGGTCGAGGTTGCACGTGCCGTCAGATTCAACGTGTCATCGCCCGACCCGGCGTCGAAGAAGTTCCGGCTCTCGATGCCCTCGGCAATCGTCAGGATGCCGTTACCGGATGCCTGCACGGTTGCCTTGACGGTGTCGTCACCGGCACCCAGCCACACTTTGCCGCGGTTCTCGATGCCGTCGGCGATGCCTTCCTCCTGATCGCCGGCAGCCCGGGTCCGGATGAACTCGGAGGTGACGTTCAGCGTGATGCGGTCGTTGCCAGACCCCATGTCCAGGTTGGAACGGGTATCGATGCCGTCACCAGCGGCGAGGTCGCCCTGACCGACGACGTTGGTGGTCACACGGATCGAGTCGTTGCCCGCCCCCATGTCCAGCAGCGTCAGGTCGTTCACCTGGTCCGGCAGGTTGAGGCCGGTGCTGACGCCAACGCCGCTGTTGTCGATGCCTTCGACCAGGATCTTGGCGCCGCCGACGGAGGTGCCGGAGACGTTGGCCACGATGCTGTCGTTGCCGTCGCCGGTCAAGAATTCGCCGGAGTTCTCCACGCCCTCGACGAAGACCTCCAGGTCCTCATCTCCGCCCTCGCCGCCTTGCTGGCCGCCGTTTACGGTGATGGAGGCCGCCACGTCGATCATGTCATTGCCCGCACCCAGATCGACGTCGCCGGTGTCCAGATGGGGCAGGGCGTCGTTGATCTGGTCGGTGAGCTTCTTCAGCAGGTCGGGCCTGTTGTCCAGTTTGCCCTCAACGGCCGCGCGCAGGAGCCTCAGATTAACGCCGAGACTTGCCAAATCTTCCAGCGTGCCGCCGTCGTTGGTGAAGGCGGTGGCGTTGGCGAAGAAGAGCTCTTCGGCCTCGCCGACATCGGCCGTCGTGTGCGCCCGGCCGATGATGTGATCGTCGCCGTCGCCGGTGCTCAACGCGCCCGCCCGGGCTACCGGCCCGTCGGGATTGTTCGGGTTCTGCAGCGAGTCGTCGTCGATGTTCGACAGGCCTACCGAGATGCCTCGCGCGTCGACCGCGATGCCGAATACGTCGGCGGTGCCCACGCCCGTTGCGCTGGCGCGGCCGGTTATGACATCCGCCCCCTGACCGGTGTCCGCGTCGACGAAGAGTGCGCCGGTCGCGCCAACATCCTCTGCGCCGGTCGCGCTGGCGACGCCGGTCACCGAGTCGACACCGAGATCCGTTTCGATGGTGCCGCCGCTGATGCCGACCGCCGTCGCATTGCCATTGGTGGCCACGCCCGTGGCGACACCGACCATCTTGTCGTTTCCGGCCCCAAGGTCGATTGTGTTTTCAGCCTCCAGGCCCAGGTCGTTGCGAATGCCGATCGCGTCCGCATTGCCGCCCTCGGCCCTCGCGGAGACCCTGGCGTCAATCAGGTCGTCGCCGCCGCCGGTTTCGATGATCCCGCTTTTATCAATCAGCTCTGGATCGCCCAGCGTTCGGTTGTCGATCCCGTCGGCATTCGCCAAGTCGCCGGATTCGCCTTCCTTCAAGACGCTCTTCGCCCGCGCCACCAGGCTGTCGCCGTCGGCGCCGGTTACGATCTTCCCGAAGTTCTCAATGCCGCCGGCAAACGCGTTGTCGCCCACCGCCACCGACTCCGAGGAGCCGATAAGCTTGTCGGCGCCGGCACCGGTATCCAGCAGCGGCGCGACCGCGAAGCCGGCCTGGGTCGAGCCGAGACCGTTGTCGATGCCGCCGGCAACCGAAAAGGCCTGGTTCGAGTCGGTCTTGCCCGCGCCTCGGATGACGTCGTCGCCGGCGCCGGTGGTCAAGGTGCCGCGGTTCTCGATCCCGTCCGCGACAACGGCGGAGCCCGGTCCGCCCGTCCCGCTGTTGCTCGCGGCGGCGGCGCCGCTCACTGTGTCGTTGCCGGCACCCGTATCAAGGCTGCTGTTGCGATCGACGATGACACCGTTCGCGTCGGAAAACAGCCCCCTGCCGTCGCCTGTGACCTGGGCCGTCGCCCGTCCGCTCACCGTATCGTTGCCGGCGCCGAGGTCTGCCACGCCTTGCCCCACGGGATCGGGGTTCGATCCAATCTCATCGCCTATCGAAACGCCCCGCGCCTCGGCAGTTCGCCCGGCAAGGGCGGCGGCTTTCGCGACGATGCTGTCGGCGCCGTCGCCTGTGGAAAGGTGCTCCACCAGCGCCGCATAGGCCAATGCGTCCAACTCGCCCTTTGCCCGGGCCAGCGCTTCGATCACCTTGCCTTCGGGACCCTGGAACTGCTGAAGGAATTCCTGCGTGAAGAGATTTCCAACCGCCACCGATTCGATCTTGTCAGCCATTTGTCATCACTCCTGCAAAGCTCGCTGTCCGCCCAGGCTTGCGCGCCGGGACAAAACGGTTTCTGTTCAGCCGCCTGCATTGCAGGTCGGCCACCGATCAAACGAACGCTTATCAGGACCCCCTTAGACCGATGGAACGAACGGTCGGTCCCCTGTGGCTGCAAACACCGGTTCCTACGGAATTACCACAATATACCTAGGGGTGTTCGTCGCCAGCCAACTTCGCGCAATTCGGTATCAGCTTCTACTTGGACGAGCAATAACAAAAGATGCGCACTACTTTAAAAGTAAGATTATTATTTGAGATTATTTAGTTCTTATTTGAGTTTATTTAGAAGAAAATGCTCGGAATTTCTGTTTACCCGCGCGCCCAGGCGATTTCGCCGAGTCCAGGCGCACGGCCGAAATCGGAGTTTCGATGACCTCCGCAAGTATGCAGCACAGAATGCGGTAGTGCGTTCCGCGCGGATCGGATGTCCGCGCGGCATGGTTAAGTGCCACCTGTCGCGCGCCGGAACGGCCTCGCCGGCCGTCAGTTCACGTTGCCGTTATCGTGCTCGGCGTGCCGGATGAACTTGCCGGCGGCGTCGAACGGGTGGACCGGGTCCCGGCGCAGGCGCAGGGACAGGTCCTGTCCACGGTCCGGAGTGAACTGACATTGCGGAACCGGCGGCCGGCATAGCCGGGGCGCCGACGACGCTCACAACGCCGCGCAGGACCGGCAAAGGCCGCGGACCTCGATCGTGCTTTTGCCGATCCGAAACCCTTCGCTTCCGGCCCGCTCCTGCAGCGCTGCCGCCAACGAGCCGTCTGAAAACTCGATGACGCCGCCGCAGGACTCGCAGATCGCGAACGCCGTCATGCTGTGGGATTCGTGTGCCGGATGACTGCAAGCGACAAACGCGTTGATGCTCTCCAGGCGGTGGATCAGGCCGAAATCCAGCAGCTTCTCCAGCGCGCGATAGACCTGCTGCGGCGCGCGGATGCCGTCGTCGCGGACGCGGTCCAGGATCGTATAGGCGCTGAGCGGTGCTTCGGCATCGCCAAGAACGGCATAGACCAGTTCCTGGTTCCGGGTCAGCGCCGGCGGCTGTGCGGGACCGGCCGTCATTGCCTTCCACCCTGCCCTGCAACGGCACCGCGCCAAAGCCGCGAACCCGTAATCAGCCCGGCAAGGAACAAAACGAAGGCCGCCACAACGATCGACGGACCCGATGGCGTGTCCCACTGCAGCGAACCGAACAGCCCCAGGATCACAGCAGCGGCACCGACCAGTCCCGCCAGCACCGCCATCTGTTCGGGTCCGCGGACCAACCCGCGCGCCGTTGCAGCCGGAATGATCAGCAAAGCCGTGATCAACAGCGCGCCGACCAGCTTCAACGCAAGCGCGATGACCATGGCCATCACCACCATCAGCACCAGTTCCGATCGGCCGGGATTCATTCCTTCCGCCTGGGCCAGTTCCCGGTTCACGGTTGCCGCGAACAACGGTCGCCACAGCCAGGCCAGCACCGCCAGCACGACCGCGCCGCCGGCATAGATAACAGCAATATCGCGCCAGGTGACCGCCAGGATATCGCCGAACAAAAACCCCATCAGGTCGACCCGCACCCAGGTCAGGAAGGCGAGGCAGACAAGCCCGGTCGCCAGGGCCGAATGCGCCAGCAGGCCGAGAACGGCATCGGATGAAAGGCCGCCGCGGCGGCGCAAGGCCAACAAGGCCAGCGCCACGATGGCGGACGCGGCGAACACGCCCAGCATCGTATCCATGTCCAGCAGCAGCGCAACAGCGACACCCAGCAGGGCCGAATGGGACAAGGTATCACCGAAATAGGCGAGCCGCCGCCAGACCACGAAACACCCCAGCGGCCCGGCAACAACCGCGACACCGATGCCGGCGACCAGCGCCCGGACGAAGAAATCCTCAAACATCGCGGCCCTTGCCGATCGGCACCACCACCGGTGACGGATTGGAATTCTCCGGCGAAGAATGATGGTGCCCGTCCGCGGGGTGGCAATGATCGGTAACCGACCCGTCGCCGTGCCGGACCCTGCCGTCGGGCAGATGGGTGTGATCGTGATCGTGGGAGTAGACGGCCAGCGCCGCAGCGGCGCGGTCGCCGAACAATTCCCGATACTCCGCGCTTTCCGCCACCGCATGCGGCGTGCCCTGGCAGCAAATATGGCCGTTCAGGCATATCACCTTGTCGGTCGCCGCCATGACCACATGCAGGTCGTGCGAGATCAGCAGGATGCCGCACTGGAGCCGATCACGGATCCCGGCGATCAGATCGTAGAGCGCGATTTCTCCCGAAAAGTCGACGCCCTGAACCGGTTCATCCAGGACCAGCAGGTCCGGTTCCCGGGCAATAGCCCTGGCCAGCAGCGCCCGCTGGAACTCGCCGCCCGACAGGGTCTGGACCTGTTCGTCGGCCAATGCGGAAATGCCGACCATCTCCAGCGCCCCGTCGATTTCGCGCGCCGTCAGGCCAACCGTCAGGCGCATCAGCCGCCGCACGGTCAACGGAACGGTCCAATCGATGTGCAGGCGCTGGGGCACATATCCGATCCGCACACCCGGGGCGAGCGCAACGCGTCCTTCGTCGGGCTTCAGGATCCCCAGCGCCATCTTGGCGGTGGTGGTCTTGCCGGACCCGTTCGGGCCGATCAGCGTCACGATCTCGCGCGTCCGGACCGCAAGGTCGATGTTGCGGACCAGCCAGCGCCCGCCACGCTGGATGCCGGTGTTGCGCAAGGTCGCCAATGGGGCGGATTGGGTGTCCATTCCGGCTGTTTATGAGTTCGAAATGGGCCGATTGCAACGCCGCATCTTGCACGCTATAAGACGACCCTCGTATGCGTTATGTCATAACATCACAATGCTTGCCAAGAGGATCGATAGAATGAAACGTTTTCTGGCCCTTGCGATTGGGTGCACGGCACTGGTGTTCACGGGCACAGGGGCGTTCGCTGCCGAGCGTGTCGTTGTATCGATCAAGCCGATCCACGGCTTGGTGGCGGGGGTTATGCAGGGCGTGGGCGACCCAGACCTTTTGGTGGCGGGCGCCGGTTCGCCTCATACCTATAGCCTGAGGCCGTCTCAAGCCCGCGCTCTGCAGTCTGCCGGGCTGGTCTTCTGGGTCGGCCCCGATCTGGAGGCGTTCCTGGAAAAGCCTGTTGAGGCCTTGGCGGGAGAGGCGACGGTGGTGACGCTTTTGGATGCGCCCGGCCTCACCAAGCTGGCACTGCGCGAAGGCGGCGCGTTCGAAGGTCACGATCATCATCAAGAAGGTCACGAGGATCATCACGACGCGCACGAAGACCACGACCACGACCACGACGAGGAACGCGCTGCGCACGAAGACCACGCGCACGACGAGGATCACGCTGCGCACGAAGACCATGACCACGACCACGCGCACGACGAGGAACACGCTGCGCACGAAGACCACGACCACGACGAGGATCACGCAGCGCACGAAGACCATGACCACGACGAGGACCACGCAACGCACGAAGACCATGACGACGCGCACAGCGGGCACGACCACGGCGCCTTCGATGCCCATATCTGGCTGGATCCGGAGAACGCAGCGGCGCTGGTCCGCGAAATCGAACGGGCGTTGGTTGCGTTCGATGCCGCCAACGCGGCGCGATACAAAGCAAATGCCGACGCTCTGCAGCAAAGACTTGTTGCGCTGAGCGATGAGATACGCCGCGATCTGGCGCCCGTGAAAGACAGGCCTTTTGTCGTCTTCCACGATGCCTACCAGAATCTGGAACACCGATTCGGTCTCAGGGCCGTCGGATCGATCACGGTCAGTCCGGAGGCCGTGCCGGGCGCCGAGCGGGTCGCCGAAATCAAGGCCAAGATCCGGGATCTGAAAGTGGAATGCGTCTTCTCGGAGCCTCAATTCGAGCCCAAGCTGGTCTCGGTCGTGACGGAAGGGACAGGCGCGAATACCGGCGTTCTTGACCCGTTGGGCGCAGAAATCGAGGCGGGGCCTGACCTCTATTTCGACCTTATGCGCCAGATGGCGGCATCGATGACCGCCTGCCTGTCGCCCAAAAGCTGACCCCTTGTCGTCGCAGCCCTGCCCCCTCACCTTTACTTAAGCAAGCCGTTGAAGTATGGCCATGTCCACACCGGTTTAACCGGCCAAGGAGACGTGTCATTCGCGCTTCGGATTGGCCCCGGACAGGGGTGTACTGGCTCATCCTCGTTGCGGTCGCTGCGATCGCCGCCCTTCAGCCGCGCCCGCTCCACGCCCATCCCCATGCCTGGATCGACGTCCGGGTCGTCGTCCTGTTCGACGACGATGGGGCGGTGGTCGGCCTGCGCCAGAACTGGCTTTTCGATGAGTTCTACACGGCATTCGCGACGGAAGGGCTGGACGCGGACAGCGACGGCATTCCCGACCCCGGCCTGCTTGATGCGCTAAGTGTGGAGAACATCCGCAACCTGGCCGACTACGACTATTTCACCAGCGTGAAGATCGGCGAGAGAGCTTTGCCGCTGGGGACAGCAACCGACATGTCGGGAGGCCTGGCGGCAGACCGTTATGAAATGTCGTTCGTGGTGCCGCTGGCAGAACCGGCAAGACTGGGAGACATTCCCCTGACCTACGCGGTGTACGACCCAACCTATTATGTGGAGCTTCTGCACGCCGAACGCGAAGATGCAATCCGCCTGGACGGCGGGCCGACGGACTGCGCCTACAGCTTGATCCCGCCCGACCCCGACCCGGAGATGGTGACCTTCGCTGCCAGCCTGGGACAGAACGAGAGCGCGGGCGACGGGCTGGGCATCCTCTTTGCCGAACGGGTAAGCCTGCAATGCACCACCGGTTCCTGATCGCGGTTCCGGTCTTCCTTTGTGCGCTGGGCCCTGCCGCGGCCGAAGCGTCGGCGTGGGGCGAGACCCTTGCCTGGATCGCCGCGCAGCAGCGCGCCTTCCATCTGGAACTGTCCACTGCGATGAAGGCCTTGAAATCGGACGGCGGCTTCACCGCCGCCTGGGGACTAATCCTGGCGAGCTTCCTTTACGGGGTGTTCCACGCGGCAGGTCCCGGCCACGGCAAAGTGGTTCTGACGACCTATCTCCTGACCCAAGAAACGCGGGTGCGCCGGGGCATCGCGATGGCGGCGGCATCGGCCTTTCTGCAAGGTGTAGTCGCGGTCGTCCTGGTCTACGGCTTGATCTACCTGGTCGGCTGGCTGCCGCGCGAAACCTCAGGCGCGGTTTCGTGGAGCGAACGGCTGAGTTATGCCCTGGTTGCCGGGCTTGGGTTGATCCTGGCCTTGCGCGCACTTCGGTCGGTCTACATGTTGGTCGTCGCCAGGCGGGAAGAGGCGGCCGGAGCCGCGTGCACGCATGATCACGACCACGGGCCGACGGTACAGCAATTGGATCGGGCGACGGACCTGCGCACCAGCGCAGCGGTCGTCTTCTCGGTCGGGTTGAGACCTTGCAGCGGCGCCATCCTCGTCCTGGTTTTTGCAAAGGCGCTGGGCATGGCCTGGGCCGGCGTTGGTGCGGTTGCCGCAATTTCGGCGGGCACGGCCATCGCGGTTGCCACTCTTGCCTTGCTGGCGACCAATGCCCGCAACTGGGCGGCATCCGCCGTCTCCCATTCTGGCGGCGCCGGCTGGCAGATCGGCGCCCAGGGCGTCGCGCTGGTCGGCGGCGGCATTCTCACCGCCATCGGCGGATCGCTGCTGGCGAACTCTTTCTCCGTCCAACACCCGCTCGGTCTTTAGCAGCCCGGCCGTTCAGCCCTCCATAATGCCGGCCACCGTGAATCCGCCGTCGGCAGACAGAACGTGCCCCGTCGTGAAACTGCATTCGTCCGACGCCAGAAACAGCGCGGCAGCCGCAATCTCCGCCGGGTCGCCCCACCGTTTCAGCGGCATCCGCATCATCACGCTGTCCCACGGCCTTTCGGGCTGATCGTCGCGCACCTTGGTCGGCCCCGGCGCCAGGGCGTTGACGATGATGCCGTCGCCGGCCAGTTCGATCGCCATGGTCTGAGTCAAATTGATGATGCCGGCCTTGCTGGCTCCGTAGGCGGCGCGGCCCGTTCCGCCGAAGATGCCCGAATTTGAGGCGATATTGACGATCCGCCCGCCGTCGCCCTGGGCGATCATCTGCCGCGCCGCCGCCTGGCCGCAGAGAAAGCAGCCGGTCAGGTTTGTGTCGATGACATTGTGCCAGAAGGCGGACGTCATTTCGGTGAAGGCGCAGCGGTCGGTGATGCCGGCGTTGCTGACCTGGATGTCGAGACGCCCCCAACGCTCCACCGCGGCAGCGACGGCCAGCGGGATCTCGTCGGCCTGCCGCACGTCCAGCGGGTGGAACGCCGCCTCACCGCCCGCCGCGCAGACCTCTTCGACCAGCGCCGCAGCGGCCTTTTGATCCACGTCGGTGGCGAGTACCCTCGCCCCCTCCGCAGCAAAGCGCAGCGCGATGGCGCGGCCGATCCCGTGGCCGGCGCCGGTGACGTGCGCGACCTTGTTTTGCAACCGCATGTGCAAACACCTCCTGTCCCATCCCGGTTTAGTTCGGTTTGGCCGTCAATATACCTGGGTGACGAAGTATGCGCCCCGGCACCGGAGAGCCGTGGGGACAAGAAGGGCCAATCAGTTCTTCTTTGCCCGGAACTTCCCATGACACGAGCGGCAAGTCCGCGCAATTTCCTTGAAGGCGGCATCCGGCGGCATGGCCGCAAGCGCCTCGGCATCGAGATCGCCGCCCGCCATCACTTGCCGTCCCTGATCCATCTTTCCAGATCCGAAATCTTCCCCCCGAGGGTTCTCCGCCGCACGGGCAAGAGCGTCGCTATAGGCGGCGAGTTTATCCGCCAGGACACGGAATTCATCCCACGCCTCCCACACCGTCGGCAGCGCCTCCGACGGCTTGTCGAGGCTGCCCTTCGGGAACAGGTTGGTCATTTTCGTGCCGGCATGATCCCGGATACTGACGGCCGCAGCGCGGACGGCTGCAGCGTCATAATCGCGTTCGCCCTTGAACATCGCCGCCAAAGTCTTCGTCGCCTCGCCTATTGTCTCCATCAGGTCCATGCGTTCCTTTACAACGCCCGTCGCCCCGCCATGGGCAAGGACGAAAGACGTCCCGAAGAAGATGCATGTGACGATAAGGATCACACCAACTGCGGATTTCATCCCAAGGGATCCCGGTTTTTTTCGTGGGTCGGAAGATTCCAAGCGTGTTTCGGGGTGTTTGCAGCTTCCACCCACTGGAATGTCAAGCCGACGGGCCCAGAAAAATGGGCCAGCTCGCAGGCTCGTCACATCGCAAACCGTCCGCGAATGCCGAACACCCCCACGGTCTTCTGTCTTTCCGCCGCCGGTTCGTGTTGTTTGCCAAATGCCCGCTCCCCTCGCTTGCGCCGCGCAAAACAGCGCTCGCTTTTTCGGTCTCTTCGACACAACCTTAGAACTGTTCACCTATCGAAGCCAATTGTCGCCCCGCCTACGAACTCCAAGAGGCAGACATGACCGGAATTCTGAACATCGTCGCGCGCATTAAGGCCAGCCCCGGCGAGGCTGATGCGTTGGAAAAGGAAATGATGGTGCTGGTAGATGACACCCGCAAAGAAGCCGGCTGCATCCGCTACGATCTCTTTCGGGACACCCAGGAACCCGACATCTTCGTCTTCGTGGAGGAGTGGGAGACGCGGGCGTTGTGGGAAGACCACATGGCGGGCGAGGCGATCCGTTCGTTCAACGCGCGGATCGGCGAAGGTAGGATCGCCGAAGGACAGGTGATGCAGTTGGGCCAAGTCGCATAAGGCACAGGGCGGACGCCGGACACGGCAGAGCAGCAGGGCGAGGTCCGAGACGCGCGGCCCCTCTTAACGTTCCCCGAACAACCAGGGCCCTTCGTGGTCGATAAGCTGCCGCACCGTCACGCGGACGCCGTAGTCGTCGAGGAACGCGTTGACCCAATGCAGCAGGTCATGCCGCCCCGGCTGAACGGCAACGGCGATGTCGTCATTGCCGCTTCCGACCCGGCAGACCTGCAGCCTGATGCGGGCGGCCGGACGATTCTTCAGATAGAGTCCCGCTGCAAGCTCGCCCTGCAGGGAAATCGCGACGTCGCCCGCAAGCACGGCATCCATCGTTTCCTTGGTCGTGTCGAATTCCCTGACCTTGGCATCGGGATTGATCTCCAGGACACGGGCGAGATTCGCCGAGCCCGCCTCGATCGCCAACATGCCCGCATATTCGGCTTTCTCCAGCAGCTCCTGGACGGTCGGGCAGTTGTTGCGAAACCGAAGCCCCTTCACCCGATTGACCAGCAAGGTAAAGGACTGGGAAAGATAAGGCCTGGAGAACAGGACATACTTGGCCCGCCGCGGGGTCCGGCTGAGGAAGGAAACGCCAAGATCCGCTTGCCCCAGCGCCACCTGGCGGACGACTTCGTCGTAACTCTCCGCCGTCCGCACGATCTCCAGCTCCACGCCCAACAGCCTGGCCATGGTCCGTGCAAGGTCGACATCGAACCCGGACAATGTTCCGTCCTCGGCCGTCGCGAAGACTTGCGGCAGGTCCGCGTCGATCTGCGCCACCACCAGCGTTCCCCGCTCGACGATCCGGGCGATGTCCGGCACCAGCGGCAGGTCGGCCAACGTCGAACTCTGCGCACCGGCCCCCGCCGCCGCGACGGCAATCCAGACGGCTGGTATCAGGCAAACGGCGTATCGGCGCAGGGAATTGAGACTCAACATCAGTAGATTCCGCAGGCCTTGCGATAAAGCAGCGTGTCGAGATCGATAATGATTCCCCGTTGCGCGATATAGACGTCAAGCCAGCGCGCAAGATCGGCATACTCGGGGCCGACAACCGCGGCGACCCGGTGCCGCCGTCTGGGGAGGTCGCACATCTGCAGGCGCAGAGCGGCGGCAGGATGACGTGAAAGGTGGTACTGCCGACAGTTCGCCCTGGATGCTCGCAACGATTTCGCCTTCTTGGAGCGCACTCAGCATAGCACCCAGACTGTCGTATTGCCGCGGCATGGGCGCGTTCGCCCCGCGGTGGATCAGGGCGGCAAAGGGACCGGATTTCAGCGCTCCCACGTGCCCCTCCTCCCGCGCAAGCCGCCTGAGGTCCGAAATGCTGGGACAGTCCTCGAACGACTGCAGCGCCTCCGCCCGATTGAGCAGAACCGTGTAGGATTCGATCATATAGGGATCGGAAAAGATGACCCGCTTGGCCAGTTCGACGCTTTCGCTGAGATATGAAAGGCCGATATCCGCACCGCCGGACGCGACAAAGTCGACGACTTCACGGTTGCCCGGGCCCGCGTTCACGAATTCAGGTCTCACGCCAAGCGCCCGCGCGATATCGTTGCCGAGTTCTATGTCGAATCCGTCCAGGCTGCCGTCCTCGACCCGCTCAACCATCGGCGGCCGGTCGCCGTCGACAATGGCGATCCGTAAGACGCCGCGGTCGGCGATACGCTGAATCGACGGCAGCAGGTCTTGCGCTGCAACGGGACCCGCAAACGGGCCTACGGAATGTGAAAAAACGAACACAAGCAGAAGGACCAGTCTCGCCATGGCGCCTCTCCATACCCCTGTGTCACTCGCCGTCGGCGGCCGGCTGAGGCGCACCTTCGGTCATGCCTGGAAGGGGGACCTTTCCACGGGACGTCAGCACTGCCAGGCTGCAGGTCGCCTGCACGGTCAGCGTCGAGCCCAGGTTTGCCACCGCGGGCTGGGTGGTTGCAAAGATCACGATCGCCAGGGCGTCGGGAATGCCCGCACCAAGCAAGACCGGTGCGAGAATCGGCGCCAGAACGGCTACGCCGCCGACCGCCGCCGCGCCGGAGATCGTCACGCCAAGACCCAGCGCAACCAGCGTCGCCAGGTCCATTTCGACGCCGTAGAGCTGCGCCATAAAGATCGCCGTGAAAGCGAACAGCACCACCTGGCCGTGCTGATTGGCCAGCACGCCGAACGGCACGATCGTGTCCGCCACCTCGCGGGATACGTTGAATCTCTCCTGCAGCGAATCGATCGCCGACTTCAACGCCACGAACGGGTTGTCCGTGGCAAAGGCGAGAATCAGCGGCGTCTTCAGGTCGACCAAAGGCTGCCAAGGTGGAATCCGGCAGACAAAGGCCAGAACGCCCAGATGGACAAGCAGCACCGCGACGCCCGCCACCCAGAACCCGCCCACAAAGGTGGCCAGGGCCAGCAACAGTTCGGTATCTGCCTCCGACATGTGATAGGCGACGATCGAGAATAGGCCCAGGGGCAACGGGATCAGGACCCAGTGGAAGACCTTGGAAAAACTCTCGTAGAAGGCATTGAGGATCCTCAGCGCCTCGTCAGCGCCGGGTGAGCGGACCACGCCCAGGGCCAGTCCCACCAAAGCACAGAAAAAGACGATCGAGATGAACTTGCCGGTGCTGAGCGCCTCGAAAACGTTGTGCGGCACGAGGGCTTCGATGAAGCCGAGCAATCCGCCCTCGCCCCCGCCTTCGGCAGTCGTCGCCATCTTGCCGCCAAGCGCGGCCGCAGCCTCTTCGCCCAGGGTGGCGCCGGGCTGGAGAACCATTGCCACCGCGATGGTCACGACCGTCGGAATCGCCAATCCCAGCGCATAGATCACGCCCATACGGCCGAAGAGCACGCGGGTGCGCGGATCGCGCAACATCTGTCCGATGCCCCAGATCAAAGCGCTGACCAGGATGGGCAGCAGGCACATCGACAGCATCGCCACGTAGATGTCCGCGACGGGCTTCAGCGCGTGCGAGAAATCCTTGAGATAGAACCCGGCAACGAACCCCAGCACGACGCCGGCAATGATCGTCTTGGGATCTTGAAGGATCCTGATAAGGATGCGCAGTGCTGTCATTTCGGACCGCTGAAGGATGGGGACTGATCTCAAGTCAGCCTAGTGCATACCCGCAGCCAAGGCCAACAGCGCGTACTCAAAGCCCCGCGGCATCGGCAAGCGCAGCCTTCGCCCAGATCTCATCGGACCCTAAGACAACGACAAGGCGAAACCCTGCCGGTTCAAGGATATCGACGTAGGAGCCGGCTTCGCTGTAACTGTTGTTCTCGACCGACAGGACGGAAATGTCGACCAGGTCGAAGTCCAAGGCGGAAAGGATCGACCGTTCCGCTCCTTCGACGTCGATCGAGCAGTAGTCGACGTTCCCGATACCGTGTTTCTCGAGCAACGTGTCCAGACGTACGGTCGGGACGACCACCTTTCTTTCCGTGTGTCTGGAATCGCGTCTCAGGAAGTCGAAATTGCGGGACGTAAAGTGACCGGTGAGCCCGCTCATCTGCATGAAACCAGAGGTGACCTCCAGGAACTCTGCTGTGCCGTCTTCATCGGAGACCGCCGCATGGACGACCGGCGCGGTGCGCGTGTCCGAGATCTGGCGCACGAATGTGGGTGACGCCTCCACGATGAGGCCGGTCCAGTTCTGCGTCTTCTCGAAAAAGAAGCAGTTGCTTCCCTGCCAGCCGTTGTAGCCGCCGATCTCCACGAAAACGCCGTCTTTCTTGCCCGTGAAGAAGTGTCGGTGCAGGAAGAAATCCTGCCCCGCCTGGGACTGGAACAGGGGGTGCAGCCCCAGCTTGCACTCCGCATCCCAGAGCTTTTGCAGGATGACCCCCTTGTGGTAGATGCCGATATTCTGTTCCAGACACAGCTTGTAAATGGCGCGCGCCTCTTCCAGCGAACTTGCGCCGGCAGCGACCGAGCGGTCGGCGATGCCCAGGACATCATCCATCGACATGCCCCGGTACTTGCTGGGATCGAATTCAGGCATGGCGCGCAGCCGCTTTCGAACGACATGTCATCCCAGCACCGAGAAGCTGCTGTCGGGATTCACCGCGCGCCGCCTGGAATAGAAGCCGAGGCTCACCTCCCGGTCGATATAGCGCAGGTGGAACCCGACCGGGTCGGCGTCGTGGTCGTGGCCTGCCTCGCAGGCCGTGATCAACTCGGCCATCATTTCGCCGACGATGGGCGCGTTCTTGAACTGGTTTCCGCTCGTCCCGACCGCCATGTAGAAGCCAGGCAGCTCCGACTTGTCGTAGATCGGGATCCAGTCGTCGGAAACATCGTAGAGCTCCACCACGCCCTTCGTCTTCGACGGGATGCCCAGTTCCGGCATGCGCTGGGCGAACCGCATCACCTGGACGCGCCACTGTTCGGTGAAATTGCGGTCGAAATCGTCCGGGTCCACCCACTGCCGGTCGTCGCAGGGCGGATCCTCGCTGCCGATCAGGATGTGGTTGCCCAGTTCCGGGCGCACATAGACGCCGGTCTCGCCGTCGGAAAAGACGGTTCCGTCGGCCTCGAAATCCACGCCGGGCGGGGCGGGCACGTGACAGACCTCGTGCCGCAGCGCCTTGGTCTTCACCTTCATCCCTTCCTCGACGCCGGCCATCTCGTTCAGCTTGAAGGAATGGGGCCCGGCCACGTTCACGACCACCGGGGCGTCGACGGTTGTGTCGCCGCCGAGCGTCACGCCGGCAACGCGACCGCCGTCCCGTCGGATCTCGGTTACCGTCGTGTTGAAACGGAAGGCCGCGCCGGCGGCCTCGGCCGCCCGCTGAAGGTTGTGGGTCGCCAGCTGGGGATCGGAGACATAGCCGGAATCGGGAAAGAAGACGCCCCCCGTCAAGGGCGGTCCTTCGGTCTCCGCAAAACTCGGATCGTCCGGTAACTTGGTTTCGCCGAAGCTGTCCATCACCACGCCCGGCATCCGCTCCAGGACTTCCGCGGCGTCCCACTCCTCGTAGGGGCAGCCGATCTCGTCCATCAGACGTATGGTCGATTCCATGAAGCCGTTCGCCGGTGACTTCAGGCGCAGGCTGCCGCAGTTGATGTACTTGGCCAGTCCGCGTTCGTCCTGGGCGCCGAGAAACTCGGCCCAGTCGCGCCAGTAGTAATGGCTTTCCCAGCCCAGCGCGGATCCGTCGACCGTGGAATAGTAGGGCCGGATGATCGCGCAGGATCCGGAGGTCGACCCGTAGCCGGCCGCCGGCAGCCGGTCGACGCACAGCACCGACAGGCCCTTGCGCGCCAGTCCCAGCGCGACCGAGGCGCCAATCACGCCGGCGCCGATGACGACGGCCTCGTAGGTCTGGGCCATGGGTTACCTCCCCTGCCGATCCTGTTTCCAGGTTTCGTAACACCCGCTAGGCTGGATTCCCATAGGCTTGTTTGGACCCGCTCTGGGTCGGAGATCCCATGCGTTATTCCGCCCTCTCGCTGTTGCTCAACGCATTTTCCGGCAACCGGCTGTGGAAGCCGGCCTGGCGCGCGCCCGACCCGCAGCCGGAGTATGACGTGATCGTCGTCGGCGGTGGCGGCGGCGGCTTGGCGACGGCCTACTACCTGGCGACGGAATTCGGCGTCCGCCGCGTCGCGGTCCTGGAAAAAGGCCTGATCGGATCGGGCAATATCGGGCGCAACACCACCATTATCCGCTCCAACTACATGCTGGCCGGCAACGAACCGTTCTACGAGTTCTCGATGAAGCTGTGGGAAGGGCTGGAGCGGGAACTCAACTACAACGCCATGGTTTCCCAGCGCGGGGTCCTGAACCTGTTTCATTCCGACGCCCAGCGCGACGCCTTCGTGCGCCGGGGCAACGCCATGCGCCTGTTCGGCGCCGATGCCGAACTCCTGGACCAGGCGGGAGTGCGGCAGCTCTACCCGTTCCTGGACTTCGAAAACGCCCGGTTCCCGATCAAGGGCGGCCTGTTGCAGCGCCGCGGCGGCACGGTGCGCCACGATGCGGTGGCCTGGGGGTACGCGCGCGGCGCCGACCGGGCCGGCGTGGACCTGATCCAGATCTGCGCCGTCACCGGGTTCAGGATTGAGGACGGCCATATAAGAGGCGTGGAGACTGCCCGCGGGCCAATCCGCGCGAACAAGGTCGCCGTCGCCGTCGCGGGCTCGTCCTCCCGGGTAATGCAGTTGGCCGGCATGCGCCTGCCCATCGAAAGCCACGTCCTGCAGGCCTTCGCCAGCGAGGCGCTGAAACCGGCGCTGGACGGTGTCGTGACCTTCGGGGCGGGTCATTTCTACATTTCTCAGTCGGACAAGGGCGGCCTGGTCTTCGGCGGCGATATCGACGGTTACAATTCCTATGCCCAGCGGGGAAACCTGCCCGCGGTGGAGGACGTCTGCGAGTCCGGCATGGCGCTGATGCCGTGCCTTGGCCGCGCGCGCCTGCTGCGCCTGTGGGGCGGGGTCATGGACATGTCCATGGACGGTTCGCCCATCATCGACCGCACGCCGGTCGACGGCCTCTATTTCAACGGCGGCTGGTGTTACGGCGGGTTCAAGGCGACGCCGGCGTCGGGATGGTGTTTCGCCCACCTGATTGCCCGGAACGAACCCCATCCGACCGCCGCGGCCTACCGGCTGGACAGGTTCGAACGGGGCCTGATGATCGACGAAAAGGGCCAGGGCGCCCAGCCGAACCTGCATTAGGCCAGAGGGCGCGACGCGATGATCATCGACCACCCCCTCCTGGGCCCCCGCGACGCCGCCGAATTCGTCGTGATGGGCGATGCATCGCTGATCGAACGGCCAGACCCGGATGCGCCGGACCCGGCAAGCCGTTTCTTCGAGTACATCTATCAGCGCGACAACCCGGCCGGCCGGCATCGCGAGCTGTGGTACCACGCCCACGGCGACCGGTCCTGGCTGGTCGTGACCCGGGACACCGTCACGCACGAGGTGCTGGAAGTCGAGCTGGCTGCCGCGTTCGCACGCCGCAGGGGCGTCGGACCGGCATGACGGACGGCCAGCCCAACCGCCTTCCGGCCGGCGGCCTGATCGACCGCAGCCGGCAGCTTTCCTTCCTGTTCGACGGCAAGTCCTATTCGGGCCATCCGGGCGACACGCTGGCCTCCGCCCTGCTGGCCAACGGCGTGCGCCTGGTCGGGCGCTCTTTCAAATACCACCGCCCCCGCGGGATCTTTGCGGCCGGCAGCGAAGAACCCAACGCCCTGGTCGAACTTCGGGGCGGCGCGCAGCGCGAGCCCAACACCCGGGCGACCGTCGTAGAGCTTTTCGACGGGCTGCAGGCGCAAAGCCAGAACCGCTTCCCGTCGCTGGGGTTCGATCTTATGGGGTTTGGCGACCTGGTCGCCCCGATCATTGGCGCGGGGTTTTACTACAAGACCTTCATGTGGCCGGCGTCGTTCTGGGAAAAGGTCTACGAGCCGCTGATCCGGAGGGCGGCCGGCCTGGGTCGCCTGTCGATGCAGCCGGACCCCGATGCCTACGAAAAGGCGTTCGCCCATTGCGATCTCCTAGTGATCGGCGCCGGGCCGGCGGGGCTCGCCGCAGCGCTGGCCGCTGGGCGCGCCGGACTTCGGGTCATTCTGGCAGACGAGGACGCGCGTCCCGGCGGCCGTCTCTTGAGCGAGACCCACGAGATCGACGGCCGCGCCGGCGCCGACTGGGCTGCGGGGACCGAGGCGGAGCTCCGGTCGCTGCCCGACATGCGGCTGATGACGCGGACGACCGTCTATGGCCGGTTCGACCACGGCGTCTATGGCGCGGTGGAACGCGTCACCGATCATCTGCCCGCGCCGCCCGCGCATCTGCCGCGCCAGCGGCTCTGGCGGATCTATGCGAAACGATGCGTTCTGGCCGCGGGCGCCATCGAGCGGCCGATCGTCTTTCCGGACAACGACCGGCCCGGGATCATGCTGGCGGGCGCCGTGCGCAGCTTCGCCAACCGCCACGCAACACGTGCAGGGCGGCGCACCGCGGTCTTCACCAACAACGACGACGGATGGCGTACGGCGGCAGACCTTGTCCGCGCCGGCGCGGAGGTCGTCGCGGTCATCGATGTGCGGCCGGACGCGGCCTGCCCGAATGGACTGACCGGTCTTGCTGACGTGAAGAAATTTGCGGGCGGCAGGGTCGCGGAAACCCGCGGGCGGCGCGGCCTGCGGTCTTTGACAGTCGTGGACGATACCGGCCAGCGCCTGCAGACCGCAGCCGATACGCTGGCCGTTTCCGGCGGCTGGAACCCCACGGTCGGACTTGCCTGCCATACCGGGGCTCGGCCCGTCTGGCGCGACGACATCGCCGCTTTCGTTCCGGGCCCGGACATCCCCGCCGATATGACCGCCGTGGGCGCGACCGCCGGCGCCTTCACCACTTCCGCGGCGTTGGCGCAGGGCCTGGCCGCCGGCGAGGAGGCCGCAAAGGCGCTGGGGCGCACCCCGTTCGCGTCCCCCCTTCCCAGCGCCGAGGACGGGCCGGTCGAGATCGCGCCCTTCTGGCAGGTGACCGCGGGCAAGGGGCGCGCCTGGCTGGACCTCCAGAACGATGTGACCACGAAGGACGTTGCGCTGGCCGTCCGTGAAGGTTTTGACGAAGCCGAGCATCTGAAGCGCTACACCACCCTGGGCATGGCGACCGACCAGGGCAAGACCGCCAATGTCTCGGCCCTCGCGGTTCTTGCCGCCGCCACGGGGCGCACCATCGAAGAAACCGGCGCCACGACCTTCCGCCCGCCCTATGCGCCCGTCAGCATCGGCGCGCTGGCCGGGCGCAGCCGTGGCGGCGACTTCCGGCCCAAGCGCCTGACGCCCTCGCACGACTGGGCCGAGGAACAGGGGGCCGTGTTCGTCGAGGCCGGCCTCTGGCTGCGCGCCCAGTGGTTCCCGCGCCCGGGCGAGACTCACTGGCGCCAAAGCGTCGACCGGGAGGTCATGGCGGTCCGCACCGGCGTCGGCCTGTGCGACGTCTCGACTTTGGGGAAGATCGACATCCAGGGCGCGGACGCGGCGCGGTTCCTGGACCGGGTCTATGCCAACGCCTTTGCCGGGCTTGCTGTGGGCAAATGCAGATACGGGCTGATGCTGCGCGAGGACGGCATCGTCATGGACGACGGCACCACGGCACGGCTTTCCGAAACGCACTTCCTGATGACCACCACCACCGCGAACGCGGCGGCGGTGCTGCGGCACCTGGAGTTCTGCCGTCAGTGCCTGTGGCCGGACATGGATGTGGCCCTGACGCCGGTCACCGAGCAATGGGCGCAGTTCGCCGTTGCGGGGCCCCACTCACGGGATCTGCTGCGAAGGATCGTCGATCCGGCCTTCGACATTTCAGCCGAGACCTTTCCTTTCATGGCCTGCGGCGCTGTCACGGTCTGCGGCGGAACGCTGGCGCGGCTGTTCCGCATCTCTTTTTCCGGCGAGCTGGCTTACGAGATCGCCGTGCCTGCACGTTATGGCGACGCCATGATCCGCACCATGATGGACGCCGGCGCGGAGCTCGGCGTGACCCCGTACGGAACCGAGGCTTTGGGCGTGTTGCGGATCGAGAAAGGTCATCCCGCCGGCAACGAACTCAACGGCCAAACCACCGCGCGGGACCTGGGTCTTGGCCGGATGGTGTCGAACAAAAAGGACTGCATCGGCCGCATCGCGTCGCAGCGCCCTGGTCTGAACGACCCGGACGGCCTGGCGCTGGTCGGTTTCAAGCCGGTCGACCGGGCGCAGGGCCTTGCCGCCGGCGCGCATTTTATCGCCATGGGCCAACCGGCGACCGGTGATCGCGGCGAAGGCTACATGACCTCGGTCGCCCATTCGCCGACGCTGGGCCATTCAATCGGTCTGGGTTTTCTGATGCGGGGGGCCGAACGCGTGGGACAACAGGTCCGCGCCGTCGACTTGCTGCGAAACCGGGATGTCGCGGTGGAAGTCTGCGCGCTGCCCTTCGTCGACCCGGAAGGGAAACGGGCCCGTGCCTGAGACCGGACTCCTCGCCGTCGGCGCACTGGGCGGTTCGACCCCCTTCAGCCGACGCTGGCATGGTTGCGTCCTTTCCGAAGCGCCCGATCGCGCGGCGGCATCGCTGGCGACGCGGACGGGTCAGGACGAAGCGCTTAGCGCCGCCATCGCCTCCGTCTTCGGCGCCACGCTCCCCGGCCCGGGTCGTTGGACAGCCGCAGACAAAGCGGTCTTTTTCTGGACGGGACCAGGGCAATGGTCGGTCGAGGCGGATGACGACGGACCGTCGCTGACAGCCGTTTTGCAGCGCGCCGTCGGCGACGCCGCATCGGTTGTCGACCAGTCGGACGCCTGTGCTTGCCTCCACCTTGCCGGGCCGCTGGCCCCTGCGGTCCTGGAGAAGCTCTGCCCGTTGGATCTGCACCCGTCCGTCTTTCCGGTCGGCTCGGTGACGCGAACCTTGATGGAACATCTCGGCGTTTCGATCGCAGTTTTGGACGAGGAACCCCGTTTCGCGCTGTGGGTCGAACGCTCCGCGGCGCGGTCGTTTTTGCATGCGCTGGTCCAGGCGGCGGACAGCGCCTGCGGGCCCGGATAGAATGCGGTTCTGCGAGGACAGGGAGAGTTCGACCTGAACGACACGCGCCCCATCCTGATCGCCGGCGGCGGAATCGGCGGCCTTGCGGCGGCCCTGGGCCTGGCCCGCAAGGGAAAGCACAGCATCGTGCTGGAAAAGGCCGACGCGCTCGGCGAGATCGGCGCCGGCATCCAGCTTGGCCCGAACGCCTTTCATGCCTTCGACTATCTGGGCGTCGGCGACGCGGCGCGCGCCATGGCCGTCTATATCGACCGGCTGCGCCTGATGGACGCGCTGACCGCCGAGGAGATCGCGCACATCCCCCTGGACGAAGCCTTCCGGCAGCGGTTCGGCAACCCCTATGCGGTGATGCACAGGGGCGACCTGCACGGGGTGCTGCTGCAGGCCTGCCGCGACAGCCCGCTGGTGGAGCTGAGGACCAGCGCCGCCGTGGCCGGCTACGAACAGGACGGGGATTCAGCCAGCGCCGTTCTGGATGGCGGCGAACGGGTGACGGGCGCCGCCCTGATCGGGGCCGACGGCCTGTGGTCGAAGGTCCGCGAACAGCTTGCCGCGGACGGCCCGCCGGTCGTGTCGGGCCACACCACCTACCGGTCGGTAATTCCCACCGAACGCATGCCGGAAGACCTGCGCTGGAACGCCGCGACCCTGTGGGCGGGGCCCAAGTGCCACCTCGTCCACTATCCGCTATCCGGTTGGAAGGTCTTCAACCTGGTGGTTACCTGCCACAACGACGCGCCGGAACCGGTCGCGGGAAAGCCGGTTCCGGCGGACGACGTGCGCGCCGGCTTCGGGCATATCCACGACCGCGCGCTGCAGATCATCGACCACGGGTCGGACTGGAAGCTGTGGGTTCTGTGCGACCGCGCGCCGATCCTGAACTGGGTCGACGGCCGGGTCGCGCTGTTGGGCGACGCAGCCCATCCGATGCTTCAATACATGGCGCAGGGCGCCTGCATGGCCCTGGAAGACGCCGTGTGCCTGTCGCACGAACTGGACGCTGCGGACGGCGATATCGAACGAGGTCTGCAGAACTACAACATGCGCCGGGTCGACCGCACGTCCCGGGTGCAGCTCCAGTCACGCCTGATGGGCGAACACATCTACCACCCGGCCGGCGCCCATGCGCATCTCAGAAACGCCATCCTTGGCGCAATGTCGGCCGAAGATCACTACAACAGCCTGCAATGGCTGTATGGCGGGACGGGGCTGGAAGGGACCGCGTTTCGGTGATGCCAACAGCGTAACCCCCTCATCCGGCCCTTCGGGCCACCTTCTCCCCTCGGGGAGAAGGG
>Ga0056115_1000067_pt1 | contig 59364 bp, 47 predicted proteins | sample WorMetOlspDAHAB1_FD_77007 | JGI IMG/M metagenome (GOLD analysis project Ga0056115, IMG submission 77007) | Marine gutless worms symbiont microbial communities from Max Planck institute for Marine Microbiology, Germany - Olavius sp. DAHAB.1 ...
CAGGTAGTCTAACAGGATGACATTGAGTTCGTCCGAGGCCTCCAGGGGCATCATGTGGCCGACTTTCGGAATCATTTGCACGTCGACCAGGTTGGGGAATATCGCCCGCATCAGACCGATGGGGTCGTCGCCGTGGAACCCCTCCAGGTCCACGTCGTTCTCGCTGCCGATAAACCAGGCCGGGATATCGCTGGTGACGCCCTCGAAGGCTTTCCGCTGCTCCCACTTGATGTCCATGGAGCGGTACCAATTGAGTCCACCGGTGAAACCGGACTGACTGTATTCCGACACGAAATACTCCAGTTCCAGCTCACTCAGCCAGGGCCAGGGCAGCGGCGGTGGTTCCGCCATGGCATCGATGTAGCTGGTTTCCGGGGGGTGCTCGAACACGTCGAAGTAGTTGGCCTCGCCGGAGAGAATCCACATGACCTTGCGAAAAAAATCACGGGGTGCAGCGGCGAGTTCCACGTCGGCTCGCGGCGGCACCCGGAAATACTCGATATGCAGAAAGTGCTGCTCACCCATCTCCCGGTACTCGGTGAGCGGCGATTTTTCCGGGTTATGGGGCGCCGCCGGGTTCTCCAGGCAGATGATGGACCGCGTTCGTCCGGGATGGCGCAGGGCGAAATCCTGGATGGCAAATGCCCCAAAATCGATGCCGACGAAGATAGCCTGCTCGACGCCGCAGTGATCCAGCAGGCCCAGCAGGTCCGCGGTGATTTCATCCACCCCGTAGGCCTCGGGATCTTCCGGCGCCTCGGTCTGACCCATACCGCGCATGGAGGGCGCGATGACCCGGTAACCGGCCTCCGCCAGCACCGGTATCTGCCGATGCCAGCTGAACCACAACATGGGAAAGCCATGGCATAACACTACCGTGGGTGAATCAGCCGCTATCCCGGCGGGGACCTGCTCCACCCAATGCATCTGGATATTGTTGATCATGGCGTAGTGATGGGACCAGGCGGCATTCAGTCGCGACATACAAACTCCAGGGCGGTTCAATAGTTTTACTTGCCTGAACCCCATTGTAGCCTTACTTTGTAGGGCCCCGGTTCAAGGACAACGACCAATGACAAAAAGCATCAAGATCGACAGCGGCTTCGGCTTTGGCAGCGAAATCCACGATACGGAGGCAATGGCGAGCAAAGCCCGTGAACTGGAGGAACTGGGCTTCGACGGACTGATGTTCGCAGAAATCGCCCACGAACCCTTTATGCCATTGCTGATTGCGGCGCACGCAACCAGCAGGATCGAACTGCGCACCTCAATCGCCGTGGCCCTGGCGCGCAGCCCGATGACCATGGCCAATTCCGGTCACGATCTCAATGCCTGGTCCCAGGGCCGTTTCAGCCTGGGCATTGGCTCGCAGATAAAGCCTCACATCGTCAAGCGCTTCTCCATGCCCTGGCACGGCCCGGCCAAGCAGATGCGCGAGTTTATCGAGGCGATGCAGGCAATCTGGGACTGCTGGTACGAGGGCAAGGATCTCAACTACAACGGCGAGTTCTACCAGCACCGCCTGATGACACCGGAATTCACACCCACCAACACGGAGTACGGGCGTCCGCCGGTTTTGATGGCTGCGGTCGGTCCGCTGATGATGAAGGCGGCCTGTGCCGTGGCCGATGGCATCATCGTACACAGCTTCTGCACGGAGAAGCACTTCAAGGAAACCATGCTGCCCACCCTGGAAGCGGAGCTGGCGCTGCACGGGCGCACGCTCGATGACTTCATCATCCAGTTCCCGGTGTTCACCGCCAGTGGCGAGACCGAGGAAGAGCTGGAGAAAGCCAAGGCCGGCATCAAGTACCGCATCGGTTTTTATGCCTCTACTCCGGCCTACAAGAGCGTGCTCGATACCCACGGCTGGGGCGACCTGCAACCGCGACTCAACCGCATGACCAAGGAAGGCCACTGGGACAAGCTGCCCGGTGAGATCAGCGACGAGGTCCTGGAGGCTTTCGCCGTGGTCGGAGCCCCCCTCGAAGCCGCGCAGAAAATGCGCGATCGCTTCGGCGGCTTTATCGATCGCGCCACCCTGGACGCCGGTTTCTCTGCCGAGGTGCTGGAACAACAGATGAACATCCTGCGCGGCGGCGCGTAAAACGAGGAGACAGATCATGACGGGTATGCCCGAAGCAGTTCACTTCGCCGCCGATGACCTGCCGTTTGTCGATATCGGCGACGGCAGCAAGCTCAAGGTATTACAGGTGAAGACCGGTGAGGGACTATGGATTATCGAGAATATCTTCCAGGCGGGTTACGAGGTGCAGAAACACCGCCACACCGGGCCGGTGTTTGGTTACACCACCTCCGGGGCCTGGAAATACAAGGAGTACGACTACGTCAACCGCGCCGGCTCCTTCCTCTACGAGCCGGCGGGCTCGGAACACACCCTGAAGTGCATCGAGGACAACACCCGGGTCTGGTTCCAGATGTACGGTGCCAATATCAATCTCAATGACGCCGGCGAGATCGACAGCGTCGTCGACGGCCAGGTGACCCTGGAGTTCTACCTGGCCATGTGTGAGGCCGAAGGGCTGCCGCGTCCCAACGTGCTGGTCGAATAAGGCGCTACTTCACGAGCTCCGACTGGGGTTGGCTCCACCACCAGAGTTCGCGCAGCTTGCGCTTGCCGGTCACCACCTCATCGAGACTCTCCGCCTCGTAGAGTCGCCCGTTGAGCATGACCTTGTCGATAGCATCGGTATTGCGGATATCCTCCAGCGGATTGGCATCCAGGATCAGGAGATCGGCAAGTTTACCGGCCTCCAGTGAACCCAGGTCGGCCTCCATGCCCAGGTAACTGGCGGGACTGCTGGTGCCGGTGCGCAGGGCCTGCATATTAGACATGCCACCTTTGGCAAAACTCCAGATTTCCCAATGTCCGCCCAGGCCCTCGCGCTGGCCATGGCCGCCTATGTTCACATCGATACCGCGGTCGGCCAGGCGTTTGCCGTTGGCGGCACTGTCGAACAGGGCACTGTACTCGGACTCGGGTGCCATGGTACGGCGCACTGCCCGCGGCTGCAGGGTTCGCGGCGGCACATAGCGCGACAACAGCGGGTGCTGCCAGACCTCGTCCTGCTGGTACCAGTAGTTCTCACCGCTCAGGCCGCCGTAGTTGACGTTCAGTGTCAGGGTGTAACCCACCGGTGTGCCCGCCCAGAACTGCAGCACATCCTCGTACATAACACCCACGGGGACATTGTGCTCGATACCGGTGACACCGTCGGCAATCAGGTTCATATCCAGGTGAAACAGGGAGCCGCCTTCGGCGACAACCAACACACCCTCTTCCTGGGCCGCCACGTTGATCTGCTGGCGTTGCTCGCGGCGCGGCTGGTTATAGTTTTTGACGCTGATCGCACCCTGGGACTTCAGGCGCCGCACGTGACCGCGGGCGTCATCGAGACTGTCGATAATCGCATAGATTTCGCTACGCGCCCCGTAGATGATTTCACCGGTTGAGAATATCCGCGGTGCGAGAATTTTCCCTGCGCGCTGGAGTTCAGCCGCGGCGAATATTTCGCTGGCCCGGTTGGCGGGATCGTGAATCGTCGTCACCCCCAGGGCCAGGTAAGCGAGATTGAGCCAGTTCTGCTGGGGTACCAGTTCGTTCTCACCCTGGGGACCGTGGGCGTGGGCATCGATCAGGCCTGGAATAATGGTTTTGCCGCTCACATCCAGCACTTCCGCATCGTCAGGAATCGCGACTCCGCCTGACTCGCCCACGGCGGCGATACGGTTATCCCGCACAATCACGGTGCCGTTCTCGATCACCTTACCGGCATCGTCCATGGTGATAATGCGGGCTCCGGTGAGGGCGACAGCGCCCTCGGGCTTGTCCGCGGTCACCGGCATGGAGAGGTCGACCTCCTCGAACAGGTCTACACCACCGGCTGCAAAATAAGCATCGACATCCGTGTTCCAGGCGGCCGGCCCCATGGACCATGACAACCTTGAATTACCGCTCCAGGCGGGGAATTGCCCGGCATCTGCGCTCAGTCGATGGATACGGTTTGCGGGCTTGTAGCTGTCGAGGGTATCGCGCTCGGGAGCACCCACGCGCATCGCGGTAGGCGTCTTCGGCATCGGTGTGGCATAGACATGGTAATTCTCACGGAACGCCAGCCAGCGCTCATCCGGCGATGCCAGCAGCCGGGTGGCCCGATCGGAGAAGGCGTGGCTGCGCTCGCCACCGCCGCTCAATCCAACACTCACCAGATGTTCCTCGCCACCCACGTTGCGGGCGCCGGGAATATTGGAGGCATTTTTGGTGCGGGTCAGGAAGATGCGTTCGTTTGAAGCCCCGAAATGGGGGTCGCGGCCGTCATCCGTCACCCGCTTGAATTCGCTGCCGTCCTTCGCCGACAGCACGTAAATTCCGGTATTTTCTGTCCAGTCGGGGGCAGCCAGCCCACGGCTACCGCCCTTCTCCACCACGATCAGTGAGCCGTCGGGACTGAAAGAAGGTCGCCGGTAGTAGCCCGGCTGTTCAGTGAGCCGCTTTGAGGCACCACCTCTTGCGGCGACCTTGTGGACTGCACCCAGTTGTTTGTCGGCCCAGCGGACGAAGGTGATCCAGCGACCGTCGCGAGACCAGCTCGGGTACAGCTCGAAGGCATCAGTGCGATCGCGGGTCAGGCGCTTCGGCTTACCGTCTGGCAGGCTCTTCGTATACAGGCGGCCGAGGGATTCGAATACGACTGTCTTGCCGTTGGGTGAAACGCTGGGCCAGCGCACCATTTTCGTGCCGAACTCATCCGGTGCCACTTCCACAGAAAAGCGGCGCGGTTCCATGACCTGACGGGATTGCTTAACACTGAAAGGAATGGTCGTGACCGTTTTGTCGGCGATTTCAAGCCGGCGGATTTTTCCCCCGGCCCAGAACACGATGGACTTTGAATCCGGAGTCCAGTCCATATTGGGATAGACACCCTGCACCGACCAGGTTTCCTGGGTATCGCGATCCAGTTCCTTGTAGAGCAGCTCGATCTCTCCGCTCTCCAGGTCTTTCAGGAACAGCGCGCTTTGCTCACGCAGGCGGCGCACAAAGGCCATGTAACGACCATCGGGTGAGGGCGCCGCTCGCACGGCACCGCCATTGCCCGTAACCGTCGCCGTGACCTTGCGGCTGCCAAGGTCGTATCGCTTGATCTGGAAACTCTGCCGGTTGGAATCCTGGGCGTAGACGAACAGATCACCCGGCGTCACGTTCTCCGTGTAATAGAGATATTTGCCGTCATCGGAAAACACCGGCTCGCCCAGTTCTTTCTGCAGGGTCGGGCTGCGCCGCTCCACCAGGGGCGCGCCCTTGCCACCGGCCAGGTGGTAGAGCCAGATTTCCCCGGTGCCCAGGGAGCGCCAGGTCGTGTAGTGCTTGCGACCGGCGAGGTATTCACCATCCGCCGTCCAGGTGGGGTTGTTGAGAGTATGGAACTGCTCGTTGGTGACGGCCCGGGCATCACTACCATCAGCATTCATTACCCAGAGATTGCCGCTGCCCGCTGCATCGGATGCGTAGGCAATCAAGGATCCGTCCGGGGAAAAGCGCGGCTGCATCTGCCAGGCCGGCCCGCTGGCTATGGCCCTGGCCTCTCCACCGCTCATGGGTAGCAGAAAAATATCCCCCAGCAAATCGAAGGCGATGGTCTTGCCGTCAGGGCTGACATCCAGGCTGATCCAGGTGCCCTCCTCCACTGATATCTCCACGTTGCGTTTGGCTCCGGGTGGATCGCTAATATCCCAGGCAGTGCTGTCGGCAGCAGCGGCCATGGCAGACAGTGATAGAAAAATGGCGAGGGCGGTTACAATTTTCATGGATTTAGCTTCCTGCAAGTTATCAGGGTCGCCCCTGGGGGCTGTTGTTATAGTGTGCGGCCCGACACTATAGCCCATGACAGGAAAAGAGAGGAGGCCAATCCGTGGCCCACTTCGAAGAGTTGCTTTCTACACACTGAGGGCTCCAGCCCCGCAGGGGTCCGAGACCCCTAGGGGCCTGTCAGGCTCTGCATCAGGCGCTCCATCTCGGTGAGGTTGAGGCCCCCGTCGAAGTTACGGTCCAGCAGATACCACTTCCAGCCGATGCTATCGCGCAGGCGCGGCGACATTTCGTCACGCTGCACCTTACCGTCCATATTGCGGTCCATGAATCCCATCCACTGGGCGGTATCGGCTCGCATATTGCTATGCATGGGCGCATCCACCGACTCATTGGTCCAGGCAAAACTCACTGAGCCGTAGAGCATCTCGTCGTGGGACTGCAGGCCCCAGGGTACGGTGCGCTCCGGGTTAGGGTTGGCCGGGTTGCGCGATGAATTATCGTACACCGTGCGGTGAATGATGCGGGTGCCTTTGGGAACCGACTTGGGCTCGGTGAAGGCATAGGTGCGTTGCCAGTTGAAGTCGTAATTTGGCACCGAGAGAATCAGTTCCGTACTACCGTCCGGGTAAGCCAGCTCAAATGTCGAGCTGCGACCCCGGTAGTGGGAGTGCGGCACGAGGGAGTAGATCACCGCATCGTCCCAGAATTCGAAATAAGCGGATTCCTCGTGGGCTGCCTCCTTGGGCGGAATCGAGATCTTCGGATTCAGCACCACCTGCTGACGCAGGAAATTCTGCGGCGGCTGGTCCGGCTTGGCAAAATAAAGGCCCACCCGTGTCTTGTCAGTAGTGGCTTTGCCATAGGGCGTGTAGTGCATCTGGAACAGGTAGACGCCGCCCACGGGCACATAGACCCCGGTACCCTCGGGCATGTAGGCCGACTCGTTGCCCGGCGCATAGCCCATGATGTAATTCTGGAAGACACCCTCGCGGTCATTCTCGCCGGGCGGCTGGTCTGCGGAACCCATTAATACGTGGTGTACCGCCTGGGTGTCGCCGGGAATGATTGTGGCCGCCACAACCCAGACATCGTGATCCAGCGGGTTATTGACGAAGGGAAACTGGTAATCGATAACGCCGGTAGCCGGGATATCGTAGGCGGGAATCTCGATAATGAGATCGGGCTCACCCAGGGTCCACTTGTTCTCGACAGGCTTGATCGCCAGCAAGGGGTCCTCGCCCTCACCGCGCGGTGCGCCGGACTCTATCCACTGCACCAGCAGGCTGGCGTCTTCATCGGAAATACCCGCGTCATGCTGCCATTTGCCCACCGCAGGATCCGCGTGCCAGGGCGGCATACGCTTGGTGCGAACGACCTCGCGCATCATCGGTGCAAAACCCTGCACCATGCGGTAGTCAGACATCGCCCAGGGAGCAATGCCTCCCTCGCTGTGGCAATGCACACAGTTCTTTTCCAGAATGGGGGCAATTGTCCTGGCGTAGCTGATCTCCACATCTGAGGCGGGGTAATTCACCAGGCAGCCGTCAGCTTCCCCTGCGCTGTAGGCAACCGCCTGCCCGGCCAGCAATGCATCGAGCGTAGCGCTTACCCGGGTTTTCCCGGCGCTATCGTCCATTCCACCCCGGTACACCAGCTCCCAGTTCGAGGTGTCGATAACCAGCACCTCGGTGGTTTGCGTCAACTCGAGCGAGCGACCCACCAACTGGGCGCTATCGTGCAGAACCGGTATTTGAATACCGGCTTCCTCAGCCTCAGCAACAATTTCCGCGCGGCTGTCTTCAGGGCTGGAATTGATCATGAAGAAGCGCGCACCGCGCTCGGTGTACTGGTCGGCCAGGGCCTGGTAGCCGGCGAGCTGCGAGTGAACGGCGCGACAGCCGTTGGCCTGTGTCATCAGCACCACGGCCTCGGCATCGCTCTGGTAGTAGAGTTCCCGGGCTTTACCGCGGTGATCCAGCAGTACGAAATTATCGACGCGTACCGTCTCTGACGGGGCGCCGGCCGTCACTGATACGGGGCCCAAAAACAGCGTGCACCCCAACAGGAATGCAGTTTTCGAAAGTTTCATGGTCCTGCCTTGTCGTTCGGTTATAGATTGGCAATGTTGTATACGTACACATTGTACCGGCGGAGCACTGAAACCAACCTTAAATTTTCTTAAGGCAGTTTACTGCTCCAGGCTGTGCTGGCCGATAGCCGAGGTTGTGCCGCGCTGCTCGATACCGGACTGGCCGCTGTCCAGGCGATTCTGCTGGTTGAGGGTCACCGGTATGCGGCGCAGGGACTGCGCGCCCCAGCGGTGCTGGGTCAGGGGATCGAGCAGGTCCCCCACATCGACCACATCAACCGTGCTGATCATGGGTTGCACCCCCTGGCCGCCGCCAGCGTCGCGGTTCCATTCCTCGAAACTGGCAGTAAGCAGGCGGTGGTCGTGACTGAAACTGAGCACCAGGAAATCGCCCTTGGCGGTCGCTTTGCCCCAGTCGATATTCACCAGGTCTACCCCGGTGATAAAACTGCCGACACCGACCTTGATCTCGTCGATCTCCCAGTACTCCCAGGCCATCACGAAGCCCTCGGGGGACGCCGACATGCGCTGGGGCGGACCCAGATCCGCCATGACCTCGGCAGCAGTCCAGCCCTGCGCCGGGTCGGGCACACTACTCTCATCGATGGGCAGGCCGAGCTCATAGTGGCGCCACTGGGTACAAGCACCCAGCATCACACAACAACAGAGAATCGGCAGCAGCCTAGGAATCATCGTGCTTGTGCACCTTGGCCGAGTACTCGGTCAATACATCGTTTTCGTCAAAAAAGAACACGGCCCGGTCATAGCGGGTATCGATATCGAAGCGGTTGTAGAGGATGAGGATAGCGCCCTCCCCCTCCTGCTTTTCGTAGAGGTAGTAGAGAACAGTCTCCTCCTCGAGGGAAATGATCTGCGAGGGTGGCCCCAGGGTTTTCAGCACATCGGCGCGGCTGGTCTTGCCCTTCTGGAAGTTACTGACCACCGTATCGTGCCAGCCGACCTCGACGCCGCGTTTACTCTTGAATTGTACGCAGCCGACCAGTAGCGGCAGGCTTAGAAGGCACAGCAGGAAAATCTTGCGCATGAGTGTTCCTTTCTCAGTTTTCGATGACTATACGGTATACGAAGGGAGGCGGACAATGGACCTGACAGATATACTCAAGGGCAATTTCCTGGTGCTCCACAAATGGCCAAGATAGCGATTGCACTGCTAATCCTGATACTCATCATCATCATCGGCGGCTGGATCTATATCGACAGCGACCCCGGCGGCACCATCCCCTCTGCCAGCGCTGATGTACCCACACTGATCGGTGAGCCCGCCCACCCGGCTCCTGTGCCACCGGTCCGGGAGCCTGTTCAGCATCCCTTCCTCGCCCCGGCCGGCATGAACAGCATGCACAACGATGCCGCCCAGAGCGATGCCTACCCCTGGGCGGGGCCGCTGGGTCACAACACGGCTGTCAGCTCGCGCCAGTTCCATCGTGTTGCCGGCAGTTGTGTCGCGCAGACCTTCGACAGCCGGGGTCATATGATCGGCACCTGCGTGTCACCCTTCGGCGTCACCCTGGTGGCCCGCGATCCCGAAACCCTGGAGGAACTGGCCCGGCAGGTCATCACGCGATGGCTGCCGATCGGTCAGAAATTCTCCGGTGGCGTGTACTTTCACCTGGATAGTGAAGACCGGGTGCTGCTCGCCACCAATGAGCTGGCCATACAATTGTGGCGGCTGGAAGACTCCGGCGGTACCTACCGGTGGTTACTGGACGAATCATTCGATGTATCGGCATTACTCGACAGCGCCCGGGCCGAGCAGCACCACATTATCGACGTGATGCCGGATTGGCAGGGCCATTACTGGCTCATCACCCGCAAGGGCATCGTCGCCACCGTCGACAGGGACGGTGCCGGCGGCCATGCCATTGCACTGGGCGGAAAAGCGCGACGGGAAGGAATCGACAACGCGCTGGCTGTCGGTACAAACGGCGTCTTCCTGGTATCGGACCAGGCCATGTATAACTTCCGGCGCGACAAATCCGGCAATGTCAAAGAGCACTGGCGCGAGAAATACGATCGCGGTACCGGGCCCAAAAAGGGCACCATGGGCTGGGGCTCCGGTACCACCCCGACCCTGGTGGGTAACGACTATGTGGCCATTACCGATAACGCCGATGGCAAGGTCAACGTCATGGTCTACGCACAGCAACAACGTGACAGCTCACAGGAGATCTGCAAGCAGCCAGTATTTCGCGCCAATCGCGGTACCAGCGAAAACTCCCTGGCCGTGGTGGGCAACGCCCTCATCGTCGAAAACAATTTCGGCTATTCCGGCCCGAAAAACATACCCCAGGCGGCACCGGGACTGGCGCGCATCAACATCCTCGAGCCAGGCAAGGGTTGTGAGCTGGCCTGGGAAAACCTCGAACTCAGCTCACCCTCCGCCGTGCCCAAGGTATCCCTGGCCAACGGCCTGGTCTACGTATACACCCGCGATCCCGGCAACCCCGAAGATCTGCACGCCTGGTATTTTACCGCCGTCGATGTAACAACCGGCGAGGTGGTGTTCAAGCAACTCACCGGCATCGGCTGGAAATATAACAATCACTACGGCTCGATCAGTATCAGCCCCGAGGGCGCAGCTTACGTGGGTACCATGGGCGGATTGATCAAATTGGCAGATCGCCGCTAGTGGTTACAACAGTGTACCCCTTACCACAAAGCTCCAGGTCGCCATGGTGATGGCTATGTACCAGGCGGCCAGTAGATCGTAGGTGCGGTGCCTGACGAAGATCCCCAGCCCAGCAATGCACCCGTAGTGGCCGACGAAGGCAATATAGTGAAACTCCGGCATTCCCTGACCACGGAGGTAAGTGACCGTCAGGTCCAGCACACACATGATGGTCCAGGTGGATAAAAACCAGGTTCGGTTGGTTTCAAACAGCTCACGGTAGTTCACGTCTTCAGGCAAGTGGGGTGGGTACAGGGCCAGTGCCAATACATACATGGAGGTGGTCCACAGCACCATCGTACAGAACACGGCAAAGGTCCACGCCTCAAAATCGCGCCAGAGCAAGGTTACCCACCAGTTGAGCACCAGCACAAAAAAAACCGTGATGGTCCAGGCGACATGCACCGCGTCAATGCTGTTTCGATCCCGAAAATAGAAGGCGCGGCCGAGCCCGGCAAGCAGGTGCGTCAGCCCAAAGCCAATGACAATCGAAATCAGCACCGAGAGAAACTCGAAGTCAGTCATTATTTGTCCTCAGGATCGTTAGATTTCTAATTTCTGAGGGCAGCAATTCTTCTACTCCTCCGGTAAATTCGCCCGCAGCACCCGCATGGCATTCCAGCCCATCACCTTGCGGATTTCGGTACTGGTATACCTGCCATCCATGAGCGCCTGGGTGAGAATTACCAGTTCGCCGGTATCGAAGCGGGTCGTGGTACCGCCATCGAAGTCGGAGCCCAGGGCAATGGTATCGACGCCGACCAGGTCGCGGATGTGGTCCATGGCGGCAACAATAGCCTCGGTGCTGATATCGCAAACAGCGCCCTCCCAGTAACCCACGCCAATGACTCCACCATTGGCGGCCACACGCCGTATCTGCTCATCACTCAGGTTGCGGTTGTGGTCGCAGGTGGCCTGCACGCCGCCGTGGGATACCACCACCGGCTTGGTCACTACGTCCAGGATATCGGCCACGGCCGCGGAGCTGGAGTGGGCCAGGTCAACGACCATGCCGAGTTCCTCGGCGCGGCGCACTACCTGGAACCCGAGCTCGGTGAGGCCGTATTTTTCCTCCCCGTGCATGGACCCTGCGACTTCATTATCGAAAAAATGGGCCATGCCGATCCTGCGGAAACCGGCGTCGAAACGCCTGTCCAGGTTCTCCAGCTTGCCTTCCAGGGGATGGGCGCCTTCCAGGGCCAGCAGGGTACCAACCGGCTTCTGCCGCTCTCGTCGCCCGGCCAGCAGGCCATCGAGGTCCTCGACGGCGTAGACGATCTGCAGACGGTCGGGCGCACGGGCCTCGAAGGCCACCAGTTTCTCCGCGTGATAGAGAGAGCGCTGTAACAGGCTGGACCAGGTCGCCCGCGGCTGACGGGCGGCAATCAGCACCGGGGTCATGGCGTCACTGTCGGAGGGATTGGAGTCGTAGTTCTGTCCCACCGGCGACTTGGTCGGGGATCCCATCACCTGCAGGGCCACATTACCGGCCTCCAGGCGCGGCAGGTCCACATGTCCGTGGTTCAGGCGTTTGAGGAAATCACGCCGCCACAGCAGAGGGTCGGCGTGCAGGTCGACAATAGTCAGGGTCCGATGCAGTGCAAGCGCCTCCGTTGACACATCCGGCGGCAGCTCCGGGCGCTCGACACGGTTAACCGCCCGGTCGACCTGGCCGGGGAATACAAAAAAGAAAAATATAACCGCAATAACGGGCAGCAGCACTGCCATGTAGAGGGCTATGGTTTTTTTCATTATTGGAGCGCCTCAGGCTCAGTACACAATGCCGGCGATACGGTCTTGCTCCGCCGGCGATTATGGTTAAGTCTAAGTGTATCAAGCCAAAGGACGAATGCATGCAACGAGTCAACACAATACTGGCACTGCTAGCGCTGGCCCTGCTGGGGGGCTGCGCGGCGCTAAATGGCGAACCCCGCAATGCGGTAACCGCTATCTCTATCGAATCCACGCCAGACAGCAACCACCGCACCCCGGTCGCAGTCGACATTGTTTTCGTTCATGGCAAAGAACTGGCAGCAGAACTGGCGAACATCTCCAACCGCGCCTGGTTCGCAAAAAAACCAACCCTGCTGGCCCGCGAGCCCGATGCATTGGACGTGGTGCACTACGAAATCACGCCGCTCACTCCCCGCTTCGCGGTAAACTTGCCGCAAGAGCATACCCGGGCACACGGCGTGTGGCTGTTCAGCAATTTCATCGGCGACAACCAAGCCCCGATCGATCTGAGCCAGCAGGCGCAATCCCGCATCGTGCTGGAGAAAAACGGCTTGCGGCTTATCAAATAATGAAAATCCGTTATTGCGAGACTGTCCATTTTGGTCGAGGCTTAGTCTATTGCGCTAAAGGAAAACGGCATGCAATTGCAGACACGTATCGAGGGCGGCGGCACCCCGCGTCCTGACAACTGGGGCATCGACAGCGAGTACGGTCGCCTGCGCGACCTGCTGGTAGGCCCCATCGACAATTACAGCTGGCAGCCCGGCAACGCGGTAGCCCAGCGCAGCGAGCGCCTGGGGCGCAAATTCGACAAGGCCACGGTGATAAGCCAGTACCAGGACATGATCGCCGCTTATGAAAGTGCCGGCGTGACCGTGCACCAGGTACCGGCGCAAGACGGCCTCCCCTACCAGGTCTACGCCCGCGACAGTTCGGTGATGACCCCCTGGGGTGCCATCATCATGCAGCTGGAAAAAGCCTACCGCCGCGGCGAGTACGCCGCCGTGCTGCGTTTTTACCTGGAGGCCGGCATCCCCATCTATGACATGGTCAGCGCCGGCAATGTCGAGGGCGGTGACTTCATGGTACTGAAGCCGGGAGTCGCCATCTGCGGGTTCTCCGGCGAGCGCTCCATCGAGCCCGCGGTGAACCAGATAAAGGGCTGGTTTGAGGCCGAGGGCTGGGAGTTTTACACCTATGGCTTCGACCCCCACTTCCTGCACCTGGATGTACAGATGGGCATGATTGCCGAGAACCTGGCCGTGGTCTGCGTCGAGGCGGTGGAGCCGGAACTGGTGGACTGGCTCACACAAAAAGGCATTCGCATCCTGGAGATATCCTACGGCGAGACCATGGATATGGGCACCAATATCGTCGCATTGGGTGATGAGCGGGTACTGATCCCGGCGGCGGGAGAAAAACTGATTGAGATGTGCAGGGCCGAGGGCCTGGAGGTCTTCGACCCGGATGTATCGATGATCGCCCAGGGCGGCGGTTCCGTACACTGCATGTGCCAGGCCCTGCGCCGCGACCCGGTGGACTGAGACTGGCGGGAGCAAGATGATGACAACAGAGTTGAGAGTCAACGGCCAGCGGCTGTGGGACAGCCTGATGGAAATGGCCAAAATTGGAGCCACCGAACGCGGCGGCTGCAATCGCCAGGCGCTGACCGATGAGGACAAACAGGGCCGCGACTTGTTCGTGGACTGGTGCCAGGCCGCCGGCTGCACAGTCACCTTTGATGAAATGGGCAATATCTTCGCCCGCCGCGACGGCAGAAATAATGACCTGCCCCCGGTGATCTGCGGCAGCCATCTCGATACGCAGCCTACCGGCGGCAAGTTCGATGGTGTTTATGGCGTACTGTCAGGACTGGAGGTCATGCGCACCCTCAAGGACAGCAACACCGAGACCGAGGCGCCCCTGGAAGTCGTGGTGTGGACCAACGAGGAAGGAGCGCGCTTTGCCCCGGCCATGGTTGGCTCCGGGGTCTGGGCCGGAGAAATGCAGCGCGACGAGATCTACGCCATCGAGGACAAGGGCGGCAAGAGTTTCGGGGCTGAACTGGAACGCATCGGCTACAAGGGCGATGCACCCGCCGCCGCCAAAGCGCTGACCGGTGCCTTCGAAGTACATATCGAACAGGGGCCGATCCTGGAAGCGGAAGAACTGCAGATCGGCGTGTTGACCGGGGTGCAGGGCGCACGCTGGTACGACCTGGTGATCGAGGGCGAGCCGGTACACGCCGGCCCCACGCCCATGGAGGTGCGCAAGGACCCTTTCATGGCCAGCATTCCCATTCTCGAAGGCTGTTACGCACTGGCGAAGGAGTTCGGTCCCTGGGGTCGCGCCACCTTCGGCGATATAAGTGCCGAACCCGGTTCACGCAATACCGTACCCGAGCGCCTCACCATCAACGTCGACCTGCGCCACCCGGATCCCAAAGTTCTGGATGAGATGGATGCCCGCTTTCGCGAACTGGTTGCTAAGGAGTGCAGCGACCGCGGCATGACCGGTGCGGTGCATGAACTCTGGCATATGCCGGTCACCCAGTTTGATCCCGCCTGCGTCAACGCCGTACGCGAGGCAACGAAAGCGCTCGGCTATTCCAATATGGAAATGGTCAGCGGCGCCGGCCACGACTCGCTGTATGTGGCCGCGGTGGCACCGACCAGCATGATCTTCGTACCCTGCGAGAACGGCATCTCCCACAACGAGGCGGAGAACGCCAAGCCGGAGGATCTGGAAGCCGGCTGTAATGTGTTATTGCATGCGATGTTGAAGATGGCCGGATGAGGCTACGTACAGCTCTACTCTCAAGCGAGATATTTCAGCCACATCAAGACTAAAACCACCGCCAGCAAAGCAAAGATGATGCCCAGGAAAAACAGGGATCCCTTGCCATGCACTGCGATGCTGACGTCTTTCGCCTGGTCATACCAGTCTGTCGGCGCGTTGTCCCCCTGCCCGATAAAAATTTCCAGCTGCTCAATTCGTTTGCTGAAATGAAAGATGCAGAGAAAGAAAAACAAGGACAAAATGCTGCTGAAAAAAATGATCACCCAAGCGATGGCCTGGCCCTCCGGCCCGGAAGCTGATGGTGCGGCTATAGCCCCGGCGATAAAAAATCCCATCACCGTGATATACCAGCCCACGCACTTGTGGTGGAATTCCTGGTAGTAATTCTTCAGCTCGGAAATTTCTGAACGGTCCCTGTGGACTTTCTCGGGCTGGTCTTGCTCCCCGGTCTGATCGTAGTTTCTACCTGTGAGAGAAAGTGCAAGACCCACGATACTGAGAACAATAAGCACATGACTCAGTGAAATGGCCGACGTCGTGCCGGTCGTCTCAATGGGTTTCACCCAGAAAATCCCTTTTTTCGCCAGCAGTTCAACGAGCAGCATGATGTATACCAGCGGTATCAAAGCCCGGTAGCGAAGCAGTGCCAACAGGTAGACCGAACAAAGCATGAACTGCGTCAGGCCCCACAAGGCAAATAGCGATACCACCACCTCGGCGGCGCCATTCACGAAGCTATCCAGGGGTATGCCATCGGCCGACTGGGCACCACCATCCTCGGCGAACAGCGCCACGAGGCTGATGGCTATTTTCAACAGCAGCAGGGGTATCAGCAGCCAGAATGCTGCCTTATGACCACGATAGTTGTTGTCAAACTGTGACGGAAAGATTCTCTCGATCATGTCACTTCTCCTGATTCCGCATTCCGGCTGTGGCTCAGGGAGTCTAGCACCATCGCTCCAGATAAAGCGCTATACTCCTGCGCCGAGAACAGCGTTTAGTGAGCCGTCCATGATCGACCTGCGCAGCGACACCGTCACCCAACCCACCCCCGAGATGCGGGAGATTATTGCCGCCGCAGACACCGGTGACGATGTCTACGGGGAAGATCCAACAATCAATGAGCTGGAAGCTTACGCGGCGCGACTCACCGGCAAGGAGGCAGCGGTCTACACGGTGGCGGCCACCCAGAGCAACCTGCTCGGCCTGATGAGCCACTGCGAGCGAGGCCACGAATACATCGTCGGCCACGAGGCCCACACCTATTTGTACGAGGCCGGTGGTGGCGCCGTACTGGGCAGCATCCAGCCCTGCCCGCTGTACTTCAACGAGCGCGGCGAACTGGACCTGGACCAGGTGGAAGCGGCAATCAAGCCCGATGACTCCCATTACGCGATTACCCGGCTGGTGTGCCTGGAAAACACCCAGTCCGGCAAAGTCTTGTCACTGGACTACCTGGAGCGTTACGACGAGCTGACACGACGCCATGGACTGCGCCGCCACCTGGACGGCGCGCGGGTTTTCAATGCAGCGGTAGCGCTGCATGTGCCGGTCTCGGAAATCACCCAATACTTCGACACGGTCACTATCTGCCTGTCAAAGGGCCTGGCGGCCCCGGTGGGATCTTTGCTGGTAGGCGATGTCGACACCATCAAACGGGCGCGACGCTGGCGCAAGATGGTGGGCGGCGGCATGCGCCAGGGGGGTATCGTGGCCGCGGCCGGCCTCTATGCCCTGCAAAACAATATCGAGCGGCTGGCCGATGACCATGCGCGCTGCGCACGGCTGGCGGACACTATTTCCGGTATTGAGGGATTCACCCTGTCAGAGCAACCCCAGACCAATATGCTGTTCCTCGATGAGTCCATGGATATCGGTGGCCTGAAAGCCCACCTGGCCGATGCGGGCATCACCATCTCGGGCTCACGCTGGGTTCTGCACCAGGATGTAAGCGACGAAGACGTCGATGCGGTCATCGCCGCCTGCGAGGCTTTTGTGGCCGCCTGATCAGGCGGCGCCGGCGGATTTTTGTTCGGCCACCCAATTGCGCATATGTTCATCAAGCACGTTCAGCGGCAGTGCGCCGTTGCCCAGCAACTCGTCATGGAAGGCTCGGATATTGAAGGCATCTCCCAGTTCCGTCTCGGCAAAGGCTCTCAGCTCCTTGATTTTGAGCTCACCGATTTTGTAGGCCAGGGCCTGTCCCGGCATGACCATATAGCGATCCACTTCCACGGTGATATCGTGCTCAGCCTTGCCGGCGTTCTCGATGAAGTAATCAATCGCCTGCTGCCGCGTCCAGCCCATGGCATGCATGCCGGTGTCGACTACCAGGCGGATGGCGCGCCACATCTCATAGGTGAGCTGGCCGAACTTCGAGTAGGGATCCTGGTAAAAGCCCATCTCCTCCCCCAGGCTCTCGGAATACAGGCCCCAGCCCTCGATGAATGCAGTCTCGCCGCCAAAGCGCCGAAAGAATGGCAGTTCATCCAGTTCATAGGAGAGTGAAATCTGCAGGTGATGGCCGGGCATGGCCTCGTGCAGGGTCAGCGCCTCCATCTCCCACTTCGGCCGACTCGGTAAGTCCCAGGTATTGGCGTAAAAGACACCGGGACGGCCGGCTTCGGTGGAACCGGGAAAATAGTACGCTGTTGTCTGTGTTTGTTCAGTGTATTCCGGGACCGGCTCCACACCGTAGGGCAGCCGGGGCAATGTACCGAACAGGCGCGGCAATGCCGCATCTGCCCGTTTGGCAATATCCCGGTAAGCCACCAGCAACTCGTTGCGCTCGCTGAAGAAGAACTGGGGATCGGTGCGGAGAAAGTCGAGGAACTCCTCGAAACTACCCTCGAAGCCAGCCCGCTCGATAACCGCCTCCATCTCGGCGCGAATGCGCTTGACCTCACTCAGACCGATCTGATGAATTTCCTCCGGCGTCAGGTCGGTGGTCGTCATCTGCCTCACATTGTAGGCATACCAGGCCTCGCCATCCGGCAGGTCGCCGGCAGCAATGCTCTGGCGCGCACCCGGCAGGTAGGTATCCACCAGGAAACCGTGCAGTTTACGGAACGCGGGCGTGATCTGTTCGCTGTAGATCGCAGCGGCTTCGGATTTCAGTCGCGACTGCTCAGCTGTGGCAATACTGTCGGGCATCTGGGCAAAGTGGCGCAGCATGGGGCTGCTCACAGGGTCGTCGACCAGCTGGTTTTCCACCTGCTCAGGCACATTGCGCAAGGTGACCGCGGGTGGGGTTACGCCCTTTTCCAGGCCGATACGCAAGAGCTCAATAGTCTGGTCAACGTAGACCGGTACCGCGCGCATTCGTGCGAGCATATTTTCGTAGTCTGCTGGCGTATTGGCCGGCATCATCCCCAGAAACTGGGATATGTCCTGCTGTATCCCGGTCATCTGGGTAATCTGCAGGTACTGCTGCGGGAAACGCAGCCCCTCTACACCCTCTCTCGATTCCCGCAGGAACAGTGCATAGTTGAGGCGATCCGTTTCATCGAATGCTCCGCTGTCGATATCTTCGATGACAGACAGGAACCGACGCTCGCTGGCCTGCTGGTAGGCGATCGATTCCAGGGAGTAGTCAGTCCAGCGGTGGTTCTGCCCGGGAACCCCCAGCACTGTTCCGAACACAGGGTATTCAAGCATCAGGTAATCGAAATACAGATCGATTAGCGCCTCGAAACGCGCGGAATCGTCCAGTTTCTCAGTGTTGTCTGTGATGCGGTCGAGCCGCTCAGTAATCGCTGCCCGGCTGCTTTCGAGGCTGTCGGCGATTACCACGGAGGCCTGCAGCAGCAGGCCGATAAAAATAGCGAGGTACTTGTTCATGTCCCCACGCTCCTTGTGCTGGTGAGAGAAATCAGGCGGCGAATTGTGCCGCGATGTCCTCCCCCAGTCCAGCAAGGAATTCAGCGCTGGATCCGCAGCTGAGCTCAAGCTGCCGCGCCCACAGGCAGAAGCGGAACAGGGGATAATCCCGGTCGACCCCGATTCCGCCGTGGCATTGCTGGGAATTCTGGCTGACCCGGTGGCAGGCGTCCCCGGTCCAGATTTTGGCCACCTGGACCGCTTCAGTGGCATCCAGGCCCTGGTCGAGCAGGGATACGGCCTGCTGGGATACCAGTCGTAAACACTCCAAGTCGATGAAGCTGTCGGCCTGCTGGTGACCCACCGCCTGGAATGTGGCCACCGGGACGCCGAACTGGTGGCGCTCCGATGTATAGGATGCGGTCATTCGCATCATCCCGTCGCAGAGACCGGTGGCCATGGCAGAGTTGGCAGCCAGGGTCGCTTCCAGCATCCATTTTGCCATCGCCTCCGCCTGTTCGCCCTGTGCGATTATTTCCGCCGCCGCTTTGTCCAGGATCAGCTCGTACTGGGGTTCGCCCGCCGTCACCTGTTGGCGATTGAGTGTTACACCCTCCCCGCTCGGTGCTACCAGGAATACACCCAGGCCCGCTGCCGTAGCAGCCGTCACCATAACGGTTTCCGACTGCCCGGCAAAAGCCACGCACTGTTTGTGGCCGCTGAGTTGCCACTGCTCATCCACGTGATCGGCGCGGGTGGCCGGTGCCGCGGGATTGTCATTGCCCGGCTCCAGCAGAGCAGCCGTGATCAGCATTTCGCCGCGCGCTACCGCCGGCAGGTATCGTTCGCGCACCCGGTCATCGGCAAATTTCTGCAGGGCAGATCCGGCACTGACCAATACCGGCACCACCGGCGCCGGTGCCACCGTACGCCCGACTTCCTCCGCCAGCAGGCACAGGGTTTCGAAACCAAAACCCATGCCGCCATGAGCTTCATCGATGGCGACACCGAGCAAGCCGGCCGCGGCCAGATCGCCCCAGAGTTTCTTGTCGAAGCGGTCTTCCTGGGCATCGATGGCGCGCAGCTGTTCGTTCCCGGTCTGGTCGCCGAGGATCTTCGCCGCCAGGGCTTTCACTTCCTGCTGTTCTTCACTGTAGGAAAAGTCCACTGCTATTGGTCCTCCACTCCGTAGCCCCCTATCGTTTGGCCAGGGGCATCCACAACCCCGCCGCCGAGATAATGTCGCGCTGCACCTCGTTACAGCCCCCGCCGAAGGTGAGTATGCTGCCCACCCGGTAGCGGTGTTCCAGCTTGCCCTGCAGGATAGCCCCCGGTGAATCCTTGCAGATGGTGCCCGCCTGACCCATCACCTCCAGCAAGGCCCGGTAACACTCCACGAAAAACTCCGTGCCGTAGACCTTGGCGGCACTGGCTTCGGCCATCCCCAGGTTGCCCTCGTTCATCAGCCAGGCCTGTTTCAGGCACATCATGCGCAAGGCCTCGAGCTGTACTTTCACCTTCGCCAGGTTGTGCTGCACCCAGGGCTTGTCGATGAGTCTGCCGGCTCCCGCAGTCTGCTGCGCCGCCCACTGGGCGGTTTCTTCGTAGAGCCTGGAGACCATGCCGTGACTGACCAATGACAGGCGCTCGCGATTGAGCTGCCCGGTGATCAGTTTCCAGCCGCCGTTGATTTCACCGACCCGGTAGGCGTCACTGAGGCGAACATTGTCGTAGTAGGTGGCATTGGTGCGGGTACCCAGGGTCCAGACCGGGGTACAGGAAAATCCCGGTGCGTCGGTGGGCACCAGGAACATGGTCAGGCCATTGTGCTTCTTGTCGGCATCCGGATCGGTGCGCGCCGCCAGCCACACGTAATCAGCAAAGTTGGCGAGGCTGGTCCACATCTTCTGGCCGTTGATGATCCAGTCATCGCCGTCGCGTTCGGCGCGCGTGGTGAGACTGGCGAGATCGGTGCCGGCATTGGGCTCGGAATAACCGATGGCAATAACCACTTTACCGTCGAGTATCCCCTTCACAGCGGTTTCGCGGATTTCCTCGTTACCGTGTTCCGCCAATACCGGCCCCACCGCTTCGGTAGTGAGAAAGGGATAGGGGAAACCCGAGGAGATCACTTCCTCGGTAAAAATATACTGCTCCAGCGGCATTGCCTCACGGCCCCCCAGGGCCCGGGGCCAGCTAAGGCTGATCCAGCCGTCCGCTCCCATGCGGGCGTATTGCTTGCGAAACTCGGGCCCGCCGCCCTCAAAGAAATCGGGGTTTTTCTTCTCTTCTTCCAGCTCCGGCGTCACCACACCCAGCATGTACTCGCGCACCTCGCGCTGCAGGGCCAGTTGCTCGGGGGTAAATTCGATCTTCATCTGTCCTGTCCGAGTGTCATGGGGTAAGCGGTTTACTCCACCAACAGCGTCGTCAACTGCTGGCGCTTGTCGGGACCGAAGTCCAGGTCGTATTCGAGGAATGCGTGTATACCGCCTTTTTCCTTGTGGATGATCTCCACCGCCTGGCCGAGGTATTCCGGCACCACCTGCATCAGCGTGCGCACGGCATCGGGCTCCACATTGAAGGCGGAATCCGCGAGACCGTCGATGATGCCGTCCACGTAGTTGGCGGTGCAGTGGTTGGTGGCCAGGTAATCGTGCATCACCGTCTCATCCGAGGCACCCAGGGCGTACAAGGACAGGGCGGCGGCGAAACCGGCCCGGTCCTTGCCCGCACTGCAATGGAATACCAGCGGGTAGCGGGAATCATCCAGCAACAGGTGCAGGAAATCCCGAAACACCGGCGCAAACGCCCCGGTGAACTGCCGGTTGGCCTCCTTGAGGAATTCATAGGCCTGGGGGGCGGTGACCTCACCGCGCTCCATGCTGCGCCGGATGCTGATCACATCCGCGCCCTCGGCTTTCACTGGCAGGTGTATCTGCTCAACATCCGGGTTGTCGATAAGATCGGCCGCTTCTTCACGCTCCTCGTCACGACGCAGGTCGACCACGGTGCGAATGCCTATCTCAGCGAGCAGATCCTGATCGGCTGCAGTCAGCCGACCGAGATGATCCGAGCGGTACAGTTTGCCACTGCGTACCCGGCGCCCGTCGAGCAGCGGGTAACCGCCCATATCCCTAAAGTTATGGGCGCCCTCGAAATCGAGTTTGACGGGTAATTGATCCATCTTTTACCACCGGCGAAAAAGCACTCAGCCTACCATGGCCGGTACCGGAGATTCCCGGTTCAGAATCATGGCTGCGCGATTGCGGATTTTTTCCTCGGTTTCCTCGGTGGTCCTGAGCAGCCAGAACTGGTCTCGCTCAATCCCCTCCACCGCCATTTCCGCCACTTCATCCGGGTGGGTGCTCTGCAGTTCGATACCAAACTCCGCGGCCATCTTCTTCATGTCGTCCACGGAGTTGATGCCGGTGGCATTAGCAGTACCGCCCTCTTTCTGTAAATCCTGCGGGCGCACCCTGCCGGAATTGAACAGGCCGGTCTCCACCACGTGGGGGCCCGGAAACAAGGCAGATACCTTGACCGGCAAACCGCCGGCCGTCACCTGGTGGTGCAGGTTCTCGGTGATAGTCTGGATTGCCGCCTTGGTGGCCGTATAAATCGGCTGGTCGGGCAGCACGATAAACGCGCCGTTGCCGGAACCGGTCACCACGAAGTGGCTCTCCTCGCCCGCTGCGACCAGCCGCGGCATAAATGCCTTGATCGAGTTGATCACGCCCCAGAGGTTCACATTCAGGGTCCACTGCCAGTCCTTGTCGGAATACTCCCACATGGCACCGGATTCACCGGCGGAGATGCCGGCATTGGCAAACACCAACTGGATGCCGCCGAACTCCGCCTCGGCCTTGTCGGCCAGGGCATTGAGGCTGTCGGGTGACGTGACATCGCAGATACCGCCGATGGCCGCAATACCCTCTCCCTGGAGATCGTCCACGGTGCTGTCCAGGGCCTGGCGATCGACATCACCCACAACGATTCGGGCGCCCTTGCGTCCGAGTGCGAAGGCCAGCGAGCGTCCGACTCCGCTGGCGCCGCCGGTAATGACGGCAACCTTGTTGGTGAAATCCTTCATTTGACGGCCATGTTAATCGGGCCGCCGTTCTGTCCCGGCCAGCGCGATCCGGAAATCGTATCGGCAAAGGGCAGGAAGCCTTCCGGGTCCAGGGGTCCGGCCAGGGTGATGGAGCGATCCAGGAAGGTCGGCCACCACAGGTGTGCCGACACCTGCTCCTGCATGGGCAGGCGGCTGGCCAGAGGATCCCAGGGGCTGTCGCGCAGCATCAGTTCGCCATTGACCTTTTCCCGGTGGGCGGTGCCGTAGACGCTGCGCACATGCACCACGTGGGGCGGGTAATCGAAGCCAGTGGCGGGGCCGCCGACGCTGACCGCACGGGAGACCTTGATCCACCATTCGTTTTGCACCCACTCCTCTTCCGGGTGCGGGTCCAGCTCACCGGTGGATTCGCCGACAAACTCGACGAAGGTATAGCCCTGGTGGGTACAGCGGGCCCTGACCTGGTTCATCATCCGGTAGTAGATGGTCTCGCAGGGATATTTAGGCTGGCCGTTGATCTCCTGGGAACCAAAAATGGCCGACTCCTGGTCGATACCGTAACCCAGGGTGTACTCACCCTGCATGCCGTCGTAGTCGGCGTTGACGGTTGTGACGATGCCGTACTCGGGTACGTCCGGTACCGGGAAGTTATAAATCGTCAGGTTGACGTGGGGGTCGGCGCCAGGCTCGATACCCGGGGGCAGTAATTCTGCGATTCGGTTGGGGTCGGTGCGGTAGATGATCTTCAGCATCGGCCAGTTGAGAATATCTCCGGGGTTTCCCTGGGGTGCGTCGCTCATGGCTCTGTCCTCATTGTCTGTGGTTCTGAACTGTTACCGCACCCACGGGGTGCGGAATGATCGAATCTGGCGTCGGGTTCCTAGACGTAGAACTGGCGTACCCACTTGCGGAAGGTCACCAGGCCCTCGTCGGCCTTGCAAAAAACCGGTTTCTGGCGGTAGATCTTGTGCTCCCAGATCGGGAAGTCGTCGTGGATGCCCTCCTTGATCCCGCGCATCACGTCATCGCCGACCAGGTCGACGATTTCCTTGCGCACGGTCAGCGACCAGCGCATATGGGTCTCATTGGGACCGGTGGGCTGGGCCGTGGAGTACACGAGCATCTCTGCCCCGGGACCGTAAGTGGTGCGCACGATCGCCAGGCCCGGGTTGTGCACTGTCGCCGTCAGGATATTCGGGTGCACCGCGTCCTTCGCATCGGCGACCAGGGTCAGGACCCGGCCATCCTCGGCCACGGTTATCTCATTGGGCGGGGTTTCCGGCTGGCGGTGCACATACTGGAAGTGCACCGGGTCGCAGACGTTTTCAGCAATATTTTGTACATGATTGGGGATGGTGAACTCCCAGTACTGGGGATCCGTCCATTCATCGTCTTCCAGTTCGGGTACTTCCGGCACCTCAAAAGTCGGCGCCTCACCCTTGGGGTGGAACCAGGCCATGATGTCGCCGTTGGTTTCACTTACATGCCAGGCCCGCACCCGGGCGCGCTCGGGAATGTCTTCGCAGTACGGAATTTCCTCGCAGGCGCCGTCAGTGCCGAAGCGCCAACCGTGGAAGGGACAGCGAATGGTCTCGCCAACCACGCGGCCCTCCACACCCAGGTGGGCACCGAGATGGGGACAGAAGGCGTCCAGCAATACGGCCCTGCCCTCGCGGGTGCGGAACAGGGCCAGCTCCCGGTCGAAAGCGAAGACGCGCTGCACCTCACCGACACCCAGGTCACGGCCGCGGGCCACGGAGTACCAGCCGATAGGGACCGGCAGTTGGAATTCGTCTTTGGATTCGCAAGCGCCGATTTCGCCGCCAATGCCTTCCACAATACTATTCATCGCATTAACTCCTTGATTGTTCTGCGCTCACTGAAAACGGCTGGCTTCAGGCCCGATGCGATCCGCGACCTCGCGCAGGGCAGGCTCATCCAGGCCGTAAAACTGCACCGCATTCTCACCGAGAATGGCGCGCACATCGGCTTCGGGGAAGCCTGTGAACACCTCGTCGAGGATTTTCTCCGTGGTCGGCCAGGTGCCCTCCGGGTGCGGGTAGTCGCTGCCCCACATCATCTTGTCGACACCGATATCCGCGCGCTGCTCCACATCTACCCGCGGAATACAGGAGGCGCCAACACCGATGTTGCGGGCGAAGTACTCGCTGGGCTTCATCGACAGGTGGGAGCGGTAATCCCCCAGCTTGGCCGAGTGGTGGGTATCGGTGTAGTGGTGGTCGAGCATGCGCAGCCACTGGGGGATCATCCAGGTGGTGCCACCCTCGGTGATCACGGTTTTCAGTTTCGGGTAGCGTTCGAAGACGCCGCCCCAGATCATGAAGGTCAGCGGGCGGTACAGCCACCACATCACTTCGGAGACGTAGATGCCCATAGCGCCGGGTCGGTCCTCGGTGGAGGCCGCCGGGAAATCGGGCCCGAAATAGGCGCTGGTGTCCGCCGGGCCGGAATGGAAATGGATGATGACTTCCAGTTCCTCACAGGCAGCCCAGAAGGGATCGTACTTGAGGTGGTTATAGGCGGGAAACTCATTGGTCATGGAAGGAATCATCACGGCATTCAGACCGTTGTCCTTGCACCAGCGCAGCTTATCGATGGCCTCCTCTACGTCCCACAGCAGTGGAATGATGCCGACGCCGATGTGACGAGCCGGGTTTTTCGCGACCAGCTCCGACAGCCAGCGATTGTGGGCCATGGCGCCCGCCCACTGCAGTTCCGGCACGATGTCCTTGGTGGGCAGGCCAAGACCGGCCCCGAAGGGTGGCGTGTTGATCTCGGTGATGCCATCGGGGAAAACCACTTCCGCAGCGATACCTTCGTTGTCGAGCATCTTGATACGCTCGTCGTAATCCCAGGCACCGGTCAGCTCCTGCTCGATACCGGAACGCCACTGGTCATTGATCTCCTTGATCAGGAAACTCTCCTCGGCCTTGCGCGACATCTCGATAGTGATCGGGACCACCATATCCAGCATCTCGTGATGCTTGCTGTCGATATAGGGTCGGTACTCGGCGATGGGCAGGCCCGCGTGGCAATCGGAGGACACGACAATGAGGCGGTCGGACATGGTTTACCTCGAATAGGAAATTAGTTCACATTTGAGCAATGTTGCACAGATGTATACTTTTATAGTCTAATTGGCCCGTCGATGCAATACGTTGCAGGAATTTAATGAACCACAGAATCGCGACAAAACCCCGGGGTAAGCAGTGATGGAAGCCACAGAGAGCCTGGCGGTAGAACCCGGACGGCGGGAAAAGCGCAAGCAGGAAATTCGCAAACGCATCGAGTCGGCGGCCTACACCCTGTTCAAACGCCAGGGCATCGAGGAAACCAGCATCGAGCAGATCTGCCTGGCGGCGGATGTGGCGCGGCGCACATTCTACGGTCACTACCCCAATAAGCAGGCCCTGCTGCAATCGATCAGCCAGACCCGCATCTGGGGCGCCGCGAAGGAAATGATCCACGAGATCGTCGACAATCACGAGTCCACACGGGCGCGTATGTCCGCCATGATCGACTACATGGAACGCAATATGAGTTCTTACGGGGAGGTGGACAGGGCCCTGATTATGGTGGTGCCGACATCTTCCGAGGACACGAAGCACCTGCGCGATGTCAGCGATTCCTTGCGCGACAACTTTGCCCGCTTTATCCGCGCCGGCCAGGACAAGGGCGACACCAACACCGACTATTCCGCCGAACTGCTGGCGGAAATGGTGATGGGTACCCTGAATATGTTGCTGGTCAACTGGGCGATGGACCCGGACTACCCCATCTTCGAAAAGCTCGAGGAAGCCCGGGAATTGTTTGAGCAGGTGGTCTGCCCGGCCCCGGCCTGAAGCCGGCCCGGGGTAACTAGTCCCGCGGCGGCAGCCCGTGCAGCATGGTCAGGAATTCCAGGTTGGTGCCGGCGCGGCGGTGTTCGGAGAGCGCCTGGTAATCCGGATCGTTATACCAGGCGGTTGCCTTCTCCTCCGACGGAAACTTGAACAGGACCATGCGGCCGGTGCGGGGCGCCGAACCTTCGAAGGTGACTGTATTGTCGTCGAAGGTGAAGAACTCGCCGCCGTGTTTTTTCAGGATCGGGAAAAAGCCCTTCTCGTACTGGCGGTAGGTATCGGCGTCGTGCACCTGGAAGTTGGCAACGACATAGCAGGGGACATCAGACATGGGGTTCCTCGTTCTGTGGTGTATAAGTGAGGGCCGGCGAGCCGGCCCGTTTCAGGAATAGGCAGCCTATAGGCCCTTCATCCACTCGGCAACTGCCCGGCCAATTTCAACCGGGGAATCCTCCTGCACAAAATGGTTGCCGGCCACGGTGACCTCGGTCTGATTGGGCCAGCTGCGGCAGTAATCCCGGGCGCGGCCGGTAAGGATGGAACCCGGCTCCGCATTCACAAACAGCTTGGGCGGCGAGTCCTCGCTGGACATGTAACGGCCGTAGGTTTCTACCAGCTCGACCATATGGGCGGGTTCACCGTCGATGGGAATCTGGCGCGGCCAGTTCAGGGTGGGCTGACGGTCATCCGGCGTGCCGAATGGCGCCCGGTAATGTGCCATCTCCTCTTCGGTGAGGCCGCGCAGCACCGCACTGGGGAGCACACCCTCCACGAACATATTGCGCTCCAGCACCAGGTCCTCGCCCTTTGGCGAACGGAAACCCTGGAAAATGCCGCGCGCGCCCTCGGGCCAGTCATCCCAGGTCACGGGCATGACGATACCTTCCATGTAGGCGATGCCACGCACCGCGCCCGGGTGCTTGGTGGCCCAGTGAAAACCGAGGCCACTGCCCCAGTCGTGGATGACCAGGGTCAGGTTCTCGGTGGCACCGAGAGCCGTGAGCAGTCCGTCCAGGTAATCGTAGACCACCTGAAACGTGTAGCGATCGGGTCCGTCACTCGCCGGAAGTTTTTCCGAGTCGCCCTGGCCGATCAGGTCAGGGACGATAACGCGGCCGCTGTCTACCAGCTCGGGGACCACGTTGCGCCAGAGGTAGGACGAGGTCGGGTTGCCGTGCAACAGGACAATCGGATCGCCCTGCCCTTCGTCGAGGTACGCAATCTGCTTGCCGTTCACATCCTGGTAGTGCTTCTGGTAAGGCATTTCTGCTGAGATCATCATTCAACTCCTGAAATTATCCAGCCGCCGCCGGGCCGATTACCGACAGGGCGGTATCGAGCATGGCGGACATGGCCGGCTTGGGGGTGTGTTTGCGACTGGCCACGCGCAGCCCCTGGTTGACCATCATCAGGTACTGGGCCAGTTGTGCCGGGTCCTGGGTGCTGGCCAGCTCACCGCTGGCGGCGGCTTGCACCAGGCAAGACTCAAATTCTTTTTCGATCTGGCCCAGGTTATCGCGAGCCCGCCGGCTCAGCTCGTCGTCGACGTCCGCCAGCTCGAGAATCGTATTGACCATGAGACAGCCGCGCCGGGCGCGGCGCGCCGGCACGTCGAACAGGGTGTGGCTGAAGAATTCGCGAATTGCGGGCAATGGGCCACATTGCTGCCGCGACTCCTGCAAAAGTTTCAGCGTGCGGGCGGTGAACAGATCCAGCGCTTCGATGAACAGGGAACGTTTGTCGGTGAAGGCGGCATAGAAACTGCTGCGGCCGATCTCCATCGTCTCCAGTAGCTGACTCATGGAGGTGGCGGTATAGCCCTGGCGCCAGAACAGCTGCATTGCTGCAACCAGCGCCTGCTCGCGATCAAATTCGAGGGGTCGTGCCAAGAACCGTTTCCTTGCGGCCGGACTGAGCCAGGCCGATTTCCAAGCTTCGGGAACGGCATTATGTACCAATCGTTACATAACTAGCAAGCCCCGGTCAGAAGCCTACTCACTCTCTGCAGCAGGCTCCGGTTCCAGCACCCGACAGTAGACCCCGACGTCAGCCTGCACCCTCTCGGCGTAGCTGCGCAGCTGGGAATATTCGTCGATTATTGCAGAGAACCAGGTGGGCGGCTGGTTATCCATCATTCCGGCAAGCAGACTGGCGACGGTGAAGTCATAAACGGTGAGACGATCGCCCAGGATATAGCCCTGTGCTCGCACTGCATCGCTGATTGCCTGCAGGTCGCGCCTGGCAAATTCTTTTTGCTCTTCCAGCGTGTGCCGGCCGAGGCCGTGCAAGTCGTAGGTTTTGCGAACGCTGTTGCGGGCGAAGCGGCCGGCAAGGCGACGAAACGGCGCTGGTATAAAGCCGAAGAAACCCTTGCGCACATTGGGAAACCAGTCATCGTCCAGCCAGCGGCTGGCCACACCGATCCAGTAGAGATGATCCTCGGTGAGCCGCGTCCAGGCGGTTCCCGCCGCCTTTTCCTGGGGGCTGAGATTGCCATAGAGCGCGCCACCGCTCATCTCATCCAGGCGTTCGAGGATGATTTCGGAATCGGCAATTTTCTCGCCGTCGATCACCACGACCGGCAACTTGCCCTTGGGACCCTTGGCAGGGTTGGGTTCGAGTACTATCTCCGATTCCATGCCGAGGTGAGCCAGGGCCATTTCCACTTTCATGCAGAAGGGGCTGACATTGCGCAGACCGAAGGCTTCAGGAAATGTGTACAAGGTAATCATATTGTTGTTGCTCTCCGATTAGACACGGTTCCGGGTAGTGACTACCATGGCGCCGCGAGATTCGTTTGAGAGAGTATAACCGATGGAAAGCAATCAACGATTCGCCGACAAGGTTGCCCTGGTGACGGGAGCAGGGTCGGGTATCGGTCGCGCCACCGCCATTCGCCTGGCGCAGGAAGGTGCCAGTGTCTACATGGCAGACATCAACGGGGATGCATTGGCTGACACCGCGCAACAACTGCCCGGCGACTGCGAATACCGCTGCGGCACACTGGATGTCTCCAGCGCCGAGGCGTGCCGTCAGCTGGTAGCCGACACGGTGAGCGAGTTCGGCCAACTGGATGTGCTGTGCAATATCGCCGGTATCGCGACCTGCCAGCATTTCGCCGACATCACGGAAGAGAGCTGGAACCGTGTCATCGGCATCAATCTCAACGGGGTTTTCTTTCTCTGCCAGGCGGCGATGCCCCACCTGGTAGAGAGCAAGGGCAATATCATCAATATGTCCTCTTCCGCCGGCCGCACCGGCCAGGCCTACAACGCCTCCTACGGCGCCAGCAAAGCCGCGGTACTGATGCTATCCAAATCGCTCGCCATCGAATTTGCCGCCAGCGGCGTGCGGGTTAACGCGATTTGCCCCGGCGCGGTTTCTACTTCCCTGAGCCAGAATTTTCAGGCACCGGAAGATGCCGACATGAATTTGTTCATGCGACTGATGCCCCTGCTGCCCATGGCGGAAGCGGAGGAGATTGCGGCGGCAGTGGCCTACCTCGCCTCAGAGGAAGCGCGATTCGTAACCGGTGTGGAGTTTGCAATCGACGGTGGCCAGACGGCGGGTGAGGCAACCGCCCCGGTCTTGCGACCGGGGTGGAAGGATCGGGAGTAAGGCGCGCTTACTTAACGCGCCGGCTCAAGCGCTAGCGCTTCTTTGGGGCGGCCTTCCGCTTAGGGGCAGCCTTCCGCTTTGGAGCGGCTTTCTTTTTCTTCGCCGCTGCCTTTTTCTTGGGGCAGCCTTTTTCTTGGGGGCAGCCTTGCGCTTCGGTGCTGACTTTTTCTTGGCTACCTTTTTCTTGGCGGCCTTCCGCTTGGGCGCCGCCTTTTTCTTGGCGGCCTTTTTCTTAGCCGGCTTCTTCTTAGTACGCTTGGCAGCCCGCTCTACCATATCGGCAGCGCGATTGGCGGCCCGGGCCTTGCGCTCTTCCAGCATGGCGTCAGTTTTCATCGGCACCCAGCGCTCGACCAGGTCGGCAACCGCCTTGGCAATTTTGCCGGTGGTGTCTGCCATCTGTTTCGCCTGCTTCACCAGCTCGTCCACCTTTTTCTGGTTCTCGGTGGTCGGGCGGGTGCGCAGTGAGGCGCGTGTCTTTTTCAATCTTGCATTGGCGGTTGACTGGCGCTTGCGCGCTGCTGCCAACTCTCGCTTGCCCTTGGAGACTGCTTTTTCAGTTTCGGTCAGAAGCCGCTTGCGCATCTTCTCTACTTCTTTGTTTGCGCGCTCAGCGAGCTTCACCGCATCTGCCAGTTCTTTTTCCAACATGCTCGTAACTCCCGATATGGATGGGTACCGCAGTAACAGTGTAGTCATTCTGCGACAAAAACACAGCGGTAATATTGAGCGCGATCAAGCGGCTCCGTGTTGCGCGAATTTGTCACCGTAAATTGACCGCTATTTCCTACCGTTGTGAACTTACCCCTCGCTATACTTTTCCTCCTGCAAACGGAGCACGAATATGAGCGACAAGATTTACCACCCTCCCCTGATGCCGCAACTGTTGATCGACGGTCTCAACCGCTACGACGATGAACCCTGTTTGTTTCTCGGCGATAAAGTGGCTAGTTATGCCGATGTGCGGCGCAGCACCAGCCAGCTGGTGCAGGCGCTGCAGTCACAGGGACTTGGTAGAGGGGACAAAATTGCGGTGATCTCCGGCAACCGGCCGGAAGTGTTATCGAATATTGCAGCGATGCAGCTGGCGGGCTGCATTGGTTCTCCCTTGCACCCCCTGGGGTCCCTGGACGATCACGCCTATGTCATCGAACACGCCGGGATCAATGCCCTGGTATTCGACGCCAGCCTATTTGAAGAGCACGCTGCCGAGCTGAAAGCGCGCTTCCCCGACCTGCTGTTACTCGGCTTTGGGCCGAACGAGGTGTGTGAGGATTACCTGGCCCTGGCGGAGTCTTTCGAACCCGGACCCCTGGTGGCACCGGATGTGGATCCGGGCGATGTGTCGTCGATCACCTACACCGGCGGCACCACCGGGAAACCGAAGGGCGTACTCAGCACCTACCGCGCCACCAGCTACATGACCATGATCCAGATGGCAGAGTGGGAGTTTCCTGAAGAGCTGCGCATGCTGATTGCCACCCCCCTGTCTCACGCGGCGGCGGCATTTTTTATCCCGGTGCTGCAGAAGGGCGGCGCGTTTTACGTGATGCAGGGTTTCAGCCCGGATGAGTTTTTTGACATGGTGGAACAGCACAGGATCACGGCCACCATGCTGGTGCCAGTGATGTTGTATTTTCTGCTCGATGCAGAGCGAGGCAAGAGCGCCGACATGTCGAGCATGGAAACGATCTTTTACGGCGCCTCACCGATGAGTCCGGCTCGATTGCAGGAGGGCATCGAGCGCTGGGGGCAGGTCTTCTACCAGTTCTTCGGCCAGTCCGAGGCACCCATGGTGTTGGCCAATATGAAAAAAGGCGAACACGACATCAGTAAACCCGAAAGATTGAGCTCCTGCGGCCGGCCCGCGCCCTGGGTGCAGATGGCCCTGCTCGATGACGACAACCAGCCGGTGGCTGCCGGAGAGGCCGGCGAAATTTGCGTGCGAGCACCGCTGGTGATGAAAGGCTACAAGGACATGCCCGAGCAAACCGCCGAGGCTATGGCCGGGGGTTGGCTGCACACGGGTGACATCGGGCGCCTGGACGAGGAGGGTTTTCTCTACATCGTCGATCGCAAAAAAGACATGGTGGTAACCGGGGGCTTCAACGTGTTCCCCCGTGAAGTCGAGGACGTGCTGTCTGGCCACGATGGTGTCGGCCAGGTGGCGGTGATCGGTGTGCCCGACGACAAGTGGGGCGAGTCGGTGAAAGCCGTGGTGGTTTTAAAGCCCGGCGTGGAAGCCACCGAGGCCCTTACCGAAGAACTGATTGCGAGAGTGAAAGACGCCAAGGGCTCGGTGCAGGCGCCGAAGTCTGTCGACTATGTGGAGGGCATTCCGCTCACCGCGGTGGGCAAACCGGACAAGAAAGCGCTGCGGGCCCAGTACTGGGGTGATGCCGAGCGCAGCGTCGGTTAGGGGGCTGGTGTCACGGTGACTCCCGGCGCTCGAAACTCTCGAAGCTGAGATAGTCGTTCTTCATTTCGCAAATTTGCCAGCCTGCGTCGGTCCTGCGGTATTTCTCAAAGTACTGCACCCCGATGCGGCGGCCATCCTCCTGGCTGTGGCGCAGGGCTACCACCTCGACCAGCCAGCGGCCTTCCGCCTCGGTATCGGAAAGCACTGTAATCTGTGGATTGGCGCCGCGGGGTACCTGGCGAATCAGGTCCTCTGATTCCAGCAGGGTCCTGAAGAAGTCGCGAATGCTGTCCTTGCCGCTCATCTGAATATCGAAGCCGTAGTCCAGGAACACGTCCTCGGTGAAGCAGGCAAGAAGCCTGTCCACGTCCTTGTCGACCAGTGCAAACCAGTACTCGAAGCGCAGTTGCTGGATCTCGTTGATGGCCTGCAGGGTTGCGACCCGGGCTTCCAGGTTGATCAGGCGTTGTTCCAGGTCTGACATGCGGCTCCCTCCTGCGCTAGCGGGTTTCGATGATATCCACCAGCCGATCGATCTCTGCCAGCTCTGCGGTGATGGGCGACAGCATCGCCTCTTCGCAGCCGGCTGCTTCGGCGTTGTCCAGGGCTTCTTTCACCGCATCGGTATTGCTGCGGTGAACCGTGCCGGCCATCCATTTGGCGATGTCCTCACCGGCAATCAGCAGGTAGTTGTAGACATAATCGTACAGCTTTTGCTGGCCGTCATCGGTGAGCGTGTACCAGAATCCGCCCATGTGATAGGGCTCGCTGTCGCGACCGGCCTCGGCCCAGGCCAAATCCGCCAGTTGCAAGGTGTTTTCCAGTTCTGATTTCTCGCCATTGCCCGACCAGGCAAAAACACCATCGGCCCACTGGGCACTGCGCCCCATACCCTTGGGCCCCATGGCTCCGGTATAGATGCGCGGGCCACCGGACTGAACAGGTTCCGGCCCAACCGGATCCACGCCTTCGAAGGGAGGCTGCTGGGCCCAGATATCGCGCATGGTGGCCACCTGTTCATCCATACGCGCGTGGCGACCGGAATACTCGGCGCCGACAGCCTGGTAATCCAGCTCGCGGCCACCGTAGCCCACAGTCACGGTGAGACGACCGCCGGACATCACATCCAGGCTGGCGATCTCCTTCGCTGCGCGCACAGCGTTGTGCATCGGCAATACGTAGAGAGTGGTGTTGATCTCCACCTTTTCCGTCAGCGCCGCGGCCGAGGCAAGGAGGATGCGCATATCGTAGGTTGGCCCGAGAATCCGTTCGCCACAGGACAGGCTGTAAAACGGCCCCTGGTCGATGTGCCGAAACCAGGCGTGGTAATCCTCCCGGGTCATCCCGGCTTTCATATAGGGTAGACAGAGTCCGATTTTCATTGCACCTCTCCCGACTTATCCACAACCCTCCGACCCCATTGGGGTCGGAGGGTGTCGCGGATTCTGTGGATAACTTTAGATGGTCACGCAGATTTTCCCAAAGTGGCCCTGGGATTCCTGCAAGCGGAACGCCTCTGCCAGCTCAGGGAGTTCGAAGGTATGGCTGATCACCGGCTCGATACCATTGGCCTCAATGGCGGCGATCATGTCGCGCTGATGTTGACGCGACCCCACGGTAATACCACTGATCACGGCATTCTTCTGAAACAGGGCCGCTGTGGGTACCTCTCCGCCGATGCCGGTGAGTACACCGATCATGGAAATATGGCCGTCGAAAGCGATCGCGCGTATCGACTGGGGTACAGTACCGGAACCGCCCACCTCGACAACCACGTCGACACCCCGGACGCCCGTCAATTTCAGGGCCTCATCCCCCCACTCCGGGGTCGAACGGTAATTGATCAGGTCGTCGGCACCCAGTGCTTTCAGCTTTTCCAGCTTCTCATCGGAAGAAGACGTGGCGATCACCCGGCAGCCAGCGGCCTTGGCGAACTGCAGGGCGGAGATCGATACTCCCCCACTGCCCTGCACCAATACTGTATCACCCGCTTTGATGCGGGCCTCGACCATCAGGGCCCGCCAGGCTGTCAGCGCCGCACAGGGCAGGGTTGCCGCCTGGCTAAAGTCGTAGCCCGCGGGCATTGCAGTAAACGCCGTGGCCGGCATGGTAACGCTCTCGGCGGCGAAGCCGTCTACCATATCGCCGGGCACGTCGGTGATGCGCTCCATACGCGGCCGGCCGTCTTCCCATTTCGGGAAGAAACAGCTCATGACCTTGTCACCGACCGCAAATTCAGTGACACCCTCCCCGACTGCTTCCACAACACCTGCACCGTCGGACATGGGTATGCGCTTGTCATCCACCGGTATCATGCCGATCACCACGGCATAGTCGTGAAAGTTCAGGGAAGTCGCGTGATTGCGGATACGGATTTCGCCGTGGCCCGGCTCGCGGGCCTCGACATCTTCCAGCACGAGGTTATCCAGACCCCCAGGCTGATTCAGTTGTATGACTTTCATAGTAGGCTCCTCGGCTCAGGCCGGCGTACGGCAGGCGAACATCTGTGGCAGCGTATTGCCGGTGATCTTCACCATGCCGATGATGTAAACGAGGGCAATCACGCCATCAAATGCTGCCACCCCGTACTCCCAGGGTTGTGACAGTCCTGCGGGCACCGCGTAGAGCACCGAACAAACCGCCGTGAGACGCACCAGGCCCTGCCAGAAAATCACTGGCGAGCGATTGACCATATCCTGGGAAGCCCACATCAGGCAGGCCGCCGCCATCATCAGGAAGGTGCCCAGGGTCATCAGGGGTACGAACTGCGCGGGTTGCGGGTCGGCGATGGCGCCCGCCCAGACCGCTGCGCCGATCAGAAAATCCAGGGCGCCGGTCCAATACACAAATTTCTGCAACATACAAAGTTATCCACAATTTCCGCGACACCCTCCGACCCCAATGGGATCGGAGGGTGGGGGGTAAAATTTAATTATTTGAACTTGTAGCGGACCGGCATGGATTTCAGGCCACCGACAAAGTTGGCGTGAATCCAGGTTGGTTCCGCTGTCATCTCTATACTCTCCAGGCGGTTAAACAGTTCACGGAAGAAGCGCGCCACTTCCAGGGTCGCCAGGTGGATACCCAGGCACATGTGGGAACCGTGACCAAAAGCCAGGTGCAGCTTAGGGTCGCGGGTCACATCGAGCCGGTTCGGCTCGTCGAACACCTCCGGGTCGCGATTGGCCGCGGGGAACCACAGGGCGATATTGTCGCCTGTCTTTATCTGCTTGCCGCGCAGTTCCAGGTCATCGGTGGCGGTGCGCACCATGTGCCTCACCGGTGACACCCAGCGCATCAGTTCCTTGGCGCCGTTGTCATCCAGGTCCGGGTTGTCCCGCCACAGTGCCATTTGCTCCGGCTGTTCCAGCAGGGCCTTCATACCGGCGCCCAGTACGGCGGAGGTGGTGTCGTGACCGGCGCTGGCGGCGATAATGAAGTAGCTCATCTGGTCCAGGGGCTCCATGGGCGCCCCGTCCACTTCCGCATTGGCCAGCACGGTGGCGAGATCATCCTGGGGATTTGCTTTGCGGTCCTTAACCACTTCATCGAAGTAGGTGCCGAACTCCAGCAAGGTGCCCATATCGGTATCTTTCAGGTTGGTGCGCTGCAGATCCGGATCCTCGCTGCCGAAAATCTCCTGGGTCAGCTTGAGCATGGTGGCCTCGGATTCCCGCGGCAGGCCGAGGATGGACATGATGATGCGCAGCGGGTAGAGCAGCGTGATGTCCTTGACGAAATCGCACTCCCCGCCCATGTCCTGCATCTTGTCGACGTACTCGGTACACAGCGCCTTCACCTCTTCATCCAGCTTCTGTATCGAGCGCGGCAGGAACCACTCCCGGGTGACCCGGCGCAGCTTCAAATGCTTGGGCCGGTCCATGTGAATCAGGGTTTCCAGGCCGTTGCGGGTTCCGAACTGCTCCAGCAGGGCCTGTTCGTACTCCAGCGGCATGAGTACGGTGCGCGGCGCACTGAGGAAGCGATCATTGTTGCTGCCGACGAACTTGATGTCCTCGTACTTGCTGAGGGACCAGAAGGGGTCGTAGTCCGGGTGTTCGACCCAGGCCACCGGATCGTTTTCGCGCAGGTAATCAAACAGGCCGTGCATGGTGTCTTCATGACCCATCAACTCCGCGTTCAATACATCCGCCGGTTTATAGGCCGGCTGGGCTGCTTTTGCTTCACTCATGCCTGTAACTCCTTGAGAATATCTTCCACATCGCCATCGGTGAGCATATAGGGTACCGGGTAACCATCGGCTTCCGCCGTGGCCCGGGCGATGATGGCGGGATAGTCCGCCGGCTGCAGCTTGTCGAGTTTTTCCGGGATACCGACCGCGGTATTCAGGGCCCGCACGGCGGCGATAAATTCATCGGCCGTGTTGCGGCCGATCAGTTTGGCCAGCTCCGCCAGGCGATCGGCGGCGGCATTCCTGGATTTGTCCAGCACATGGGGCATGACCATGGCGTTGGCCATACCGTGGGGTACACCGTAGAACGCGCCCAACTGGTGCGCGATAGCGTGCACATTGCCGACGTTGACCAGGTTGATCGCCTGGCCTGCCATATAGGCCGCGTGGGCCATGGAGTCCCGCGCATCGATATCGTTGCCATCGCCGCAGGCTTTTTCCAGGTTGGCAAAGATCAGTTTTACCGCGGCAGACGCCCGCTCCGTGCGGTCGCCCCGCTCCCAGACTCCGATGTAAGCCTCGACCGCGTGGGTCAACGCATCCATGCCGGTGGCCGCGGTTATATGTGGCGGCATGCCGGTCATCAGGTCGGGATCCAGGCAGGTTGCCAGCGGCTGCATAGGCCCGCCGGATATCACTCCCTTCTCGTGGGTTTCATTGTCGGAGATCACCGCACCGCTGGTCGCCTCTGAGCCAGTCCCCGAGGTCGTTGGGATCACGTACAGGGGCGGCAATGGTTCCTTGACCAGGCCAAAACCCACATAGTCCTGGGGATCGCCCTCGTGGGTCAGGGCCAGACCCATCACCTTTGCAGCATCGATCGAGGAACCGCCGCCAATGGCGAGAATGGCATCGCACTGCTCGCGCTCGTACATCGCCTTGCCCTCGGCCACGATCTGGTAGGTGGGATCGGGCAGCACGCCGTCGTAAGTCACCACCTGTACACCCGACTCGGGCAGTGCCGCCGTGGCGCGAGCCGCAATTCCCAGCTCAACCAGGGGCTTATCCGTCACTACCAGTACTTTTTTGAGGCCTTCGCGACCAATATGCCGGCACAACTGGCGACTGCTGCCCTGCCCCGCAAACAGCATATAGGTGGTGCCGGGAGCAAACTTGATCATGAAGCCGGCGAAGGCGATGAAGGCCTTGTGCTTTAGGGTGCGCAGAAACATGGGTCAAACGCCTCTCATTATTTTCGAGGCGATATTATGTCGCCAAGCGGATAGGGGGCTCACCCCCTAATTCTAGTCATTTGTGGCCATATTTCCCCCCTGAAACTTAAAGTTTTCCCGCAATCTGACGTAAACAAAGATGTGGGAATCCTTAGCGGGAGCTTTAGTTGCAATACATAGCTGTGCACAGGGGAGGTCAGCGATGACAGCCCCCCATATTCTGTTCATCGAGACGACGAGCGGTGCGGATACCGCCGGCAACGGCGAGCGCCTGTCCAATACCATGCTGGGTGCTAACGGGGACTGGGAAATCATCCGCATCGCCGACCGGGACGCTGCACTGGAGGTCATTCAGCAGCGTCCGGTGGGCGTTGTCGTCGCCAGCTTCGACGGGCAGGACCACCTTATTACGAACTTTTTCCGGGCGGTGAAACAGCTGAATCCGGGGATTATCCGGCTGGCCCTGCTGTCAGCCGAGGAGAGCGAAAACCGCGATCACGACCCGCAAAATGCCCACCAGACAATCGCTTCGGACTGCGGCCCGGAACATATCGAGGTTGTCATCAAACGCAGCGTCTCGGCCTGGCAAAGGCTGCAGCAGAACAGCAAACTGGAGGAGCTGCTCTCCAAAATCGACCAGATCCCCACCCCGCCGGCCATCTATTTCAAGGTCCGCGAAGAGATCGATTGCCCCAACAGCGATTCCCACAGTATCGCCAGCGTAATCGCACGGGACCTGGCGCTTTCGGCGAGGGTGCTGAAGGTCGTCAATTCAGGCTTCTTTGCCTTGCCCTGCTCGGTGTCAGACCTGCACCAGGCCATCACCATGCTGGGCCAGGAACTGGTACTGGGACTGGCCCTGTCGGTCCATCTCTACGACCGCCTGCCGCTCCCCGGGCTCAACCTCGACAGCATCTGGAAACACGGCTTTTTCGTCTCCGCCCTGGCCAAGGAAATCACCGCACAGCAGGGCGGCGACCTGGCGCAAATCAACGCCAGCGGCGTTGCCGGGCTACTGCACGACATCGGCGGCCTGGTACTGCTGGTGAATTTCCCCGAAATCTACCAGTCGCTGTTGCGCGAAGCGGACGGCAACGAGGCGGACATACTCGACCTGGAACTCGACCGTATCGGTGTGTGTCACCCCGAACTCGGCGGTTTGATCCTGGAGCTCTGGTGCCTGCCCGAGGCCATTGTCGAGGCCGTCTCCGGTCATCACGAAACCGTCAGCCAGGAAGACAGCGACCGGGCCCTGCCCAGTCAGGCGATCATCATCGCCGAGTGGCTGGCCAACGAATTTGCCCAGCAAGGCGGCGTTCTCGAGGAGGATGCAGAGCTTTCACCGCCGGCGCCGGTAGCACGGGACCAGGTTGAAACCTGGTGGAAATCCTGCGAACAGCTGGCAGACCAGATCCTGGCCTGACAATCAGGGCACGGGGAGGTGCCGCGACTTGACGATAATCAACGACTCAAAAAACCAGGTCATCACGGTCCCCGCCAACCGGGCGAGCGCCCAGAAGTGGCAGGCATCTTCCGACGATGTCTACCGATTGTTCCTCGCCGAGGTCAGGCAACTGACCGGTGCGGCTACGGCCTCCCTCCTGGTCGCACCAACGGGCCAGGAGCGCAACTCCCCTCTGCTCATCACTGAAGGCAACATCGATCCGATTCCCGAGCTGCAGGCCACGGATTCCGGGCTGCCGGCAATCGCTGCACTGGGACTGGACCCCAAGCAGGAAAACGGCCACGCCCTGCAGGTCTACCAGAGCGAAGTCGCCGACGGCTGCGTATTGCGGATCGCCACCGGCGGCCGCATGCCCTGGCTGGGTAAACAGGAGCGGCCACCGGAGCAGGAGCGTCGCAAAGATCCCGATGCTGAGCTGGAACCGGCCGCCAGTGCCGCTGTCTGGATCGGCCTGCGCTACGGGCTGGCCCCACCCTGCCCGGAACTGGAACAACTGCGCGACCCCGCGGTGACACCGGCGGATTCCGCCGACTGGCTTGCCCATGTACTGATAATGGGGGCAAAAATGGTCTGGGAGAGCTTCCAGCTGGCGCGGCTACTGCGCGATCCCATCAGCCAGTTGCCGGGGCGAGCCGAATTCCAGGCGCGCCTGGGTTCCGCCTTCAAGGCCGCCCTGGAAAACCAGCGCTCACTCGGGCTGCTGCTGATCAACCCGGATGAATTTGGCGTGATCAACCAGCGCCTGGACCGCGAAAGCGGTGACGTGGCGCTGGCCGAAGTTTCGCTGATGTTGCGCGATTGCCTGCGCCAGAGCGACGCGGTATTTCGCTACGGTGGCGCCGTATTTGCGGTTCTGATGCCTAAAGCGGACGAGCTCGCCGTCGACGCGGTAGCGCGAAAAGTACTGAAAACCCTGTCCGGCGCTTACCTTGGTGGTGCGGTCAGGCTCACCTTCAGCATCGGCGCTGCCATCTACGATGCCGAGGAGGAAGACCAGGAAAACCTGGATGAACTCGGCCTGCTGCGACGTGCCGACCACGCCCTCAATATGGCCAAACGCAACGGCGGCGGCTGCTCGGTCGTGTGGAGCGCCGACGAGGCAGACCTTCCCGCCATCGGTCGCGACCGGCTCAGCGGCATATTCACAGCGGATACCGAGAAGGACTACCGCAACATGCTGCTGCTGTGGGACACCATTGCAGTTATTTCCTCGGCCACCGAGGAAGCCGGAATCGCCACGGATTTCGTCGACCGTGTGCAGCTCGCCTTGAAGCCCAAATACGTCGCCCTTATCGCCTGCAACGACGACCAGGACTACCAGGTACTGGCCGCCTCGAGACAGGGCACCAATAACGGTGAACCCTCGCAGAAACTGTCCAGTGAACAGAAACAGCTATTGGCGCGCATGCAGGAACTGGGTCGTACGGAGCGCATGCAGTTCCGGGCGCCGGAACAGGGCAGCATGAGCCCGGCACCCTTTCTCGCTTATGCGGTACCTCTGTTGGTGGACCAGCGAATCCTCGGCTGCATCTACCTGGATGGCCCGGAGCACAGCCTGACCCTGGACTCCTCAGACCTGATATTCCTCAATGCCCTGGCCGGGCAGGTGGCAGTAGCGCTGGATCGCGCCGATCTTGCCCTGCGGTGGCGCGAAGAGAAAGAGTGCGAAAGCCGGCGCCTGCGCGAGGAAGTACAGGACCTGCGCCAGGTGGTGAACAGTGCACGGCTGGTATATTCCTCACCGCAAATGGAAAGCCTGCTGGAAACAGCCCGCACCGTGGCCACAACCGATGTCACCGTGCTCATCAACGGCGAGAGCGGCACCGGTAAGGAAATGCTGGCGCGGGCCATTCACGAGATCAGCGATCGCAAGGAAACGCCCCTGGTTACCGTTGACTGCGGCACCATCGCCCACAACCTGATCGAGGCCGAACTGTTCGGCTACACCAAGGGTGCTTTCACCGGTGCCGACAAGGCTTCCGAGGGCCGCATCGTCCAGGCCGATGGCGGCACCATCTTCCTCGATGAGATTGGCGAGCTGCCGCTGGACGTGCAGGCCAAGCTACTGCGCTTCGTGCAGGAAAAAGAGATCCACCCGGTCGGCGCCACCAGCTCCAAACAGGTTGATGTGCGCATCATCGCCGCCACCAATCGGGATCTCGCGACCGAAGCCGCCGCCGGCCGCTTCCGGGAAGATCTCTACTACCGCCTCAAGGTCGTCACACTGACCGCCCCGCCGCTGCGCGAGCGCCCCGCCGATATCTTCCCGCTGGCCACGCACTTCCTCGAAAAATTTGCGGTGCAATACGAGAAGGGTGTACGGCGCTTCAGCAATGAAGCAGAGGAACTCCTGCTCAGCCACGGCTGGCCCGGCAACGTCCGGGAACTGCAAAACAGTATCCTGCGGGCGGTGGTGCTCTCCAACGCCGAGACCATCGGGCCAGAGTTACTGCAGTTTGAGAGCACCGATGACAGACCCGTGCTGGATATTCAGACCATGGAGTGGATTCACCCGGCGAGACCCGATCTGGCGGCACCGCCTGAGCCCGTTCAGGTCGAGGCCGAGTATTACGATGCACCGACCCGGCCCGAGTACTCAGACCTGCCGGTCCAACCTGAGTACTTCGATGCGCCGGCCCAGCCCGAGTACGAAGAACTGGCGGCGGCAGGCTCCCTGCCTGAAACAAACCTGCCCGCCGACCCGGAGCCAGCGCCAGAGCCGGCGACAGACAGAGAATCCTGGAACGAACCGCAAACACAGCCGCAAACAAAGCCACAACCAGGGGCAGAATACGAGCGCCCGGCTGCACCCGAGGTGCCCTGGCAGGCACTGAGGCGCGCACTGGGTGAACAAATCGACGAGGTACTCCAGGACCGGGATGCCACGCCGGTACCCCTGGGTCGCTGGCTCAGCGAGGACCTGTTGCTATCGGCGGATGAACTCGACGGCGGTGTTGCCACCCGTGCCGCCAACCGGCTTGGCCTGGCGGAAACCACCTATCGCCGACAACTCGAAAAAGCCCGCCGCGCCGGAGCCCAGGGCCAGTCATCGCGGTCTGACAGCTGGCGCCGGCTACAGCCGATTATCGCCCGCCTGGCGGAATCACTGAAGGATGGCACCGGCGAGAATGTGCTGGAGGGCGCACGCGCCACGTTGCTCGATGCGGTGGCGGAACGCGCCGCCGGAAACGACAACATGGGCTCTGCGCTGATGGGCGTAACAGTGCCCACCTATCGCCGCTGGCTGAGTGCTGCCCAGCGTGTGTGAGTCACAGGCCGCCAGAATTCAAATCCTCCACTTTTCTGGCGGATCCCCCGCTTTTTCGGCGGGCCGCCGGAAAAAGTGGCGGTTGCGACGCCACGCTGAATTACGAATATCGAAGAACAACAAAGGGACTCTAGTAACTTACTGATTTATTTAGTTATTTTTTCAATACTTCACGGCCAGTCGGTAATTGGCACGTTAGTTGCTGGACTAGATAACAACTAGAAGAAACTAGCGAGAACAACGATGACAATGCGTAACCTGTCACAAAACCGGAGCACGCGGGCAACCAGCTTGCTAAAGCCGCTGTTAGTGCTGTTGATGCTGTTCAGCATCGGCAACGCAACTGCCGACGGTAACTGGGAGCATGATCGCCCGCTGCAACAGCGTTCGCTGCTGTTCTCTCGCATATCCGCCGAAGATGGTTTGTCCCAGGCATCTATACACAGCATCGTCCAGGACGCACAGGGCTATATCTGGTTTGGTACCCAGGAGGGCTTGAACCGCTTCGATGGCCAGGACATCAAGATCTACGAACACCACTACGCGGACCCGACCTCACTCTCGGACAACTGGGTCTGGACCCTGTTTGTCGGCGCCGACGGCAGCCTTTGGGTAGGCACTGAAGACGGCGGTCTCAATCGTTTCGACCGCGACGGCGACAGCTTCGAACATTTTCAGCACAACCCGGATGACCCGCAGACCCTGGGCAGCAATCGCGTCCGTGTCATCTACCAGGACAGTCAGGGCTACTACTGGGTCGGCACCGACGGTGGCGGTCTCAATCGCCTCGATGAGGCGACCGGGCAGGTCGAGCGCTTTCAACACGACCCTGAAGACCCTACAAGCCTGCCTGTGAACTCCGTACTCGCAATTACGGAGGATCGCACCGGCAATATCTGGGTGGGCACCAAGGGCGGCGGTCTGTCACGCCTGGAGCATGACAGCGGCCACTTTACTCACTTTCAGCACAACCCGTCGGCGCCGAACAGCCTGAGCAATGACGAGGTTCGCGCTATTCACCAGGATCGCGAGGGGCGACTCTGGGTGGGCACCTACGAGGGTGGCCTCAATCTGTTCAACCCCGGCACCGGCGATTTCGAGCATTTCCTGCACGATGCCGACAATCCCCGCAGCCTGAGCAACAATCGCGTCCGCAGCATTTACGAGGATCGCCAGGGCACGCTCTGGGTCGGCACCGACAACGGGCTCAACGAATGGCGCCCCGCTGAAGACGGATTCGCTCAATACCACCACGACAGCACCGATATCAGCAGCATCAGCGACAACCGGGTTACCACGATGGCCCAGGACCGCGGCGGTGTGCTGTGGGTGGGTACCTATAACGGTATCAACAAGTGGAACTACCTCAGTGACGCCTTTACCTACTTCCAGACCGACGGCACCCTGATCAAGCTTAGCAGCAATATCGTGACCAGCTTTGGCGAGACACGTAACGGCGAAGTATGGGTGGGCACCTACGGCGGCGGCCTCAATCGTATCAACCCGGTCGACGAGAGCAGTCGCTTCTACCGCGATGCGGAATACGACAATGAAAACGATCCCGCTACCAGCGACAGCGTGATCGGCGATGACCGGGTAATGACGGTACATATCAGCCCCGACCAGAAAGTCTGGATAGGCACCCGCGGTGGCGGCCTGTCGGTGCTGGACCCCGATACCGATAGCATCAAGCACTATCGCCACGACCCGGAGAATCCCTACTCCCTGGGCGGCGACAGCGTGACCAGCGTGCTGGCGGAAGCCAGCGGCTCAGTGTGGGTCGGCACCTATGGTGGTGGTCTCAATCGACTGGATCGGCGTACCGGCCGTTTTACCCGTTTCAGGCACGACCCGGCGGATCCGGCCAGTATCAGTACTGACCGTGTGCTTACCGTCTATCGGGACAGCGCCGGCAACCTCTGGGTGGGCACGGAAGATGGTGGACTCAACCGTCTGGATGAACGCAGCCAGAAATTTATTCGCTACAGCCACGACCCCAGTGACGAGCGCAGCCTGAGCCGGGACTCCGCCTGGGCTATTCACGAGAGCATGGACGGTTCGCTCTGGGTCGGCACCAATGGCGGCGGACTCAATCGCTGGAACCCGCGCGATCGCGCGAATGGTGTAGTGGCATTCACCCACTACCGCAAGAACAAGGGCCTGCTGAGCGACTCGATCCAGGCCATCGTCGAGGACAGTGCCGGTTATATGTGGCTTAGCAGTAACCGCGGCCTGGCACAGCTGGACCCCAAAAGCGGCGAGGTGCGCCAGATCACCCGCAGCAATGGATTGAAGAGCAGTGAATTCAACTACGGTGCGGGAATGCGCAGCCAGGCCGGTCGCCTGATATTCGGTGGCAGCGCCGGTGTCGTCTCCTTCTACCCGAACCAGATCCCGACCAACCGCCACGAGCCGGATATCGTGCTCAGCGCAGCCACGCGTCTGGGCTCAATGGATACCCGGTACAGCATCGACGGCGACGGTGACGAGCTGGAGCTGGGTTATCGAGACGACCTGATCACCTTCGAATTCACCGGCCTGGATTATGTGGCGCCGGAGAGAAACCAGTACCGCTACATGCTGGAGGGTTTCGACCAGGACTGGAGCGAACCGCTGCAGTTCAAGCGTGCGACCTATACCAGCCTGCCCGCGGGCGTCTACACCTTCCGGATCCAGGCCGCCAATAATGACGGCGTCTGGAACGAGCGCGGTGCGGCCATGCAGCTGCGCGTGATTCCCCCGCCCTGGCTGACCGCCTGGGCCTATGTGGGCTACATGGTGCTGGCCTTTGCCATCCTGTTCACCTACGTCAGGTTCCAGTCGCGCCGCCTCGATCTCGAGATGCAGCAGCGCCAGGAACTGGAGAAGCAGGTCGCTGTACGCACCCAGGAACTGGCCAGCAGCAACGACGAACTGCTGTCACTGAACGTCCAGCTGAAAGAATCCAGCTGGACCGATTCACTGACCGGGCTGAAGAACCGTCGCTACCTCGACGAATTCATCGAGGGCGAGGTCGCCATGGCCCAGCGCCAGAACCAGGATATGGATACACCGAACTACCTGGCCGATTCCCTGGATATCGCCCCGGCCCTGTCATTCATGATGGTGGACCTGGACGGCTTCAAGGCGATCAACGACCAGTACGGCCACCAGGCCGGCGACGAGGCCCTGCTGCAGGTGCGCGATGTACTGCAAAGCTGCTGCCGTCGTTCAGACACCATTATTCGCTGGGGCGGTGACGAATTCCTGATTATCAGCCGTAACACCAGCAACCGTGCCGCCGAAAAACTGGCGGAACGCATCCGCGTTGGCCTGGCAGAGCACCAGTACCAGCTGGGCGCCGGGCATATCGGCAACCTGACGGGATCCATCGGCTTTGCCGTGTACCCCTTCTCGCCGCTGCGGCCCGACCTGGTCACCTGGGAGCAGGTCTCGGCCCTGGCTGACCAGTGCGCCTACATTGCCAAGGAAAACGGCCGCAACGCCTGGGTCGGCATCTACGGCACCAAGACCACCACCGCCGAGGACATCGCCCAGCTCAAGCACAACTTTGAGGGCGTGCTGGCCAAGCGCCGCATCGGCATCCGCACCTCGGTCTACGGCAAGCTGAACCTCAGCGAACGACGCCAGCAAGAAAGCACCTGATTTCACATGGCGGCCGCCACTTTTCATGCCGGTCCGCCGGTATTCGTCCCCTGCCCTCCGCTTTTTCGGCAAATCCACCGCTTTTGCGGCGGCGGCGGAAATTCCGGTGGATTGGCGGGTCACGAAATTCTGGCGAAAAGGCCCGAATCGAATATTGAAAAAATATGTAACTACTTGTTTTTCAACGTTTTTATTGGCCTGCAGAGGCAGTATTCCAGCCCCTTAATACGGACTTGGCACGGCCATTGCTCCTACAGGGGTAAGGAAAACATCCGCGAAAACGGCGGAATTGGAGAAACGCTATGAAAAAGATGACGACAGCTCGCAAGATCCTGCCCCTGGCAGCAGCTGGCGCTCTGGCCATCACCCTGGCAGCCAACAGCCTGTTGGGTGCAGCCGAGCCGGTACAGTACCGCTCGGTGATCATCCAGGGTGAGAACGCGGCCCAGGTGCAATCCGCCATCGAAGAAGTCGGCGGTGAGATCACCAAAGTGCTCTCCATCATCAATGCAGCCAGTGCACGCCTCAGCGAGCAGCAGCTGGAATCCCTCAAGGCCCTGTACAAGAACCTGAAGGTACATGCCGATGCGGCGGTGGAAACCGCCGACGACGATGACGACGACGAATACACCCTTAAGAACTCCAGTGTCCCCTACCTCGATTTTGCGAACCTGGTGGATGCCCACACCTTGCACAGCCTTGGGATCAACGGCGACGGCGTGACCGTGGCGGTACTGGATAGCGGTATGGAGGACGACGATCCGCTGGAAGAAGACCCAGACAAGGACGATCGCCTGCTCGACGAGTACAACACCACGGATGACGACGACGATGACGATATCGATGACGATTACGGCCATGGCAGCCATGTGACCAGTATTATCGCCAACAGCGAAGAGACCAAGGATGGCAGGTTCAACAGCATCGCCCCCTACGTCGACCTGGTGGCGGTCAAGGCCTTCGACAAGGACGGCAAGGGTACTTACTCCCAGGTCATAGACGGCCTGCAGTGGATACTGGACCACCGCGCAGAGCACAACATCCGTGTGCTGAACCTGTCATTCAGCGCCGAGGTCCGCTCCCACTACTGGGACGACCCCCTCAACCAGGCGGTCATGCGCCTCTGGCAGGAAGGCATCCTGGTAGTAGCCTCCGCGGGCAATACCGGCCCGGACCCCATGACCATCGGCGTGCCGGGCAACCTGCCCTACGTGATCACCGTGGGCGCCATGACTGACAACTGGACGCCGGAAGTCGCCACCGATGATTACCTGGCGGACTTCTCAGCCGCGGGCCCCACCCACGATGGCTTCGTCAAGCCCGACATGGTGGCTCCCGGCGGACACCTGACCGGCTACAGCAAGTCCAATAGCACCCTGGCGAAGGATCACCCGGAATTTCACAGCTTCGGCAAGTATTTCACCATGTCCGGCACCTCCCAGGCCGCCGCGGTAGTCAGCGGCATCGCTGCCCTGGTCCTGCAGGATAGCCCGGGGCTCAGCCCCGACGATGTGAAGTGTCGCATCATGTCGACGGCGCGCCCCGCGGTTTATCCCGATGGCACGCCGGCCTTCAGCCCCTTCCAACAGGGCGCCGGCCTGGTGAACGCTTACGATGCGGTCTTCAGCAATGCCACCGGCTGCGCCAACCAGGGCCTGGATATCGACGCCGATATCGCCGGTACCGCCCACTTCGGCGGTCCTGCCAACCAGAATCCCGACGGCAGCTTCTACATCCGGGGCATGGATGGCTACCTCTGGAATGACAGCTACTTCTGGAACGATGGCTACTTCTGGAACGACGGCTACCTGTGGAACGACAGCTACTTCTGGAACGACACCTACTTCTGGAGCGACGCCTACCTGTGGAACGACACCTACTTCTGGAATGACGGCTACTTCTGGAGCGACGCCTACCTGTGGAACGACGCGCTCAGCGAACCCGCCACGGTGAATATCTGGGTGGACCAGCAATAGGTCTACCCACCCTATAACAAGGAAAAACAATGAATTCGACAACAAGGACACGCTCAATCACCCGCACGCTGGCACTCGTCGCCGCGCTGATCGCCATCGGCGCGGCGGTGATTCCGGCACCCCAGACGGTACTGCGGGGCAAAGCTGCCAAGCAATCCGTGATCATCCAGGGCAGCGATAGCGCAGAGCTGACGGCTGCCCTGGCCGCGGTGGGAGCAGAGATTCGCAAGGACCTGCGCATCATCAACGCGGTCAGCGCCGAGCTGAGCAGTTTGCAACTGGATCGCCTGCGCTCGGCACACCCCGAACTAAAGATTCACGCCGATGCAGCCGTAGAGACCGCGGCGGCGTCATTGGCCACGGGAAATGACAACACGAGCACCATCTACGAGACCGAGCGGAAGCTGTACGACCAGGGTGTCCCCTACCTTGACTTCCCCGATCTGGTCGATGCCGATGAGCTGCACGCCATGGGCGTGACCGTGGCAATTCTGGACAGCGGTATCGACAAGGACGCGGCCTTCATCAGCAATCCGGACAAGCGCCCCCGGGTGCTGGGCCTGTATGCATCTGACAGTACTGCCGAGGGCTGGGGCTACGACGAATTTGGCCACGGCAGTCATGTGGCGAGCGTTCTGTTGAACAGCGCCGCCAGCACCGACGGCAAATTCAACAGCATTGCGCCCTACGTCAACCTGGTATCCGTGCGGGCATTCGACGCCAGGGGTTCAGGCACCTACTCCGATGTGATCGACGGCCTGCAGTGGATCTGGGACAACCGGGAGGCCATGAATATCAGGGTTCTCAACCTGTCCTTCAGCGCCGAGCCACGGTCACACTACTGGGATGACCCGCTCAACCAGGCGGTGATGCAGCTGTGGCATGACGGCATCGTGGTGGTGGCCTCTGCGGGTAACCGCGGGCCGGACCCGATGACTATCGGCGTGCCGGGCAATCTGCCCTACGTCATTACAGTGGGTGCCATGACCGACAGCTTCACACCCGCAGAGGGCAGCGACGATGTGCTCGCCAGCTTTTCCTCCGCCGGTCCGACCCACGAGGGGTTCGTAAAACCTGAGATAGTTGCACCCGGCGGCCACCTGACCGGGCTCACCAGCCCCTACAGCAAGCTCGCCCAGGAGCACCCGGAATACCACTTCCTGGGTAAGTACTTCACCATGTCAGGTACCTCCCAGGCCACCGCCGTGGTCAGCGGTATCGTCTCATTGATGCTGCAGGAGAACCCTGCTCTCAGCCCGGATGATGTGAAATGCAAGTTAATGTCCTCCGCGCGCCCCGCGGTCGACAAGAAGGGTGATCTCGCCTACAGCATTTTCCAGCAGGGCGCCGGTCTCGTAAACGCTTACGACGCGGTATACAGCGATGCCAGCGCCTGTGCCAACCGCGGCCTTGATGTGGCCGCGGATCTCGCCGGTGAAGTCCACTTTGGCGGATTGGCCAACCAGAATCCCGACGGCAGTTTCTATATCGAGGGCCTGGACGGCTACTTCTGGAACGATACCTATTTCTGGAACGACGCCTATTTCTGGAGCGACGCCTACTTCTGGAGTGACGGCTACTTCTGGAGCGACGCCTATTTCTGGAGCGACACCTATTTCTGGAACGACACATATTTTTGGAATGACGCCTATTTGTGGAGCGATACGCTCAGCGAAACCGCGTCTGTGAGCAGCTGGGTGGAACAGGAGTAAAGCCCGGCCAGCCACAATTAACTGGAGAGAAACCATGAACGGCTCAAAGGAAAATCTGGACAAGACCTACTGGCTCGCGGGCAGCCTGGCATGCTTATCACTGTGTGCCGCCCTGCTCACCGCGAACCTGGCCAGCTCCGGACCTGAACTTCGGTCCATCATCATCCAGGGTGAGAACCCTGAGCAGCTGGCACAGGCCATCGAGGCACTTGGCGGCGAGGTAACCCACGAGTTACCGATCATCAACGCAGTCAGCGCACGGGTTACGCCGGCACAGGTCGAGGAACTGACCAAGCTTCAAGGTGCGCTCAAGATTCACGCCAATGCCGGGGTGAAAACCTCCACGGCCATCGAGGGCAGCGGTGTGCCCTACCTGGACTTCCCCACCCTGGTCGAAGCCGACAAGCTGCACGCCATGGGCATCGACGGCCGTGATGTGACCGTCGCCATCATCGACAGCGGCATGCAGTACGATAATGAGTTGCAGCGCGACCCGGAAGGGAATATGCGCAAGCTGATCGGCTACCAGGCCATCAGGGACAAGGAAGGTCCGGTACTGGACAAGTACGGTCACGGCAGCCACGTGGCCAGCATCATCCTCAACAGTGAGGCCAGCACCGAGGGCAAGTTCAACAGCATTGCGCCCCGTGTCAACGTGGTACCCATCAAGGCCTTCGACGGCACCGGCTGGGGCAAGTACGCTGACGTGATCCGGGCTATGCAGTGGGTCCTGGACAACCGGGAAACCTACAACATCCGCGTGTTGAACCTGTCCTTCAGTGCTACCCCGCGCTCCCATTACTGGGAAGACCCGGTCAACCAGGCTGTCATGAAATTGTGGCAGGCCGGCGTCATGGTGATTGTTTCCGCCGGTAATACCGGACCCAAAGCCATGACTATTGGCGTCCCGGGCAACAACCCCTACGTACTGACCGTGGGTGCCATGACCGACAATTACACGCCGGGGGATGGTTCCGACGATTACCTGGCCTCCTTCTCTTCCACGGGTCCGACCTACGAGGGCTTCGTAAGGCCGGAAGTGGTCGCTCCCGGTGGTCACCTGACCGGGCACACCCGGGTCAAGAGCAAGCTGGCGAAGTGGTACCCCGAGTTTCACAGCTTCGACAAGTACTTCACTATGTCCGGCACCTCACAGGCTGCCGGCGTAGCCACCGGCATCGCCGCGCTGATACTGCAGGCGGATCCGGAGCTGAGCCCGGATGACGTGAAGTGTCGACTCATGTCTGCCGCTCGCCCGGCAGTCGATAGTGACGGCAAACTCGCCTACAGCATCTTCCAGCAGGGTGCCGGCCTGGTGAATGCCTACGACGCGGTATTCAGTGACGCCACGGCCTGTGCCAACCGCGGCCTGGATATCGATGCAGATGTTGCCGGTACCACCCACTTCGGTGGCCTGGCCCGCCAGAACCCTGACGGCAGCTTCTACATCGAGGGGCTGGACGGCTACCTGTGGAATGACACCTACTTCTGGAACGACAGCTACTTCTGGAACGACACCTACTTCTGGAATGACGCTTATTTCTGGAGCGATGCCTATTTCTGGAGCGACACCTACTTCTGGAACGACGGCTACCTCTGGAACGACACCTACTTCTGGAACGATAACCTGACAGAGACGACCTCAGTAAACGTCTGGGTCGATCAGGAATAAACGGGAAAGTACTTACTTTCGAGGAGATTACTCCATGACGACAAGAAATCCCGGACCAGGTTGTCAGTTGCTGCAGTTGGACAACTGCAGGACCAAAGACCTGGCAGATCCGACACCGCCGCGAGCTGTAGCAGGTGCCGAACTGGGAGAGGCCCTTACCAACGCCCTCCTCGGCACCCGCGCCGCGGGCCGGCCAGCCGCCTTGCTGGTTTGCCAGGTTACCGATTACGAAGACCTGGTTGAAACCTTTGGCGAGGAATTCGGAAGCGCCCTGGTGACCGAACTCGGCCGCCGCCTGGGCAGCTGCCTGCGCAGAAAAGATGTTATCCAGCAGACCGGCAGCGCCGAATTTGCCATCGCCCCTACCGGCATTAAAAACCGCGATGATGTCAACGCCCTGACCCGCCGAATCAACGAGAGCGCCACCGGCCCATACGACGAGGGCGAGTACTCTGCCCCGATCAAGCTTGCCATCGGCATGGCGCATTACCCGATCGATACAGACGAGATTGACGAGCTGCTGCGCTTCGCCCGCATTGCCCTGCGCGATAACAAGCTTAGCGGCCAGGGCTATGGCGCCTTCACGCCGGAATTACTGCACAGCAAGCAGCACAAGTTCTGGATGGAAGCCGAACTGGAGCGGGCCCTGCTCGAAGAGCGATTCGTGCTCCAGTACCAGCCCCAGTACGCGGTGGGTAGTCGCGAGATCCTCAGTGTCGAGGCGCTGGTGCGCCTGGTCACCGAGTCCGGCGAGTTTATCCCACCCAATGATTTTATCCCCGCCGCCGAGGAGAACGGTCTGATCGTCCCCCTGGGCGAATGGGTTATGAAAGAAGCCTGCCGACAGCTGGCCCAGTGGCGCAGCGAGGGCTGCGATTTGCAACGCGTGGCCGTGAATGTGTCTCCGCGCCAGCTGCTGGACAGCCAGTTCATGCGCATCGTCGACGAGGCGGTTACTGCAGCCGGTCTCGACTACGAGGACCTGGAGCTGGAAATCACCGAGCAGTGCATGGTGGAGCGGACCAGCGCGGTGGAAAATGCCCTTGGCAAGCTGAACCGCAAGGGCGTCAGGGTAGCTATCGACGACTTTGGTACCGGTTATTCTTCTTTCGCCTATCTCGCCTGGCAGCCACTGGACATCATCAAGATGGATCGCTCCTTCCTCGCGCGGGTGAATGCTGACCCACGTATCGACAAGGTCGTGACCGCCATGATTGCCATGGCCCGCGAGCTCGGCCTCGAGATTGTTGCCGAGGGCGTGGAGACCGCCGAGCAGGAGCAGTTCCTGCTCGACAAGGGCTGCGATATGGCCCAGGGCTTCGGCCTGGCCCGCCCCCAGGATGCGGAGGCCATCCAGGCCCTGCTGCTCGAATCCAGCTATCTCTCTGCCGCCTGCTAAGCACTGGCAGGCAGCACCATCCAGGTGATTACATGGCCGCATTTGCGGCCATTTTTTTTGGGGTAGTTTGGGACGCCGCCTAGGAAGAGACGACGTTGAGTTCGGTAACGTCAGCCAGGGTGGGTTGCTGCAGAACAGCCTGGTTGCGGCCGGCTTCCTTGGCCTGGTAGAGGCCCTTGTCCGCCAGCTCCGCCACCTGCTTCCAGGTCTCCATGGGCTGGCCGGGCACGGCGCAGGTCACCCCGGCGCTGATGGTGATCCTGCCCAGGGGGCTTTCCTCGTGGGGCAGCTTGCCCTCGGCAAGACCCCTGACCAGGCGGTTGGCGGCCTCCAGCGCCTTGTCGGGCTGGGTTTCCGGGAGCAGGAGCAGTAATTCTTCGCCGCCATAACGATACAGGCGATCTGCGTCGCGAATCGTTTCCTTGAGAAAGCTGGCAATCATCTGTAGGGCCTGGTCGCCCGCGGCGTGACCGTAATAATCGTTGTATTTTTTGAAGTAGTCCACGTCGAGCAAAACGATGCCGTAGGGGCGCTCGTAGCGCTTGTAAGCCGCGTGGGTATGCTCCAGGTCGACTTCCATGGCGCGACGATTGCCGATATCCAGCAGATGGTCTTCCATCGACAGGGACTGGAGTTCCGCGTTGGCGCGGACCAGGTCCCGGGTCTGGCGGGCAATCGACTTCTCGATAATTTCCGACTGGATCTCGATGACATGGAAGTGCGCATTGGCGAGGTGGGTCTGGGTGACCATCCCCACCATGCAGTCGTCCTCATCAACCACCGGCAGATGGCGCACCCGCTCGGTGCGCGCGACCACCAGGGCCTCGTAAAGCGTTTCTTCGTGCCCCACTGTGACGATCGGCGCCGACATAAATTCACCCGCCGGCCGCTCCAGCAGACCGAGCTCCTGCTGGGAGGCAATCAATACCCTCACCAGGTCACGCTCGGTGATGATGCCCTGCGGGTGTTTTTCCTCGTCGCTGAGGACCATGCAGGACAGGCTCTTCTCGACCATCTCCGAGGCCACTTTTGCCAGGGTAGCATCCACCGGCAGGCAGCCCGGGTAGGGGGACATAAGACTCTTGACGCGTATCTCTTCCATCGCCTGGAAACTCCGGATAGACGGGTGTATGTCCTGTATCGGCGAATACCCTGATAACTTTAGGGATTTTTAAGGAATTCCGGGGCTTTTCAGGGCTGGCGAACGATGTCCAGGGAGCGGTACAGGTACTCGCAGGCCTCAGGCAGGGACATGGCCTTGACCCGGTCGCTGTACTGCTCGGTGCCAATCGGGCAATTAACCCCATTTTCGGCGAAGATCGCGCACAATCGCGACCAATCGACCACACCCTCCCCTGGGGCCAGGCGCCCGCCCAGGGTTTCGGCGATGATATCCCCGGCGGCTTCGGGGGCGGCATCGCTGAGCTGGATGAAGTGAATCCGGTCGCCGGGCAGGGCAGCCAGCGCGGCATAATCCAGGCCGCTGCGAGCAAAGTGCCAGCTGTCGAACACGTAACCCAGGTTATCTTCGTCCACCGCCTCCGCCAGCGTCCGGGCGCTGGCGATATCGGGTACCGCCGACCAGGGCAGGAATTCCAGGGCAACCTTCAGCGGCGCCAGCGCGCGGCACTGGCGCTTGAGCAGGGCCGCGGCGCGATCCCGCTCCGCCATGGCCGGCTCCATGCAGCCTGCCATGATGATTTCCGGCTCAAGTACCGCAGCGGCTGCCTGCATCACCGCCAGCTCCTCGTCGGCAGCAGAGGCATCTCCGGATGGCCAGGCCAGTAATAATTCCAGGCAGGTAGCCCTGAGTCCGTGTCGATCCAGGCAATCCTTCACCGCCTCGAGGCTACCCAGTTCCTGGCGGCCCTCATCGACAGACATCAACCACAGGGACAGCTCAGTGAAACCCGCTTCCGCGGCTGCCGCCAGTGTATTCTCGAAGCCGTAACCGTCCGGCAGGGTGGCGTAACAGAGCAACTCGGTGCGTGAAAAGGCCATGAATTTAAACTACCCGGCTAAACTGGTTCGACAGTATAGATCATCGCCTCCTGTTTTTAATACGATTGTATTACTAAACACACAGGGAACATCCTTATGGAGCACAGTATTCAGGACAAACTGGACCTGCCACCGATCGACCAGGTGGGATTTGTGGTCAGGGACATGGACGCCGCCCTGACCCTCTACGAGCCCCTGTTCGGCCCGTTCTCTACCATGGATTCGGGTGAATTCGAGTATGACTATCGCGGCCGCAAGGACACCAGTTCCCTGAAACTGGCCTTCGGCCGCAGCGGCGACGTTGAGATCGAGCTGATCCAGTGGGTGTCCGGCGGCACGCCGCACAAGGAATTCATCGACGCCGGGCGCGAGGGCATGCATCATCTCCGCTTCCGGGTAGACGACCTCGATAAGAAAGTGGCCGAGGCGGAAGCCTACGGCTACAGCGCAATCTGGCAGACCCGTTACGGCGAGGGCCTGGCGGTGGCCTACCTGGAACGCGAGGGTGACCCGCTGCTGCTGGAGTTTTTCGAGAACCTCCACGATTAACCGTCTTGTCCTGCAGGAGGACTAACCATGCACGCTTATGAGTTTCTGCAGCGTTACGGGCCAGCGGCGCTGGTCACCGGCGCCTCCTCGGGTATTGGTGAGGCCTTCGCTGCCCTGCTGGCCAAAGGCGGATTTGACCTGGTGCTGACGGCACGCCGAACCGAGCGGCTGGAGCGCCTGGCGGCTCGTTTGCGCGACCACGAGGGCGTCGAGGTCCTGGTTTGTCCCGCGGACCTCGGCAGTCCCGAAGATCTCGCCAGCCTCTGCGCCGCGACGGCTGATCTCGATATCGGCCTGCTGGTGAGTAACGCAGGATTTGGCATGAAGGGCGCCCACGCGGACAATGAGCCCGCCCGGATGCAGGAGATGATTGCACTGAACTGTACCGCCCCGGCCCTGCTGACCCGAGCCTTCATTCCGCGGCTGCTGAGCCGGGGCAAGGGTGGCATCGTCATTACCAGTTCCGTCGAGGCGCTGATGGGTTTCCCCTATTCCGCGCCCTATGCTGCTTCCAAGGCGTTTTCGAAGAGCCTGGCAGAGGGTCTCTGGGGCGAACTGCAGCCGCATGGCATCGATGTCCTGGCCCTGTGTCCCGGCAGCACCGACACCGAAACCCACGCCTTGCAGGGTATCGACAGCGCAAGACTGGAAGGCATGATGTCGGCCGTGGAAGTGGCCCAGGAAGCCATCGACAATATCACCGAGGGGCCGGTGTTCATCAGTGGTGCGCATAACCGCGAGATGTTCGAGGCGGTAACCGCCATGCCCCGCGGTGAAGCCCTGCTGATGATGGGCGAAAATATGAAGCAGGTCATCAACTAAGCGCCCGGCAGCCCTGCCCTCCCCGGCCAATACAGGGTAGGATAGCAAGGGAGGCTTTATATAAAAGAAGGCCAGCGGGACGGTAGATGCTCCACCAGCGTTTCCTATCAGATTTGCGGCGGCTCACTGGAGCTGCGACCGCCAGCGTCCTCGTGGTGTCCCGTGACCCGGACCGCCGCGAGACCCTGCTACTGCACCAGGGCCATATGCAACCTGTGCCCGAACTGGCCAACACCGAAACAGCAATCTCCGAGGCCTCGCGCAGGAACCGGGCGGCAAGCTCCGCGGCCATCAATTTCTATGAAAGTACCATCAAGGGCGGTTACCTGCTGCGAATTGCCGTGGAACTGGACGAGCCCGACCCCCTGACCGGGCGCTTTCCCGGGGGCGAGGACCGGCGTCGCAGTGATCACGACGACGAGCACGGCGCCGGCGAGGGCGCGGTCTGGTTCGGCCTGCGCTACGCCGACGGCCCCCTGCCCACTCATCTGGAATTACTGCGCAGCAGCGCCCCGGGCACGATCGGGGATGCCGACAACTGGTTGAACCGCAGCCTGATCATGGGGGCTAATATGGTCTGGGAGACCAGCCAGCTATCTCGCCTGTTGCGAGACCCCACCAGCCAGATGCCCGGCCGCGCCGAATTCCAGGCCAGCCTCAAAGAGGCCTTCAAACTTGCCGGCGAAGAGGAACACAACTTACACCTGCTGTTGATCAACCCGGACGAGTTCGGGGCCATCAACCAGCGCCTGGACCGGGAGAGCGGCGACGCCGCCCTTACCGAGATTGCCAGCATCCTGCGCAATAACCTGCGCCAGTCCGACGACGTATTCCGTTACGGCGGCGCGGTTTTCGCCGTATTGATGCCCGACGCCACAGATAACGCTGTCGAATCGGTATCGAAGAAGGTTCAGCAGGCCCTGACCGGCGCTTACCTGGACGGCGCTGTGCGCCTCACCTTCAGTATCGGCGGTGCCGCCTTCAACCCCGGCGGCGATGAAGATGACAGCCTCGATGACCTTGGCCTGCTGCGGCGCGCCGACCACGCCCTCAACCTCGCCAAGCGTTCCGGCGGCGGCTGCGTCACCATGTGGGATGCCGATGCGGAAAATATGCCCGGTGTGGGCAGGGACCGGCTCAGCGGTATCTTCACTGCCGATGCGGAAAAGGACTACCGCAATATGTTGATGTTGTGGGACACCATCGCCGTCATCTCCTCGGCTGAAGAGGAAGAGCAGATTGCCGCGGATTTCGTCGATCGCATCGATGTCTCCCTGTCGCCCCGGGCGGCCATGCTGATTGTCGGCAAGGGCGAGGAGGCGCGGATACTGGCGACCGCTACGCGCGCCAATATAGATGAAGGAGACACGATCGAGCTCACCGATGAACAACGCAGCCTGCTGGAAGAAGTCGAGACCAGCCAGGAAACAGAAAGCCTGACGATTCCACGCCGGGAAGGCGATGAGAGCCCCAGCACCGCCTACGTGGCACCCCTGCTGGCGGGCGAACGCTTCCTGGGCTGCCTCTATGTGGAAGGCCCGGAACGTGATTTCGTGCTGGATTCCTCAGACCTTGTATTCCTCAATGCCCTGGCCGGCCAGGTGGCCATCGCCCTGGACCGGGTCGACCTCGCCGCGCGCTGGCGTGAGGAAACCGAGCGCGAAAGTCGGCGGCTGCGCGATGAGGTACACGAGCTGCGACAGGTGGTACAGAGCGCCAGGCTGGTGTATCGCTCGCCACAGATGACGGATCTGCTGGAAACCGCGCGCACCGCGGCGACCACGGACGTCACCATCCTGATCACTGGCGAGAGCGGTACCGGTAAAGAAGTCCTGGCAAGGGCGGTCCACGAAATGAGCGACCGCCAGGACAAACCCCTGGTCACCGTGGATTGTGGCGCGATTGCCCACAACCTGATCGAAGCCGAATTGTTTGGCCACACCAAGGGCGCCTATACCGGTGCCGACCAGGCCGCCGAGGGTCGTATCGTCCAGGCTGCCGGCGGCACCCTGTTCCTGGACGAAATCGGCGAAGTCCCGCTGGACGTGCAAGCCAAGCTGCTGCGCTTTGTGCAGGAAAAGGAATTCACACCACTGGGTGCGACCCAAACCCAGACCGTGGACGTGCGGATTATCGCCGCCACCAACCGGGACCTCGCCGCCGAGGCAGCGGCAGGCCGCTTCCGCGAAGACCTGTTTTACCGGCTCAACGTGGTAACCCTCACCACCCCCGCCCTGCGCGACCGGCCGGACGATATCCTGCCCCTGGCCACCCACTTCCTGGAGAAGTTTGCGATCCAGTACGAAAAGGGGGTGCGCCGCTTCAGCCACGACGCAGAACAACTGATAAACGAATACAACTGGCCCGGCAATGTGCGCGAGTTGCAGAACAGCATCCTGCGTGCGGTGGTGTTATCGACTGGTGAGGTTATCGATGCCGACCTGCTGCAATACAGGCCCACGTCGGAATTCCCTGAGCAGGCGGCGGATACCGCACAGGAGCCGGTTCCGCCGGCTGCTGACCAGGCCGCCCCGGAACCCGCCGAAGTCTCCCCAC
>Ga0056115_1000068_pt1 | contig 59078 bp, 58 predicted proteins | sample WorMetOlspDAHAB1_FD_77007 | JGI IMG/M metagenome (GOLD analysis project Ga0056115, IMG submission 77007) | Marine gutless worms symbiont microbial communities from Max Planck institute for Marine Microbiology, Germany - Olavius sp. DAHAB.1 ...
CGCCTACTGCGTGTTGCAGCTTGCGCTGGGCAACATGGGCCAGTCCGGCGGCGGCACGAACATCTTCCGCGGCCACGACAACGTGCAGGGCGCGACCGATCTGGGCGTGCTGTGCCACACCCTGCCCGGCTACTACGGCCTGAAGACCGGCTCGTGGAAGCACTGGGCGCGGGTCTGGAACGTGGACTACGAGTACTTGCTGGGCCGCTTCGCCTCCAAGGAGTTGATGGAGAAGAGTGGCATGCCGGTGTCGCGCTGGATCGACGGCGTCCTTGAAGCCAAGGAAAACCTGGACCAGCCGGACAATGTGCGCGCCATGGTCTTCTGGGGCCATGCCCCGAACTCGCAGACCCGTCTGCCGGAAATGAAGACCGCGATGGAGAAGTTGGATCTTCTCGTCGTGATCGACCCCTACCCGACCATGAGTGCGGTCATGAACGACCGGTCGGATGGGGTTTATCTGTTGCCGGCGGCGACTCAGTTCGAGACATACGGCTCGGTCACCGCGTCCAACCGCTCGCTGCAGTGGCGCGACAAGGTGGTCGAACCGCTGTTCGAGTGCAAGACCGACCACGAGATCATGTATCTCCTGGCAAGCAAGTTCGGCATGGCCGACGAGATGTTCAAGAACATCGAGGTCAAGGACAACGAGCCGGTGATCGAGGACATCACCCGCGAGTTCAATGGCGGCCTGTGGACCATCGGCTACACCGGCCAGTCGCCCGAACGCATCAAGCTGCACATGCAGTATCAGCACACCTTCGACAAGACCACACTGCAGGCGATCGGCGGTCCGGCCGACGGCGACTATTACGGCATGCCGTGGCCTTGCTGGGGCACCGCTGAGATGAAGCATCCCGGCACCCCCAACCTCTACGACCCGTCCAAGCCGGTCGCAGAGGGCAGTCTGACCTTCCGGGCGCGCTTCGGCGTGGAACGGGAGGGCCAGAACCTGCTGGCCGAAGGGTCCTACTCGGTGGGTTCGGAGATCAAGGACGGATATCCGGAATTCACCATGGCCATGCTGAAGAAGCTTGGCTGGGACGGGGACCTGACCGCGGAAGAACGCCAGACCATCGAGGCGATCGCCGGCGACAAGACCAACTGGAAGACCGACCTCTCCGGCGGCATCCAGAGGGTGGCGATCAAGCACGGTTGTGCGCCCTTCGGCAATGCCAAGGCGCGCTGCGTGGTCTGGAACTTCCCGGATCCGGTGCCGACGCATCGCGAGCCGCTGTACACCAACCGGCGGGATCTGGTCCCGGATTATCCGACCTATTCCGACAGGAGGATGTATCGTCTGCCCACGATGTACGAGTCGATCCAGAAGCAGGACTTCTCGAAAGACTTCCCGATCATCCTCACCTCCGGCCGGCTGGTCGAGTATGAGGGCGGCGGCGACGAGACACGGTCGAACCCGTGGCTTGCGGAATTGCAGCAGCACATGTTCTGCGAAATCAATCCGCGCGACGCCAACAACCTCAACATCCGGAACGAGGAAATGATCTGGGTCCACAGTCCGGAAGGCGGCAAGGTCAAAGTCAGGGCGATGGTGACCGAACGTGTCGGCATCGGCGTCGCCTTCATGCCGTTCCACTTTGGCGGCCACTGGCAGGGCGAAGACCAAAGGAGCAAGTATCCTGCGGGCGCGGATCCGTACGTGCTTGGCGAGGCATCGAACACGGCCCAGACCTACGGCTACGATTCGGTGACGAACATGCAGGAAACCAAGGCAACCCTGTGCCGCATCGAGCGTGCCTAAGGAGGTAACGAGTTATGGCTGCTAGAATGAGATTCCTCTGTGACGCCGAGCGGTGCATCGAATGCAACGCCTGCGTTACGGCGTGCAAGAACGAGAACGAGGTGCCCTGGGGCATCAACCGGCGCCGGGTCGTCACCATCAACGACGGAAAGCCCGGCGAGCGCTCGATTTCGGTCGCATGCATGCATTGCTCGGACGCGCCCTGTGTCGCGGTGTGCCCGGTCGATTGCTTCTATACGACCGACGACGGCGTCGTGCTGCATTCCAAGGATCTGTGCATCGGTTGCGGTTATTGCTTCTACGCCTGTCCGTTTGGCGCGCCGCAATACCCGCAGGCCGGCAACTTCGGAAGCCGTGGCAAGATGGACAAGTGCACCTTCTGTGCCGGAGGACCGGAGGAGGACAACTCCTCGGCCGAGTTCCAGAAGTACGGCCGGAACAGGCTGGCGGAAGGCAAGCTCCCGCTGTGCGCCGAGATGTGCGCGACCAAGGCTCTGCTGGCGGGCGATGGCGACGTTGTGTCGGCCATCTATCGCGAGCGGGTCGTCGCCCGCGGCTTTGGCGCAGGCGCCTGGGGCTGGGGCACGGCGTACCAGCAGAAAGGCGCCTAGTCCGGCAAACGGTCCGGCGCGACGCCGGGAGTCTGGGACAGGGGTCTCCGTCCTCCGATGGAGACCCCTGGCCGCCTCTCCGGCCCTAATTCCCGCGCTGCGTGCAGGTTTGTCCGGTTTGACAATCCAGGCGCCTTTGCGCACTCTCCAGCCCCACCGGGGTTGGCTGGTGAGGGATTGGCCCAGAGACCTCGGACTGCGAACAATTGGAACCTTGTCGAACTGTCAGCCCCAGGGGCATGCAATGTCTGTGTATTTCCGGCGAATGACCGTTTTACTCGCCGCCTGCGGCCTGCTTCTGGCCACGGCGGCATGCCGCGAGAACGAGCAGGGCCGCATCCTTGTTTACAAGAAAGGCACCTATCTGGGACCCGAAGATGCCGCGCGCGACGATACAAACAGCGAAGCGCTGCGCGGCCGCGTCAACCACCAGCGCGGCCCATGAGAGGCCTGATTGAGGCCCCATCGTCCACCCACCGAGGAAGAGCGTGATGCTGCAGTCTCCCCGTGAACCGACCCGACCGAGCCCGATTGTCTGGATTGGCCGCGCCCTTTCGGTCGTTCTCGTCGCCGCGCTGTTCGCGATCACGGCGCCGTCCGGTCCCGCCCTGGCGCAGGACGATCCGGGCGTGTCGAGCTCACCGACAGGTGGCGCGGTTCCGGGCCGCTCGTTGGGCAATACCAGCGATTCGGAGTTCTGGCGCGCGATCCGCCAGGGCGAACCGGGCATGGTTTCCATCCCCGATCAGCAGGCTGCCGTTCTCATCCAGTCCGAAGGCGAGAACTGGCGCGCCATTCGGAACGGACCGGTTTCGGTCTACGGCGTTTGGGTCATGATGGGGATGATCATCCTGCTGGCGCTGTTCTTCGCCATTCGCGGACGGATCATGATCGAACACGGCGAAAGCGGTGAGACTATCCGCCGGTTCAACGCCCTGGAACGTTTTGCCCATTGGCTGACCGCCGGCGCCTTCATCGTCCTGGCCTTGACCGGCCTCAACATGCTGTACGGACGTTACTTCATCCCGGCAATCATCGGCCCCGAGGCTTTTCATGTGGTTCTCAGCATCGGTCAAACCCTGCATCACTATCTCGCCTTTGCCTTCATGGCAGGGCTGGCGCTGGAGTTCGTCATCTGGGTGCGGCACAACATCCCCAACAAGTATGATCTGATCTGGATAAGCAAGGGCGGTGGCCTGTTCACAAAGGGCGTGCATCCCTCTTCGGAGAAATTCAACGCCGGCCAGAAGTTCTTCTTCTGGGTCACGATCATTGGAGGCGTCTCGCTCAGCCTGTCGGGCTGGACCCTGTTGTATCCCTTCACCACGTCGTGGTTCTCGGACACCTTCGCCGTCCTGAACATGATCGGCTTCAACCTGCCCACCGACCTGACGCCGCTTCAGGAACAGCAATTGGCGCAACTGTGGCACGCCTCGGTTTCGATGGTGATGATCGCGCTGATGCTGTCGCATATCTATATCGGCTCGCTGGGCATGCAGGGCGCATTCTCCGCGATGGGCAGCGGCTGGGTCGATTTGAACTGGGCGAAGGAACACCACGACCTCTGGGTCGCAAAAGAACAGGCGAAGGCGGCACAACAGGCCCCCGCTGAATAGCCGCTGCAGTTGCCGCACTTGTCTATGAGCGTTATCCAAAAGACGACGGCCGGTCTCTGCATGCTGGCCTGGTTGGCGGCCATGCCTTGGGCGCCGTCAGCGCGGGCCGACTTCGTCGGGCATGGCGCGCCGATCCGTGACATCGTCGTATCGGCCGACGGCAGCCGTGCGCTGACCGGCGGCTTCGACGATCTGCTGATCCTGTGGGATACCGAGACCCGGCTGCCGATCCGCACCTTTGCCGGCCATGAGGCGGCAGTGAATGCGGTCGCTTTCTATCGCGACGGAAGGCGAGCGGCATCCGCGGGCGACGACGGGACCGTACGGATCTGGGATCTGGAAACGGGGACCGAGCTGGCGGTCCTGCAGGGCCACGACAAGAAGGTGGTCGCGCTTGCCGTTTCCGGCGATGACCGGGTGATCGCTTCAGCGTCTTGGGACCGGACGGTACGATTCTGGAACGCGGATGACGGCACGCCGCTGCAGCGGCTGGACGGGCATGACGGCAGCGTCAATGCGGTGACCTTCAGCGCCGATGGACGGCACGTGATCTCCGCCGGCTACGACGGCGCCATCTGGTTCTGGCCCCTGGAAGACGGGGCCGAGCGGTTTCGCTTCGCCAATGCTGGGTTTCCCATCAACGACATTGCGGTCAGTCACGACGGGCTGCGGCTGGTGACCGCCTCTTCCGACGAGACCGTGCGAATCTGGGATATCCCCACCGGCAACCTGGTGCGATCCTTGTCCGGTCACAGCGGGGCCGTGCTGGCTGTCGCCTTGTCGCCGGACGGCAAGACGATCGCATCCGGTGGCACGGATGGGCAGCTTCTGTTGTGGGACGCGGGCGCCGAACCGCGCCAGCGTTTGCCCGTGGAGCACTATCGCGCCGTCTGGGCAATCACGTTTTCGCCCGACAACCGGGTCGTTTACGCAGGCGGGATCGACAGGGTTGCCAGGGCCTGGACCGTTGAGGACGGAAAGCCGCTGCTGGGCGCAACGACGCCCTTCCAGGACGTGGAGCGCGCCGGGCCGGAGCTTGCCCAAAGCGACGATCCGGTCGAGCGGGGCAGCTATCATTTCCGCAAATGCGCGATCTGCCACAGCCTGACCGACGACGGCGTTCCGCGCGCCGGCCCCAGTCTTGAGGGACTGTTCGGGCGAAAGGTGGGCACCTACCCCGGCTATCGATACTCACCGGCATTACAGCAAAGCGACCTCATCTGGACCGACAAAACGGTCTCGCAGCTGTTCGAGCTGGGCCCCGACGTGCTGTTGCCCGGCACGAAAATGCCACTGCAGCGACTGCCGGACAGCAGGGCGCGTGACGACCTGATCGCGTTCCTGCGTGCAACGACGAACCGCTGATCTATTCCGCCACGTCTTAGGCGCGGTCTTGTGGGTGGCGTCGAATCGTTGTTGAAGTTTAGGGTACGTGATCGGACCGGACTGCTGGACTCAGGGTGGATGCCGCACGCATGTTGACTTCGCTCATCTCATTGAGCCGGATGCTGTTGAGCAGCATGCGCGATCTGGCGCCGATCGTCCTGGTAATTGCGTTCTTCCAGATCTTCGTCCTGCAGCAGCCGTTCCCCAACATCGAGCGGGTGTTGATCGGACTGTTGATGGTGCTGGGCGGGCTGACGCTTTTCATCCAGGGGCTTGAGCTGGGCGTCTTTCCCTTCGGCGAATCCCTGGCAGAGCGTTTTGCGGAGAAGGGCAATGTCTGGTGGCTGCTGGCTTTCGCCTTCGCGCTTGGCTTCGGCACCACGATCGCCGAGCCGGCGCTGATCGCCGTCGCCGAAGAGGCGGCGGAAGTGCGTGCAGAAAGCACGGGCCAAGACATGAGCGCCGAGGCGCAGGAGGCCTATGCGCTCGCCCTGCGCTACACGGTCGCCGTGTCGGTCGGCGTCGCGCTGGTCCTGGGCGTCTTTCGTATCCTGAAGGGCTGGCCCATCCAGTGGTTCATCATCGTCGGGTATCTGATCATCGTTGGCCTCACCGGCATCGCGCCCGACGATATCATCGGCGTCGCCTACGATTCCGGCGGCGTCACCACCTCGACCATTACCGTGCCGCTGGTAACGGCGCTGGGCATCGGCCTTGCCACGGTGATCCGCGGCCGCAATCCATTGACGGACGGATTTGGCCTGATCGCGTTTGCCAGCCTGACACCGATCATGTTCGTCCTGGTCTTCGGAACGGTGACCTGAACGATGGGCGGAAACTGGCTTTTCATGCTTGGCGAATCCTTCGTCGACACCGTCCGCGACGTGCTTCCGATCGCGGTCACGCTTGTCGTGTTCCAGGTCTTCGTCCTGCGCCGTCGCGTCCGCAATCTGCGGAACGTCGTCTTAGGCTTCCTTTACGTGATTTTCGGCCTGACCTTATTCCTCGTCGGCCTGGAAGAGGCCTTGTTTCCGCTGGGCGAGACCATGGCCGAGCAGTTGACCGACCCCGAGTTCATCGGCAGCGCCGGCGGAACGGTTGAATGGTGGCACTATTACTGGGTGTTCGTCTTCGCCGCAGCCATCGGCTTCGCGACCACCGTTGCGGAACCGGCCCTGATTGCCGTTGCAATCAAAGCCAGCGAAGTGTCCGGCGGGGCGCTGGGCGTCTGGGGCCTGCGCATCGCCGTGGCCATCGGCGTCGGCGCCAGCGTCGCCGTCGGCGCCTTTCGAATCGTGACGGGCACGCCGCTGACCGTCTACATGATCGCCGGCTATCTGATCGTCATCGTGCAAACCGCCTTTGCGCCGCGCGCAATCATCCCGCTGGCCTACGATTCTGGCGGCGTCACCACATCCACGGTCACGGTGCCCCTGGTCACAGCCTTGGGCCTCGGCCTTGCCTCCACGGTGCCAGGCCGCAGCCCGCTGATCGACGGTTTCGGTCTTATTGCGCTTGCCAGCCTGTTCCCCATGATCACGGTCATGGGCTACGCTCAGCTCTCGGCCTGGTGGGTGCAGCGAACGGCCTCCGCATCTCAGGGCGAGACGACGGAGGAGGAGAAGGAAAGAGACAGCCCATGAAGTTTAAGCTCATCATCGTGCTGGTCACCGACGATATGACCAACAAGATCACCGACGTGGGACGCCAGGCCGGCGCAACCGGCGTGACGGTTATCACCAGCGCCCGCGGCGAGGGTCTTGTGCCGCCAAAAACTTTCCTGGGCCTTAGCCTGGAGACCCAGCGGGACATGATCCTGTTTCTCGTCGAACAGCATCGCAGCCGCCTGATCCTTGAGACCATTGCCAAGGAAGGCAAGTTCGACCAGAAACCCGGCAGCGGCATCGCTTTTCAGATCGATATCGAGGATGCCGTCGGCCTGACGTCGCAACTGAAAACAATCGAAGAAGCGCTGGAAGACGACCTATGAACGACAACCGCCACGTACCCGTCCGCACCGTCATGACGCCGACCCCGCACATCATCGAAGGGCTGGCGACCGTGCGCGAAGCCCTGGATCTGATGCGCGACAAACAGGTCAGCTCAATCGTTGTCGACCGTCGAGACGACCACGACGAGTATGGCATCCTGGTCGTGCACGACATCGCAAACCGGATCATCGGCGAGGACCGCTCGCCTGACCGGACCAATGTCTACGAGATCATGTCCAAGCCGGTGCTGACACTGGACCAGGAAATGGACATCAAATACGCGGCCCGAATGCTGTCGCGGTTTCGCTTGTCCCGCGCCCTGGTGACCGATTCGGGGAAACTGGTCGGGATCGTCACGCTGCGCGACCTGGTGCTGCGCTACGTTCCACCGGCGTCCGATTGAGGCGTCGCAGACCACGCATGGCCCGTCCGCCTAAAGCCAGCGGCCCCGTTTGCCCGTCTGAAAGAAGACGGCCCCGCCAAGGATCATGTCCACCTTGTCGCCCTGTTCGGATATGGGCAGGGTGAGGCGGGAGTAGCTGATATAGTCCCTTTTTTCGGACAGGATCCGCCCGGGAAAATAGTGCGGCTGCGCAGTCGTCCCGGTCAGCCAGTATCCTTCGTACACCGCATCGTAGTTTTCGATCTTCGGTAGATCGCCGAACCGGACTCCGGTGCGGTCGTGCCCGAAGCCCTGGCAGACCGACGTTCCGAACAGACGATACCGAAAATCCTCCAGCCTGTCGGCCGTATCCACCAGCATCATGTGCGGCAACAATGCGGGGATCTCCGCCGGGTCGATCGCCGAACGCAACGGCATTTGGCGATCACCTCGTTTCGAGTCCCAGTATTCATAGAGTTCCCGCAACCGTGTTTCTTGGATATCGTCACACTGAACAACCATAGGCCTTACCACCCGCCCCCCGGCATTGATGGACGTATCATAGTATGCTTCGCTCATACGACAAAAGACTTGCTCGGGGCGTTTCGCGCCAAGCGGGGATATCGAAACCGTGACACAACTTGATGTGGAAAAGGCGGCGAAGACCCTGTGCGGCAACCGTCTATCTGGCCGCCCGATCTCGCCCCTCCCCCCAGATGCGCGCCCGCGGAATATGGCCCAGGCCTACGATATCCAGGATCGGCTCCATGTGCTGTTGGGCGACGACGGGTACGGGACGCCATGCGGCTACAAGATCGGGTGCACGACCCGTGTGATGCAGGACTATCTTGGCATCGACCAACCCTGCGCCGGGGCCATGTTCGCCCCCCGGCTTGCGACGGAAACCATCGAAGTCGCGCTGGCGGACCATCGCAGACTGGGCGTCGAATGCGAAATCGCCGTGCGCCTGGGACAGGGCCTGGCGGCCGAAGACGCCCCGTACGACCGCACGCAGGTGACGGCCGCGATCGCCGCCTGGATGCCGTCGCTGGAAATTGTCGAGGATCGCTACCAGGACTACGAAAGCATCGGTGCGCCGACGCTGGTGGCGGATGACTTCTTTCACGCCGGCTGCGTGACCGGGCCGCCCGTCAATCCGGATACAGCGCCGGATATGTGCGCGGTAGAGGGTCGGTTGCTGATCGACGGCGTCGAGGCGGGGCGCGGAAAGGGCCGCGATATTCTGGGCGACCCGGTGGAGGCGCTCACATGGCTGGCCAACCATTTGGGCGCCCGCGGCAAATCCCTGACCGCGGGTTCGGTCGTGACGTTGGGAAGCGTGGTGAAGACCGTCTGGATAGACAGTCCCGCACGGGCGGAAGCCGATTTTCCCGCGCTGGGCCGGGTGGCGGCGGTGTTCGTCTAGGAACGGGCGCGTCGCGCCTGCGGGCCTATTGAAGTGTCTTCGTCAGCGCCCGCCCGTCGGAGGGCCAGACCCCGCGCTCGACCGCCCGCCGGCCATCGAAAACCAGAAAACTCTGTCTCTTGTAGTGCGGCAGCGGCCCCTCCAAGGCTTCCAGCGCTGTTGCATCCCGCGCCGAGACGACCAGCACCGCCGTTCCGTTTGCCCGGCGCACCGTCCAGACGCGCGCACTGCCGCGGCCGTCGAGCGCCGCGGGCACAGGACCGGCATCGACGCTTTCCAAAGCCTCGCCCAGGGTGTCGTCAAGGGCGACCAGCAATACCGGCCGATCCGGGCTGGCCGCCGGACCGCCATCTTTCCCGTCGACCAATCGGCTGGCCAGCGCCTGCGCCGCCGCCCTGGCCGCGGCGTTGTCGCCGACGGATATCTGCACGGCGCTGTCGGTGTCCAGCGTTACATCGCGCAGGATCGGCGGGGCTTCGCCGTGCGCCAGGCGCCTGAACAGGGCGTGGCCGGGGTCCAGGGCGACCGAGCGCGGACGCGCGGGCACGGTCAGGTTCGCCACCGCCTCCGCGTCGGTGATCTCGACCCGATGTTCCGAGACCCCGTCCGCCGTCTCGATCAGCAACGGTACGGAGAGGAGATACCCCGGCATCGATTGTCCCAGCCGCACCGTCACTGCATGCCCATCGCCGGCAGACGATGCCGAAGCCGAAACGAGCGACAAGCTGGGCGCGCCGTCACGCTCCAGCCACTGAGCAAAAAACGGCGCAAGGTCGCGGTCGGACACCGTCTCGAAGGCCCGCCGCAGGTCGTCCCAGGAGGCATTCTGGAAACGCGCCTCCTGCCAGAACAGCCGTAGTCCGCTTCTGAACGCCTCTTCTCCCAACAGGTCGCGCAGCATGACGAACAGGAACGCCGCTTTGCCATAGCCAACGACCTGGGCGGCATCGTGGGCCTTATGGGTGAATCGGCGTAAGGGAACGTCGCGCGCCGGCGGCAGCGCTGCAAAATCCCGCAACCATTCCAAACGCATGGCCGCGGCACGGGCCGGGCCGGCATCTTCCGCCAGGCCATAGTCGGCCATGAACGTCGTCAATCCTTCGGCCCAGTTGCCGGTCGCGTAGTCGACGCCCACGCCGTTGCCCCACCAGTTGTGCGCCACCTCGTGCGCCAGAGAGCGCCCCTGCATGAAGGGAAGCGGCAGAATGCGCTCGGAGACGTAGGTCAGACCGGGAAAGCCGTACCCCACCGGCTGCGGGGCCGCGATGATCGAAAAGCCCGAAAACGGATAGGGGCCGATCTGTTCGGCGAACCGGGCGATGTAGCTGCCCGCAGCCGAAAGATATGACTCCGACAATCCAGCCTGCCCCGCCGGAAAATAGGTGCGCAGCCGAACACCGCCCAAGATCCGCTCGTTGATCGCATACCGGCCGGCAAAAAGGGCCGGAGGCTCCAATGGCGTTTCCGATTGAAAAAGCGCCACGTACCGGCCGTCCTGCTCATTCTCGAAAACGAGCCGGCCCGTTGCTACTGCACTATAAGGAAGCGGAACGTCTACACTCAGCCGATAATCCTGGTCGGGATCTTCGACGCCGGCCAGCCAGCCGCTGCCGGCCGGCAGAAACGCGCCTTGCGGCCCCACGAACGGACCACGTGTCACGGCACCGGGCCATGGTCGCGCTTCGTAAGCCAGAACGACTTCGGCCGCGCCACCCTCCGGCTCGACCGCGATTGTCCGGCCTTCCAAGGATCCGGAAACGCGCCTGCCGTCGATCAACGCCTGACGGACCGTCATCCGTTCGGGCAAGGCGACGACCGCGGGCGAGTCGCGGGTGATCGTCATCTTGTGCGTCACCGCGATCGCACCGTCTGCCGGTGTCAGCACGACGGCCACTTCATGCAGGACGGCGGCCTGGACAAGATCGGCCGCCGCCGTCAGCGCGGCAACGAACACCGCGACGGCCAATCGCACCGACATTTTGCCAATCACGGCGTCGACGCCGCCGGCCCGAACTTCGCCACCATGTCCATGCGTTCCCCGTCGCGTTCTACGGACAACGGCAGCCATGTGCCCGGCGCCTGGCGGCCGATGGTCTCGATAAGGTCCGCCGCACTGCTGATAGGCGAACCGGCCGCCTCGACGATCAGGTCCCCGGCGGCGAGGCCTGTGGCGGCGGCGACGCTGTCTTCGACCACCTTCTCTACCCGGGCACCGCCGTCGGAGGTTTCGATATAGACGCCAAGGCGCAGCCGCGGCGGCCCCGTCTGTTCGGCGACCGGATCGACCAGAAAGACCGCCCGGGCAAGTCCTGGCGCGGTTTCTGCGCAATCCTCGCCAACCGCGGACGGCAGCAAGACCGCGGTATCGTCGACGCCAAGATCGCGGAGCTGATCGGGAACGCCATGGCCGAATTCCATATGTCCGCGGCCGATGATGCCGACGACCTGGGTGACACCGGCGATCCCCGTTGCGCTCTCCACCGCCTCGCCCATCGCCCGATCCCAGAACTGCTGCGCCTCGACGAACCTCGCGAATGCCGGGTCGTCAAGGACGGCTTCGATGTCGGGCTGTTCGTCCGCCGGTTCGGCCGCGCCCCCGTGCGCCGAAGCGGGCCCGCTCTGGTGGCCGAGATAGGCCTTGGCCAATTGACGTCGGTAAGCCTCCGGCGCGGGCGGGGGACGGCCAACGCCTTCACGTTCGGCTTCCGGCACGGCATCCAGTCCCTCCGCCCCGATCCGGGAGATCAAGGACCGTTCCACGTTCAGCGCGACCACCGGCAACCTGTGCAGCCGGGCAAAATGGAGCAAGGGGAGATAGAGGTCGGGATCGACGCCCCAGATTTCGTTCCATTCGACCTTTTCCAGGAACTCCACCGTACCCAGCGTGCCCTGCGACCATGCATCCAGAACCGGTTGCACCCGTCGTGGAAACGCCTCGAAACCGACGGCCAATTCAGGGTTTTGCCCGTGCAGCGATGCCAGGACGGAGAGTTGCCAGCGATGGTGTTCGGCGCTGGTGTGGCTTTCGCCCAGCAGGATCGCGGAATGGCCCGCGAGGTCACGCACCAGCCGGTCATGACCGATGGCGCCGCCCGTTTCGGTGTCGATCCAGGTCCCTGCGACGCCGCAAAGCGGCCGGTCCGGGTCCGGTTCGCCGGCGGCCAGCGCCGCTGAGCCAATGGTCACGGTCAACGCGACCACGGCGGCCGAGACTCCGCGGCGATGCAACGGAAAACGTCTCATGCCTTGTTCTATCATGTTGGCGGATACGAGGCCCGTTCCAATCGGGATCACCGATCGGCCCGGTGTTCTGTCGTCTATTGCGCCGCCGCCGCCAGTTGTTCCACCGGCAGAGTGAATTCGACCGTCTCGCCGCTCCTCAACGCATGGCTGCGGCCGACGACCCGAACCGTTACGGTGTCGCCATTGCAGCGTAATGCATGAACCCTCAACCGATCGTGGGTGATATCCAGCTCAATGGCGTGACCGCGATAGCGGATCGGCACTGTCAAACGGCGGATGCTGTGCGGCAGACAGGGGTCCAGGTACAGCGCGTCATCGCGCATTGTAATTCCCGTGAAGCAGCGCTGCACCAGATCGACGGTGCCGGCCATGGCGCCGAGATGAATGCCTTCCGCCGAGGTTCCGCCCTGGATATCGCCGATATCGCTTTCCAGGGCCATCGCAAAAAGCTTCCACGAGGCGGCCCGATCAGCCCGCGCGATGACCCACGAATGCACGATCCGGCTGAGCGTCGAACCATGCGAGGTCCGACGATCGTAATAATCGATGTTCCGGCGGATCATGTCGTGATCGAAGTCGTAGCCAAGCCTTTCAAATAGATCACCCAATTGGTCTGCCGAGAAAAGATAGAACAGCATCAGGACATCGGCCTGCTTGCTGGCCTTATAGCGGTTTGGCGTGTCGTTCTCCGCTTCTAGGATCCGATCCAGGCGCTGGATGTCACCGTATTTTTCTGTGTAGCCTTCCCAGTCGAACTCTTCCAAATCGTCGTACTGATCGAACTGGCTGATGATCCCGCCGTCGTGGAACGATACCTTCAGCTTGCGGCTGACCTCGTTCCAATGGGCAAGCTCCTCGTCCGTCACGCCCAACTTCCCGCGCAGCTTGCGAAACTGGTCCACGGGCAGGATCTGTTCCATTTCCAGGGCATGTTTCAGGATCCAGGCCGCCATCAGGTTCGTGTAGGCATTGTTGTCGAGACCGGGCCGGTCGGCGTCCGGATAGCCGTCGTGATACTCGTCCGGCCCCATGACCCCCCGGATCTCGTATCGGTCGGCATCGGAATCATAGTCCGCGATGCTGGCCCAGAACCGGGCGATCTCGAACAGCATTTCCGCGCCGTAGAACGCCAGAAATTCCTTGTCGTTGCTGACCTGGAAGTACTGCCAGATATTGTAGGCGACGGCCGCATTCACATGCCTTTGCAAATGCGAGTTATCCGGCAGCCAGTGTCCCGACTTGGGGTTCAGATGAATGACCTGGGTCTCCTCGCGACCGTCGCTGCCGCTTTGCCAGGGATACATCGCCCCGCGGGCACCAATGGCCGCGGCGGCGGCCCGGGCCTCTCCAAGCCGCCGATACCGGTACATCAGCAGCGACCGGGTCAATTCCGGCATCCGCAGATTGAGGATCGGAAAGATGAACAGCTCGTCCCAGAAGACGTGTCCGCGATAGGCCTCGCCGGTGAGGCCGCGGGCCGGCACGCTGACATCCAGGTCGACCGTGTTCGGCGATGCCGTCTGCAGCAGGTGGAAGATGTGAAGGCGCAGGATTAACTGCGCACGCACCAGGCCCACGCTGGCATTGTCTTCGATCGTTATATCGAACTGGTCCCAGAGATATCGCCATGCCTCCGCGTGCGGCTCCCGGATAGCGTCGAACGAAGTCAGCCGTTCTGCACCCTGTCTGGCCGCCAGCCCGCATTCTGAAATCCCATTGTCCCGCGAAGTGTTCAGGGCAACGAGTTTCTCCAACGACACGGGCACGCCTTCAACCATGTCCGTTGTAATCTCATGCGCCACATAACCCGGCTTTTCGATCAGTTGGGCAACGCAATCCCGTGTCTCCCCGTCGCTGGACAGCCGGCTGCGCGCGGCCAGCGCTATCCGCATGCCAGCTTGAGTGGTTTCGACGGTCAGATGCATGAGGTCGCCGCTGCCGCCGGTTGCAACCGGCCGCAGGTGGCGGCCGTCCAAGGCCTTGTATCTGTCGACGCCCTCGTTGATCACCCGGCCGTCCAGTGCAGACAGGAAGGTGACCGTCCCCGACCAGTTCTCCGGTGTCAGGGTGACCTCCTGAGCCGCGACGAAGGCATCCGCCATGCTGATCAGCCGGCGCGTCTTCACGGCGGTCAAACGACCCTTGGGGTCTTCGAAGCGGATTTCACGCTTCAGAACGCCCTGTTTCAGATCGAGTTCCTGGCGGTAGGACAAGACCGACACGGCTTGGAGGTCGAACCAGTCTCCGTCACCGAACCGAAACGTCATGGAGAGCCAATTGGGCGTATTGACCAGGTCCTCGTTTTCAATGACCCGCCCGGCAATTTCCGTTTCCAGCCGGTTGTAGCAGCCGGCAATGTAGGTCCCGGGATAGTGGTGAGGTCCGGCCTTGGTTTCCTCGCCGGCCCCGCGGCTGGCAAATCGGCCGTTGCCCAGCGCGCACATCGCCTCGCGCAGCCGTTCGTTCTCCGGATCGTAGCCCGTGTAGATCAGCGACCATTCGGTCATGCCTGTTCCCCCTTCCCATGGCTTTCCAGCCGCTCGAGAAAGATTTTGACCTCGTCGGTGTCGTTCAAGCGATAAGACGCGGCCGACTGGACCGGACGTTCCGCGACGATGAAACCGAGACCGCGGTCCACCAGCACCCGGAACGCGTCCTCGTCCGTTTCGTCGTCGCCCACGTAGACCGGCAGAACATCAGGCCGGTCGAGGTCCAGCGCCTGCAGCAGCCAATCCAGCGCGCGCCCCTTGTGCCAATCCATCGCCGGGCGGACCTCGAAGACTTTCTTGCCCCCTGTTTTTCGCAGGCGGGGTTCGGCAGCGACGACGGCATCGACTTCCGCCTCGACCCTTGGCACATCCACATCCGACACCAGTCGATAGTGAACCGCCAGTGCATAGGTCTTAGGTTCGACGATGACACCTTCGACATCAGCGAGCTTTGCCTTTAGCGCCTCGGCGGCCTTGGCAATCAGCGGGACGAACTCCCCGCCCTCCTCGTGATGGAGTTTCCCGCCTTTCGGGTCATGGATCTCGAATCCGTGACTGCCCGCATAGATCAGTGAATCCAGACCGACAAGGTTTTGCACATTGGCAAGCGCGCGCCCGCTGACGATGGCGACCGTGCAGCGCTTTGCCAGGCGATCCAGGGTCGCGCGCATATCGTCCGCCAGAACCGCAAGTTCCGGCCGGGCGACGATCGGCGTCAGCGTCCCGTCGTAATCCAGAAATACCGCCAGTTCGCGTGACTCGCACTGTCGCAGAATATCCGGCAGCGCGGCGAGCGCGGAATCCGCCAGCTCCATGCTTTTCTCCCCTGTGAACGTCTCCTGGGCGTCCGTGCGGACTGCGCCCGTTTCAATGCTCACGAAGCCTCCTCTTATGCCCGACTGCCCGCTTTTGGGGGCAATTGCCCTGCTCCGACATCACAAAGCCGCCTGACCCAGGGCGCGAAATCCGCTTCAGACCCGAACCAGCGCCCGATTGGGCAACCTCAATCACATGAATGGTGGTGCACGGAACCGGGTCATTTTGCCCGGTTCGCCCCGGCGGCACTTTGCGCTGGGTTAATTGAGCACGCCCCTAAGGTGCCATCAGTCGAGCGGCGAAGTCCTTTGCGCCGATGGGATGATAAGTTAGCAGGCGGCCTTGCCGCACGGCCCCGAAGACGCCGTACGCGCACGGGGCGCGGTCGCGGACGTCCTTGGCGGTCTCCAATTTGACGGTCCGGAAAGCGACGGAGTGCTCGGCGCAGACGGTGCGCATCGTGTCCAGGGTGTCCGCAATGTAGGGGCACTGGTCGCTGTAATAGGCGGTGACGCCGTCGTCGGAGCGGCAACGGGCATCCCAGTCGACGGGAAACGTTGGCCATGGCGCTGCGCCGAACCGCTTGGCGGCAAGCTGGAACCGCGGCGGCGCGCGATCGACGACGGTATAGCCGTTTCGGGCAAACAAGCCTTCCCCGGCCACCCAGTTTCCTGCGCTGACCACCATGGCGACGCCATCCAGGCCAGCCTTGCGGGCCGCAGCCTCGCAGTCTTCCAGCAGGGCCTGGCCGTGGCCTTGACCCTTGGTGGAACCAATCACCCAGATACAGTGGATTACGGCGTAGTTCGGGGCATGGACCGCGCGCCAGGCATAGTCGCCGGGAATCCACTCGACGAAGCCGCGCGACCGGCTCTCGACCATCAGCAGCTTCAGGCGCATGCCTTCCGCGAACCGGGCCTGCAGCCAGGCATCTTTCGCCCGATAGCCGGCTGACTTTCGTTTGCTCTTGTAACAGAAGAAGCCCAGATCGCCGGCCGTCTCAGCCGTCACATCGATCAGTTCCGCCATCCGCCGCCTCCTCAGGCCGGAAGCGCCCTTGCCATCGCGTCCCGGTCGCTGTCATGGTCGGAAGGGAGTTTGGCCGCGAACATCGGCGGCGTTCAAGCAGGGAATCGAACGGGTTTGCCATGCAGGTCGTTTACGCCCCCAACCATCGCGCCCATCGTCCGCAGCATTTCCTGGTAGCCGGCGCCCGGAAGCCGTCGCCGGAGGTGCCCGAGCGGGCCGACGCGCTGTTGGCCGCCGTCGAAGCAGCCGGACACCGGCCTATCCAACCACCAGACAGCGGCCCCGGTCCGCGCGAGGCGGTGCATTCGCCCGATTATCTGCAGTTCTTGGAGACGATTCACGGGCGCTGGCGGCAGATCGACGGCGCCGGCGCCGAGGTCGTGCCAAACGTGCACCCGGGGCGCGGCGCCGCCGGCTACCCCGTCTCAGCCGTGGGCAGGGCGGGGTATCACATGGCCGACACTGCGTGTCCCGTCTCGGAAGGAACCTGGCAGGCGGCCTGCGCCAGCGCCGACAGCGCCGCACATGCAGCCACGCTTGTTTTGGAGGGGGAAAAGGAGGTCTATGCGCTGTGCCGGCCGCCCGGCCACCATGCCTTTGCCGACATGGCAGGCGGCTTCTGCTATTTGAACAACACCGCAATTGCGGCACAGCGGCTGCGCGACCGCTATGCGCGGGTCGCGATCCTGGATGTGGACGTGCATCACGGCAACGGCACCCAGGGGATCTTCTATGGGCGTCCCGATGTCCTGACGGCTTCGCTGCACACCGATCCGGCGGACTTCTACCCGTTTTTCTGGGGATATGCGCACGAGCGCGGCGACGGACCCGGCGAAGGCGCCAATCTCAACGCTCCTCTGTCACGCGGGACCGGAAACCAGGCATATTTGGAGGCCTTAAAGCGGGTCCTGGAACAGGTGGACGCCTTCGCGCCCGAAGCGCTGGTCGTAGCGTTGGGCCTTGATGCCTACGAGGCGGATCGGCCGCGTGATCGGGTCCCTGGGGCTGCCGACGGCGTTGGTTCAGGAGGGCGGCTATCTCTCCGACGCGTTGGGCCGCAACCTGGACGCCTTCCTTGGCGGCTTTCTGGACCGCCCGTGACAGGAGAAACGCTTGAATGCAGGTCGCGAACACTTGCCGCATTTCCGTCTTCGCCGCCCTAGCCTTTGTGAGTATCGCCGCGGCGGCAGCACGGGCCGACATCGACGGGTGGACAAAAGAGCTTGACGATACCGGATTTTGGGCGGTCAGCACGGCCGACCCGGCCCTGCGCGTGGAACTCATCACCCATGGCGGCATCCCGCGCATCGAAGCCTTCGAACCGGTCCCGGAAAGACCGGAATTGTGGCGCCTGCGTTACTACGCGGGTACAGCGGGCACGTCGTTTATGGTTGGGTTTAAGCGTGCGGCGATTATCGACCGCAAAGCCGGACGGGTCCTGGGAGACGGTCTGTTGCGCCTGGAGCCGCAGGACGGTTCCGATTGGGACCAGCCGCAGTGGGAATGGGCGGACCGGTTTGTCGTGGTTCACGATCCCGACTGGGGCTACGACCTGATCCAGACCGCGGGTCCGTGGTTCGAGGACCATGCCGTCGAGATAGAACGCTTTTCGGCGCCGACCCCGGTTGAGATCGACGCCGATGCGATTCCCCGTATCCGGGACGCCCTGACCGAGGTCTCCGAAGGTTCCGTAAACTTCGCCGGACGCTATCGCCTGGCGACGTGGGGGTGCGGCAGCGGCTGTACCGCCGGCGCCATTCTGGACAAAGAGACCGGGACCGCGACGGAACTGCCTTTTGCGGCCCATCGCCACTTCGGCACAACCTACAACCCGCTGCAGTTCAGGGCGGACAGTCGCTTGCTGATCGTTTCCGGGAGCCTGAACGAGGAGCGTGAGGGGACGTTCTATTTCATCTGGGACGGAAGGCGGCTGGAGGAGGTTCGCTGAGCCGACGAAAAGCTGGCCTGAGCTGCCCGAAGGGCAGGTCTTGTCCGAAGAGTGAGCGTGACTTTCAGAAGTAGCTTGTTTGCCGCGAGCAGCCCGAGCATGAACCACAGAATTCGCTGATAGAGCATGTCGTGCGCAAGCGAAAATACAACGACGCCAATCAAGCAGTAGAGCAAGGCGCAATCGTCCCACTCCAACTTTTCGCCACGAGACCTGAGTAGATGCGCAATGATGGCCCACGGCAAAGGCAGGAAAAGGACCAAACCGACGAGTCCCATTTCGGCGAGGATCCAGAGGCCGGAATTGTGGATCACGAACGCCACCCCTGTGGTTTCGAGGTAGTGCGCAAGGAAAGCGCCCATTCCCGCGCCGAAGATCGGATGCGACAGCCACATGTCAAGAGCGACCCAGTATCCTTCGAATCGCTCTGACTGGATATCCGAGAGCTGTTTAGCCGCTGCGCTCTCGACCGCAACATAGCTGCGACCAAAGCCCTGGAGCGCTGTGGCGACGGATTTCCAGCCAGTTCCCAGTCCGTCGGAACTCATCACATGGCCCAATTCGCGAAAAATCAACGGCAGCGCGTTGTTTATGGCAATGAGTGCGCCAACCAGCAAAGCTGTGGAGACGGCGGTCTGTGCTATCTCCCTTGCCGAAATACGTCGATTGAATGCAGCGACCACGATCAACAGCGCCCCCACACCCATGCCGGTTCGCGACCCACTGATGACAACCAGAAAACATGCAAGAGAAATCGCCGCGGGTCTCCATCGACCGATGATCGGAGATTTGACTGCCAACGACACCGCCAAAGCGATCAGCACCGCAAATGCCAGCGCGTTCCTGTTCCCGAACATGCCGGAAAAATGGCGCACATCCCAATTAAGCGCCCACAGCGTGGGGGCTGGTAAGAATCCGAACATGATAACGTAAAGGAACAAACAACACGCGGTCGTCACCAGGAACGCGCGAACCACCCAGCGCACGGCGCCGCGCCCGAAGAATGCTGCGACCATCGATCCTGCGAACAGGTAAGCCAGCAGCACGAAATAGCCTAGTTCACGATTGTACGTCGCCCAGTAACTGAATCCATTCTTCCAATACCCCAAGAGCCAGCCATAGACGATTAGCGCCAGCAGAAAGCACAATGCAGGAGCAAGACCACGGATTCGCCACGCCGCCTGGTGGAGGTAATCCCGATACCAGATGATCAAGAAACTGATCGCGGCCACGAACGCGATCGGGTCGGCTAGGTTAACCGTCAACGCGCCGTCGTTTGTAGGAACGCGGACTTGAAACCCGATGAGGACCGCGATGCCAAGACCGCATATCAGGGCGATCATCCGTTCGAAGTGATTCTCCACGTTGCGTTCCGCGACTTCGCCGGATTCCTCGTAATCCAATGGCCTAGTGATAAATCTGACCACCAACGCGTGGGCGGCAAGCGCCAGCAACGACACCAGACCGATCGTTGCCGCAACGACAATACCGACCGAGGGCTCGTATCCAAGCATTGAAAAAACAAACCCGGCCGACAACTCGCGAATGCCCCAGCCTGCAAAGCTGATCGGTAGTGCAGCACCCAACATCACCACGGAGAACAGCGCAGCTGTCATCGTCAGTGATGCGCCATCCAGCAATCCGGACGCGACGACGACGTAGGCAAGAAGCATCAATCCATGCATGGCAAAGCTTAGAAGGGTGGCCCGCTCGAACCCAGACCTGATCAACCATCGCCAAAACCGTCTGCTGAATCTCCGCTGCGCCTGAGTCAGGGCAATCAAGTAGCTACAGGCACCGGAAAGGATTGTCGCGGAGGCGATGACCAAGACCTGCAAAAAACCGCCGCCGATTTCGATGTGGCGCGTTATGTAGAAGGAACCGGCCAGACCAATGAGCGACATGGTCGCCAAGGCGATTCCCTTTTCCACAACTGTCAACAGCGCAAGCCTCTGCGGGTTCTCCACATATTGTCCGCCGTAGGCGGCGCGAAAGACCATCTGCCCGACTGTCTGAAGGGCAAACACGCCGACTAACTGGGAGAGGATGTTGATCTTATGGGCCGAGCGCAGGGTCGCGGAAATGAGGAAACCCTTCATCATTCCGTGAAACCGCAGGCTACTGAGCAACGTGCTAATGGCAACGAGCCCAAAGGCCACAATCATGTGTGACAGCTCGATGTCCCGCGATTGCTGCAGCAATTCCTGAAAAGGCACAAAGTAGGGGATCAGCGCCAGACAACCTACAGATATCAGGATCTTGACGATTGTCCGAAAGCTCAATGTCATTCGACCCGCCGCTTGCCGCGCCCCGAAACCGCCCGACCCAGTCACGCCGTCACCCGGTCGGCAGTTCGGGATTGTCCAATTCCGCCGCCACCAGACTCTCCCAGGAGTCTACAACGGGAGCGAGTTGATCCTTATCCATCAAGCTTGGGTTACCGTCGGCGATTGGGCTGGGCAGCACAATCATCTTTCGCTGTAGGAACGGATAGAAGGCCTGTCGCACCTGCTCGGAACAACAAGCCGTTTTTGTCGTCAGGAAACTCGTCAAATACAACAAGGCCCCAAGCAGGGGACGAACGCGGAAGTGCCGCGGAGCGACATGTTCGCTGGCAATCAGGGGAATTCCGGATCCCCACACCGCAAGACCCAACGGGATATAGGCGCTGTGCAGGAAACCGATCGCCGCATCGGGCGCCACTTGCTGGACGATCCGCCGCATAATCAGGGTCTGCCGCAGGATTCGGAACGACTTCGAGGAATCGCTGTCTTCACCGGCACCGATGCAGATCCGTCGAATTCCCCGATTGATTCCATGGAAGGACCGCTCTTCCAAGTCATCAAAGGTAAGCAAGTAAATTTCGTGGCCCCGGGCCACAAATCCGGAAGCAATTTCCGCCATCACGCGCTGCGCGTCCCCATCTGGCGTATTCATCCCCTTGATGCAGAAGAGCAGTCTCAACGTACTGGTTTCTTTATTCGCTGAAGCATGCGCCGCACTTGAACCCAATCTACCGTCTGGCTTGACGGTTTGAGGGCCCAGCTTGGACGGCTCGCTGTACCTCGTCGTTTCTCCACCGCACGCGTCTGCGTTCGAATCCGAGCGGCCATACGCTCGCAGGCGGAATGCACATCCGTTTTGCCAGCCCTCAAGCATTTGGGCTACCTTTTTGTGCAATCGACGCCGTGTCCACGCTAAGGATACGGCCGGATTTGACTCCGAATGGAGACGCCGCAAGTTCCGATACCATGACGATGGCCGGTGCCGGAGTTCCGCGATTTGATCCAACAAGTCCTCCCGCAGCGAGGGGGAATCGCCCCAGTTCGAACTGTCGTGCGAACCGCGCGGCAGATGTGCCCCCTAATTCGGCCCGGCGACGCCTCGACTGCCGACCAATCGCGCGCCCGGGTCAGGCAGCGGACGCGACAGCCCGTCTGGAGACTTCAGCCGTGATCCGGCCCCCAAGCACATTTAACAGAAGCTTCACGCGCTCGCCCGGTGACAACTCCTGGACGACCGCAATGCAATCCACAAACGGACCGGAGGTAATCCGCACAGTCTCCCCCGGTTGCAAGATCTCAGGCGTGATGACGCACGTGCCTTCACGTTCGCCCGACTCCCACAAAGCGGCAACAAACGCATCAGGCAGAGCTTGTGGGCGCCCCCCGTCGGCCAGCAGACGCCTCACGCCAAAGGTGCCGTTAATGGCGCCCCACGCCTCGCGCTCAATGTCCAGCTCGACAAACAGATAACCTGGAAAGACCGGGACGCGGATCGTTTCGATCCGCCGGGCATGGCGGCGAGACCGTTCCATTACCGGCAGCCAAGCGCGGTACCCCTGGCGTTTCAGGTTCAGTTCTGCGCGCAATTCCTGGTGTGGCCGCGTGTTGACGACATACCACCGGTTCATCGTTCTGCCCTTGCCGGCGCCACCTCGGGCGGCTCGAAATCGAGCGGCTGGCGCACGATATGCAGGAAGTCAGGGGCCAGAAGTTGTTGGTCAGGCACAGCGTCGCGCACCTGCTCGAAGACCTCCTGCGGATGCCGGGACGCCGTGATCACCAGGGCGTCCCAGTCCTTGATCTCTTCCAGAGACTGGAACACCGGCAGGCCGTTCAGACGGTCGGCATTCGCCCCCCGATCCAGGATGCCCACCACTTCGGCGTCCGCCTCGACCGCAGCCAAAAGCGCGATTTCAGCCACTTCCCCGCGGCCGACCAGCACGAACTTGCGGAATCCGCATTCCCGACCGCGCAAAAACAGAGCCCGGTACTCCTGCCGGGCCTTGCGGAAGAACGCGAGCGACGTCTCCAGATACTCCGCCACAAGGCGGCTTTTTTCCTCGAACCCCCGGGGGGTCAAATAATAGGCCCAGCGCTTGTAGGGAGCTGCCTTGGCCTTGACCAGGCCCTTATGCGTCACGCGCTTGAGCAGCGCGTTGACCAGACCGACCGAAACCGACAGGCGCTTCGACAGCGCCATCTGGGTGACCACCTCGCCCCGCTCCAACGCGGACAGAAGCTCGATCTGGGTCTGGATTTTGGTCTTGTCGCCCATCGGGGTCTCGTGTAATTCACGGCTTGAATGACAGCGGCAGCGCCGAATGTCAAGTTGTGAATTTCACGCCGTGAACGGCGGTTTTGATACTGTCACAGGACCAGGCATCAAACCCTTGCAACGACCGAGGTCATGAACGCGCGCCCCCTCACCTTCCGCCCTGCGACCCGCGCCGACCTCCCGGTGCTGGTGGGCATGCTGGCGGACGATCCGCTGGGCCAGACACGCGAGCAGGCGACCGAGCCGCTGCCCGCCGCCTACGAACAGGCCTTCGCCGCGATCGACGCCGATCCCAATAACGAACTGGTTGCCGTCGAAGACGGAAACGGCACGGTGATCGCCACCCTGCAGCTCACCTTCATCCCCGGCCTGTCGCTGACGGGGGGCCTGCGTCTTCAGATCGAGAGCGTCCGCGTCAGCCCCGCCTGCCGCGGCCAAGGCATCGGCGAGAAAGTCTTCCAATGGGCAATCGAGCGCGGCCGCGGCCGCGGCTGCCGGCTGGTTCAACTCACCACCAACAAGACCAGGGGCGACGCCCTGCGGTTCTACGAACGGCTGGGCTTCACGGCCTCGCACGAGGGGCTGAAACTGATGCTGGAACCGGCACCCGCCGGGTCCGCCTAAGCCGCGGGTCAGCCTTCGCCTTCGCCGTCTTCCGCGCCCCAGCCGAGAAAAAGCCCCACATCGCCCGGCATCCCGTCAGGAAAGTTCAGGATCGCCGCGTGGGTCGTGAAGCCGCGGTCTTTCATTTCCTTTTCCCAGAACTCGTAGGCCCGGCGCGCGAAGCCGGTCAGCGTATCCGGCCAATTGTCCAGGCCGTTATTGATGGCGCGCCCGCCGTCCTCGCACCAGTCCGACGGGAACTGCATGACCATGACTTCCTTTTCACCGTCCTTGACGGCTGTGCGAACCCGGGCACGAATGCGGCTCCAGACGTCCGGATGGATCTCCCGCTCCATAAAGGCCTGGCGCAATTCGTCCCGCTCTTTTTCCGCCTGCTTGGCCTTTTCCGCTTCTTCGGCCGCCCGCTTTTCCCTGGCCGACGCCATATCGCCCAAGACATCGGTCGCTGAAAACGGCGTGTTCCGGTCCTCGCTGGCCGCCTCTTCCTTGACGTCTGAATCGCTCATTTCCCGCTCCCTCGAAGTCGTTTGAATACCCCTGCACTGTTGCGGCCGTCGTTCCAAGACCGCATTGATCCATGATAGCCCAGCTTGGCAGAAGCCGATCCGCAAAAAAGGACAAGTGACAAGGCCGGATCAAGGTCTACACTGTCCGGCAGGGGCCAGTGCCCAAAAAAAACCGAAGGCACAGCAGGAGAACGAGGATGGCGAAGAAGGCGAAGAAGGCGAAGAATAAGACGGAGACGGTCGAGACGGCGGCCGCGGAGATCCCCACATATGTCGGCCATGCGCCGGAACCCAAACCGAAGTTAAGCCGCAAGGACTATGAAAGCGAGCTTGAGAAGCTCCAGGTCGAGTTGGTTCGGTTGCAGGAGTGGGTGGTCGCAAACGGCGAACGCATCATCGTGATCTTCGAAGGCCGCGATGCCGCAGGTAAGGGGGGCGTCCTAAAACGCATTACCGAGCGGGTCAGCCCGCGGGTGTTCCGCACCGTCGCCTTGCCAGCGCCGACCGAACGCCAGAAGTCGCAGATGTATATCCAGCGATACATCGAACACTTCCCGGCAGGGGGTGAAATCGTCCTGTTCGACCGTTCCTGGTACAATCGGTTCGGCGTAGAGCGGGTCATGGGCTTCTGCAGCGAAGAGGAGTACGACAACTTCGCCCGACTTTGCCCGGGCCTTGAACGCGAAATCGTGCACTCGGGCATCCGCCTTATCAAATACTACTTCGATGTCGGTCAGGCCGAACAGGAGCGAAGGTTCAAGGCGCGTATCAACGACCCAATGCGTCAATGGAAGCTGAGTCCGATGGACGTGGAGTCCTATCGGCTGTGGTGGGACTATTCAAAGGCGATCGACGACATGTTCATGATCACCGACACCGAGTTCGCACCCTGGTACGTGGTCTATGCCGACGACAAGCGGAGAGCACGCCTGAATTGCATCGCCCACCTGCTGAGCGTTATTCCCTACGAGGAAGTACCGCGCGAGAAGGCAAAGCTGCCCCGGCGCAAAGCCCGACCAAAAGGTCTGTCGGGAACCAGGATGTACGAACGGTTTGTGCCCGACCGGTACTAGCGCGCGCCGTCGGCACCGATGAAAAAGGAAGGCGCCCGCAGGCAACCCACGCTGCAGCAGTTCGCAGATCTGCTGGCAGGACGCGACGACGACAAGGGCGGACACGCCATCATCCGGACGGTCGCCACTGTTGCCATCCTTGCGGTGCTGCTGTTGATGGCCGTGGAGACGCTGGGTGCGCGGCTGATCGATAAGCTGGGCCTGCCGCACATCCCGATCAGCTGGCTGATGGGGGTGTTCGTGGCCATCAGCACGATCTGGGCCGGGGTCGCCGCCTGGCAGAAGCGACGCCCGGGCCGCCGAAAACGCTGAGCGGCGTCGAACCTCAGCCGGCGTCCGGCTCCGTCTCGGCCGGCACCACGACGCCCCACAGCGTGCCCACGCGGCCGCCGCTGTCCGACAACGGCATGGTCACGGCCTGGACGTGGTCGATGAACCGGTCCTCCCCCACATAGGGAAGCGTGACGCACACCGGTGCGCGACGCCTGACGGTCGCTGCATAGAGGTCGAAGATCTGGCTGGGCGGCCGCTGGCTGGGGATCTCGCTCACCCGCTTGCCTGCGTAGCGGCCCCGGGAGATCCGGTTGATCACATCGCCGATCAGGCGATAGCGAAAGTCAATCGGAGGACCCAGGACGTCGATCAATTCTGAACTGGACAGCAGGCCGGGAATATCCACCGGATCCAGGGCGCGACGGAGCGGAACCGGCATGTTCCCGCGCATTTTATGCCAATGGTCGATCGCCAGACGCACTAGGTCGGAGGCGGATTCGGTCTCGATCAGGGCGCCTGCTCCAGGCGCAACGCCCTCCCAGCCCTTTCGATCTCCCACCGCCAGGCGATGTGAAAGAACCGGCGCCTCCAAATAGGGCATGTCCGGCATGCTATCGCCTCTCAAAGCCGGTTTCGCCCAATGGCGCGAAGAAGGCCAGGGAATGCAAGCCGAGGGATATCGTCCCCGGCCAAACAGGCTTCCGTTCAATGCCGGGGACGCTCGCCATTCTTCGCTCCGCAATTGTGCGCGTTGTGCACTGAAATCTGCACCAGAGCGGGACCGCCATTGTGTGATGTAGATCACATTTCATGGAGACGCACCGCTGCGCCTGGGCGGATTGCCACTATTCCCGATCGCGGCCAAGCTCGCTCTCGATCGCCGATCGCCGCACCCCGATGTCTTTCAGAGTATGGTCGTCAATCGACTCCAAGGCTGCCAGAGCCTCGTGCCGTTCGACCCAGCGATGCGCCACGTCGGCCGTCCAGTTGCGCACGGCATGCAAAAAGCCAGCGGTCTGGGCTGAAATACTCGCCAGAGCGGCGCGCTGGGGCGAGGCGCTATAGCCGATACTCACAGGCATGGTCGTTCCCTCCATAATCGACGGCGCCGACCAAGCGTCGTCCGGTGGTTGCACGCCCCCCAAAAACTTCCGTACAGGTCATTCGTGCAGCCAGCGCGGGCAAAAGGCTGTGACTTCGGTCACACAGACGTATGCGATTCCGAAGCGCATTCAGGGACCGCACGCGGCCCATCCGGACTTGATCCCGCCGGGACCCTGCGCATAGGGTCGAAAAAGCGCTCCCGCAACCCGGCAGGCCCCGCTCTGCAGTACCCCAGCCATCTCGTGCGACGAACGCCCCGCACGTCCGATCGATGACCGCCGCGGCGATGCTGTTTCGTTGGCTGGATGCCACGATCCTGGACCTGGGACGCCAGTTCCGCTGGTCCTACCTGCCGCCGCTGATGGTCTATGCCGCCGCAGGGATCTCCGGGCTGACATCGATTGTCGGGACCTTCTTCATCAAGGATTATCTCGGTCTATCTGCGGCGTTCCTGGCCGGGCTCGCATTCTGAACCGGCATCCCATGGGCGCTAAAGATGCCCCTGGGCCACCTGGTCGACCTGATCTGGCGCTGGAAGGCCCTGCTGGTGTATGCCGGCGCGACGATGATCGCCCTGTCGATTGCGATCATGTACGGCCTGATCGCCCATATCGACGCCATGACGGCAGTCGCCGGCGCGGAGGCCTGGTTCGTGACCAGCGCGCTGCTAGCCCCCACCGGCTACGTGCTTCAAGACGTGGTGGCAGACGCCATGACCGTGGAGGCGGTCCCGGAGGCCGACGATCGGGGCGCCCCCTACCCCGACGCCCAGGTCAAGGCCATGCACACCACCATGCAGACCCTGGGGCGCGTTGCGATCATCGGGGGCTTCGTCGCCGTGGCAGCGTTGAACATCGGGTTCTTTACCGGTGTGGAAACCATGACCGAGGCGGAAAAGATAGACATCTACGGGCGGATCTATCTGATGGCGCTGGCAATCCCGATAGTCTCCGTTGCAGGCGTGTCACTGGGCTTGGTCATGCAGCGGCTGCGGGCACGCACGCTGCGCTTACAGGGCTTCGACAGGCGGGCCATCGACGCTATGCTGTCCACGCCCACGGAGAAGACAGCGCCCAACTGGTGGATCTTCGGCGGCAGCGCCGCCTTTGTTGTCTTCACATTGACGATGGGACTGGGGCAGGTGCCGTTCGCCCAGGAGATCGTGTTCGCAGGCTCGCTGGCGATCGTCCTGTTTCTGATGTTCCGCCTGGTGCTGGAACTGCCGCCGGAAACGCGCCGCGCGCTGTTGGGCACAGCCATCATCATCTTCGTCTTTCGCGCCGTCCCTCTTCCGGGCCCCGGCGTGGCCTGGTTCGAGATCGACGTCCTTGCGTTCGACCAGCGCTTCCTTTCCATCCTTTCCCTGATCACGTCGGCCCTGGCCCTGGCCGGCCTGGTGATCGCGCGGCCGCTGCTTGCGCGGCGCTCGATCGCCGACGTGGTCCTGTTTCTGACCCTGACCGCGGGGCTCCTCTCTTTACCCAATATCGGCCTCTATTACGGCCTGCACGAATGGACCGAACCCCGCACCAACGGCATTGTCGATGCGCGGTTTATCGCCATCCTGGATACCGCGCTGGAATCGCCCCTGGCCCAGATCGCCATGATCCCGATGCTGGCCTGGATCGCCAAGAACGCCCCGTCTCATCTCAAGGCGACCTTCTTCGCGGTGATGGCGTCTTTCACCAACCTTGCGCTGTCAGCTGCGGCCTTGGGGACGAAGTACCTGAACCAGATCTTCACCGTGACCCGGGAGGTCCGGGACCGCGCGACAGGGATTGTCGAAGTCGCGGCCGACTACAGCGAACTGGGTTGGCTCTTGATCACGGCGGCCGTTCTCACCGTGGCGCTGCCGCTGCTTGCGATCGTCATCGTGCAGAACACGCCGCTGCGCACAAGGCAGTGAACCCTCGCGCCTATCCGGCGCTGGGCATCTGCACCCGCATGATCGGCTTCTCGTCGATCGGCAGGTGGATCGCTGCGGCAAGCAGGCCGAACACGACCCCTGCCCACCAGACCCCGTCGTAGGAGCCGGTTGTGTCGTAGAGATAGCCGCCCAGCCAGACGCCCAGGAAACTGCCGATCTGGTGGCTGAGGAAAACGATGCCGAACAGCGTGGCCAGGTACCGTACGCCGAAGATCTGGCCGACAATCCCCGTCGTCAGCGGCACGGTGGACAGCCACAGGATGCCCATGGCCGCGGAGAACAGGTAGATCGTCGCCTCGGTCTTCGGCACCAGCATCAACGCCGTGATCGCGATAGCGCGCAGGAAATAGATGCCGCTCAGCCCAAGCTTCTTGCTCCAGCGTTGTCCGAAGGCTCCGGACGCGAACGAACCGATAATATTGAAGAGGCCGATGATAGCGATTGCAAAGGCGCCGACCGAGGCGGCCATCCCCAGGTCCTTCACATAGGCCGGGAAGTGCACGGTGATGAAAGCGACGTGAAAACCGCAGACGAAGAACCCAACCGTCAGCAGAACATAGCCCCGATGCCCGCTCGCCTCGCGCAATGCCTGCTTTAAGGACTGGTCGACTTCCACCTCTCCTTGAACGCGCGGTGTGCCGGGCAAAAGAAAGGCCAAAGGGATGATGAACAAGGCCGAGGCCGCCAGGATCAACAGCGCGGTGTGCCAGCCATAGGTGGTGATGAAGGCCTGCCCCAGGGGCGAGAACACGACCTGGCCGAACGACCCTGCCGCGGTCCCGAGACCAAGCGCCAGAGAGCGCCTTTCGGGGCCTACCACCTTCGCCATGGCGGCCAGAGCAATCGAAAATGCCGTGAAGGCCACACCGATGCCCACCAGAACGCCAGCCGTCAGGTGCAGCATCATGCCCGTCTGGGTTTCGGCCATGCCCCAGATTCCGACAGCGTAGACAACGGCACCCAGCGCCAGCACCCGCGGCGGCCCGAACCGATCGCTCAGCGCACCAGCGATCGGCACGCCCACACCCCAAAGCAGATTCTGGATCGCCAGGGCCAGGGCAAACGTCTCCCGGCTCCACCCATGGGCCACCGTCATCGGTTCCAGGAACAGGCCGAAGATGGATCGTGCGCCGAAGCCCGTCATGGCAATCAGGCACCCTGCGACGATCACGACAGCAGGTGTCTGCCAGCGCGGCATACCGACGCTTTGCTGCGACACTGTCATGCTTGGCTCTCCCCGGCGGCGTTGTTTGCTTGATTTATGTGTATATACACTTATTGTCGCTTCGGCAAACGGCCAATCGAAATCACGAGACCGTCTGGTGGCAAAAACGAAAACTGTACCTGCAGAACGCCTGACTTGCACATGTGCGCTGTTGCGCCGAGCCAGTCGCCAGCTGACCAGTCTCTACGACGAAGCCTTGACCCCGACTGGCCTGCGGCTGAGCCAGTATTCCCTGCTGGCCGTGGTCGCGCGCGAGGCGCCGCTGACTTTGAATGTGCTGGCTCAGCGTCTGGATATGGACCGAACGACCCTCACCCGCAACCTGAAACCGCTGGAACGGGCCGGTTGGATCAAACGCATGGAAGGCAATGACCGGCGAAGCCGTCGAATCGCTTTGACCCAACGCGGCGCCTCCAAGCTTGCCGCGGCCCGCCCCTACTGGTCGAAGGCGGAAGTCGCATTCCGAAAAAAAATCGGAAGCCGCGACGTAACCGGCCTGCACGAAATCGTCGAGACAGTCCTGACCATATTGCGCGACCCGGAACCGACATCCTGACTCAGGGGTCATCGGCATTCACCGCCCCATGCGACAACAGCGAACTCCCAGCCCGTCTGTTGCGCCCCTTGTCATACACATGGTTGAATTGTGAAAAAAACGACAAGCGAAACGGAGAGGTCGTTGCCATGGCTGGAATTCTGCCATTCCGCAGAACGGGGCTGTTGATCAGCGAGATCGACGAGTACCTCGACAAGGTCGCAGAGTCCGTCATGGTTTTGGAACAGACGCTCCTGAACTACGTCGACAACGGACCGGACGATTACCTGACGAAGAAGCTCGATCAGATTGGCGAACTCGAAAAACGCGCCGACGAACTAAGGCACGGCATCGCCAACGTGATGTACACCGAAATGCTGATGCCGGACACGCGGGGCGATGTTCTGACACTGCTGGATGAACTCGACACACTGGTCGACGACAGCGTCCACGCCATTGCAGACCTCGCAATGGAACGGCCGGAACTGCCCGCCGATACGCACGATGCCTTCCGCAAGATGATGACAGGCACTTCGAAAGCGGCGCAATGCACGGTCGATGCCGCGCGCGCCTACTTCAAAGAGCCGAATGCCGTGCGTAACCATGTGCACAAGATCGGATTCCATGAATCCGAGGTCACCGATATTGGGTTCAATACCGGAAAGGCGGTTTTCGACTCCGAGCTTTCGCTGGAACGAAAGCGTCAACTTCGGGTCTGGTTCTTGAGCATCAGAGACATCGCATCTCACGCCAAAGACGTTGGGGATCAGATCGAGATCTTTGCGGTGAAGCGGGCGGACTGAGCACCGGCAATCACGCCTGACCTGATTGTCAAACCCGGAAGCTCGGACCGATGGACCTAACCCTTCTCATATTTCTTTCCAGCGGCCTGTTTCTCGGCTGGTCGCTGGGCGCCAACGACGCGGCGAACATCTTCGGCACCGCGGTCGGCAGCCGCATGATCTCCTTTGTAACTGCGGCAATTGTCTGCGCGGTCTTTGTTGTTCTTGGTGCTGTGGTCGGCGGTGAAGGCGCCGCTCACGGGCTTGGCCGACTGGGTGCCGTCAACGCGCTGGCCGGCTCCTTCATGGTCGCCCTTTCCGCAGCCGTCACCGTCTATGCGATGACGAAGCTGGGACTGCCAGTTTCAACGACGCAAGCGGTCGTCGGCGGCATCATCGGCTGGAACCTGTTCGGCGGCTTCTTGACCGACATGAACGCGCTGTCGCGGATTGTGACGACATGGGTCGTCTGCCCCATTCTGGGCGCCATCTTCGGTGCGGCGCTCTACAAGGGAACGACGGCATTCCTGGGCTGGGCGAAGATCCACATGGTGCGCCTGGACGCGCTGACCCGGGTTGCCTTGCTGTTTGCGGGCGCATTCGGTGCATACAGCCTGGGCGCAAACAACATCGGCAATGTCATGGGCGTCTTCGTTTCCTCATCGCCGTTTGAGGACATCAGCGTCGCCGGGTTATTCACTCTCAGTGGAACCCAGCAGTTGTTCCTGGTGGGAGGCCTGGCGATCGGGGTCGGCGTGTTTTACTCAAAGACCGTGATGATGACGGTGGGAAACAGCATCATGCCCGTCAGCCCGGTCGGTGCGTTCGTCGTCGTTATGGCCCAATCGATGGTGCTGTTCATCTTCTCTTCGAACGAGTTGCTGGCCTTTGTGGTGGGTCTGGGCCTGCCGCCCTATCCCTTGATCCCGGTTTCCAGTTCGCAGGCCGTAATCGGAGCGGTCATCGGGATCGGTTTGACCCGGGGGCTGACGGGGGCAAGGAACATCCGGTGGCGCGTTCTTCTCAATATCGGATCGGGGTGGGTTTCGACCCCGATCATCGCCGCGGCAATCAGCTTCTTCTTTCTCTTTTTCCTGCAGAACGTCTTCCAACAGGAGGTCTTCCAGGAAGTCCGCTACACATTGGGAGACGCAGTGATCGAGAGGCTGGATGCACGCGGCATACCTGCGACCGAACTGGAAAGTCTGCGCGGAAGCGAAACGATCTCGGGTGTGGCCTTTCGAGACAAGCTCAGGGAAGAGACAAAGCTGACGGACGATCAGATCGCGCAGGTCGTCGAATCAGCGGAGGTGTATGCGATTTACATGGACCCGGACGAGTTCGACACACTGGACCGGGACCTCCTGGGACCGCAGCGGACCGCCGCCGTCGAACAACTGGTCGACCGATCCTTCGATCACAAATGGCAACTTGAAGAGGCGCTGCAACAAGCCTCCGACGCCTGGCGCAAGAAAGAGGCAAGCCCACTGACCAAGGAATACAATTCCCTGCTTTCGGCGTCGCACGACTATCTCTACAGGAAGTTCCACCCGATCGGAGATTAGGCCGGCACGTTTCCGTTGGCCGCTGAAAGCCCGTCAGTCCGCCGCCGCCGATCCTGCCTTTTCTGCGGACCAGCTGATGATCAAGGTGTAGGCCAGCGCCAGCAGGACCGGGCCGAGAAAGATCCCCAGGAAACCGAAAGCGAGCGCGCCGCCGATAATTCCAAGAAAGACCAGCAGCAAGGGCAATGCGCTGGCCTGACTGATCAGGATCGGCTTCAGAAAGTTATCGACGCTGCCGACCACAAATGCGCCCCACAAGGCGACGAAGATGGCCCATCCGGTCTGATCCTGGTTGTAAAGCCATATGGCGGCAGGAATCCAAACCAAGGGTGCGCCGAACGGGAAGATCGAGGTGAAGAACGTAACCAGCCCCAACAAGGCGGCCCCGGGCACACCTGCCACCAGAAAACCGGCGCCGGCAAGCGTCCCTTGCGCCAACGACGTCCCCAGAATGCCGTGCACAACGCCGCGCATGGTGTCGCCGGCCACCTTGATCAGGTTGCCGGCTCCAGGCCCGGCCAACAATTCCGACACCGCCTCGAAGCGGTCCAGGATCTGGCGTCCATGGCAATAAAAGAAAAACGTTACGACCACGCTGAGGGCCAGGTCCAGAATACCGCGCCCCAGCTTGCCGGCGGATGCGATCAGCCAGTTGGTCACGCCGCCCACATAAGGCTTCAATGCAGCGAAGAACGCTTTCGCATCGCCCGAGATCTCGTCCCAGCGTTCCGCGAGCTCCGGCCCCACCAGCGGGATGTCTGCGATCCAGGCGGGCGGCGGCGGCGGACCGCGTTCGACGAGGCCTGAAACAATGCGGCCCAGCGTAACGGCATTGTCGGCAAGCTTGACCCCGGCGAAAACCAGCGGAACCAGCAGCACCAAAGACAGAAGCAGGGTCATGATCGTCGCGGCCAGCGTCGCGCGATCTCCAACCAGCCGCTTTACCCGCTCGAACGTGCTCCAGGTGGATATCGTAAGCACTACCGCCCAGATCAGCGCGGCAATAAAGGGGCCGATAACGACGACGCAGCCCGCCGCCAGCAGGATCAGCAGTGAGATTGTGGCGACTTGCTGGATCTGTTTGGTGCGCGGAGGCACGTCATCCCCAATTTATTGGCTCGCGTCTCGCATACTCACGTCGAAAGCCGCGCTTTTCAACCGCCACGATCATCCGCCCGGCACGACAATCGGCGCCATGCGGCGCCCCATCGCAATCCGCGCCAGCACGACGGCCAGCGCGACCCAGGCGACGAACGCCATCGCGATGGCTTCCATGGTGACGCCGTCGTCGATCAGCCACCCCAGCACCGCAGGCGAAAGCGCCGATGAAAAGACCATGACCGCGGCCACCATGGCGCGAATGGCGCCCAGGTGGCGCTGTCCGTAAAGTTCCGCCCACAGCGCGCTGGACGAGGTCTGAAACATGCCCGTGGAACAGCCGGCAAGCGTCATAAACCCAAGCGCGGTGATCGGCTCATTGGAGAGGCTGAGCCACAACAGGCCCAACGCCAGCGGCATCAGCGCATAGGCGAAAATCCCGCCGGCGCGCATCCAGTCGATGGCCGCCCCCGCCAGAAGCGAGAAGGCGACGACGGCGCCGGCATAGAAGACGAAGCCGCCGGCAAACAGACTGAGCGGCCAGCCCTTGGCGTCGACCAGATGAACCTGGTGAAAGAAAAGGCCGGTGATCATGAAGGATGGAGCGAACAAAGCCGGAAGCACGAGAAAGAAACGCCCGTCCCGCAAAACCTCCCGTCGCGACCACTGTCTGAGGGCCGCCCCGGGCGTTTCCGTGTTGGCCCTGGAATGGGCAAGCGCGGCGTGACGCGCAGCATGTCCGCGCAACAGCCACAGGATCGACGGGATCCAGACAACTGCCAGGGTCGCCGCTGCGGCGCCCCAGGTCTGCCGCCACCCCAGAACACCCATCATCGTGACGGCCAGCAGCGGCAGCGCCGCCTCGCCGGCGGCGAAGCCCAGAGACGCCAAAGCGATTGCCCGGCCCCGGCCCCGATCGAAATAGCGGGCCATCGACGTCACCGAGGTGTGGCTCATCAGACCTTGGCCGGCAAACCGCAACAGGAAGAACCCAAGGAAAAGGTACGGCCAGGCCGCGGGCGGGGCGACTGCCAGCCACAGACAGGCCAACGCTAGCAAGCCGGCGGCGGCCAGGCTGTAACCGCGCAGCGAAACCCGGTCGATGACCTGGCCGGCCGGTATCATCACGGCGGCGCTGGTCAACGTTGCCAGCGCATAGACCGTTCCGAACGCCCCGTGGCCAAGATCGAACGCACCGCGGATCTCTGCGCCGAACAAAGCGATGAAAAAGGTCTGCCCGAAGGACGACCCGAGCGACATCAGAAAACCGAAGGCGATAAACCGCCGGTTCTGAAGCAAAAACCGGAGATAGCGCACGAATGCTCCCGGTGCGGCGATGGATGGATCCAGGAGCACCGTTGTCGTTCATTCCACCCTTGAAGTCCAGGGCGGGAGCCGGACAGCCGCCGTCGCGGAAACGCGACAATCGCCCTATAGTTTCTCCGGCCGGTAACGGCCCGGTCACATCGGTCAAACAGTGTGGAGGCAATCGACGACCATGATCGTTCCCAATCTGATGGTAACCGACATCCGGCGCTCGATCGAGTTCTATCGCGACAAGTTGGGTTTTTCAGTTGCAACCACCGTTTCCGCCGACCGCTCGTTCGCGACCGGCGGCGAGATCGTAAACGACCCCGTCTTCGCGGTACTCGAATGGGAAAGCGCGCAACTGATGCTGCAGACGGTCGGTAGCCTGGCCGGCGAGCTGTCCGTGTTCTCGGCCGATCAGGCGCCGCAGCCGTCGGGGACAGTCTACCTTCGCGGCTTCAAGCCCGACGACGCAGCCGGCAGGCTGTCCGAAGGCGACGTGATCAAGGGGCCGGACATATCCTGGTATGGCATGAAGGAGCTTTACGTCAGGGACCCCGACGGCCACGTGATTTGTTTGGGCGCGCCGGAGGGCCCGCCGCCGAGTGCGGATCAGGCCTGAACGCACCAATAATCCACCCAAAAACGGGCCTATCGAGCGCCGGCCCCGCCGGGCTATAGTGCCGCGCCGGCCAAAGGCGACAATCGCCTGCCGTAAGAATCAATAAGGGGGTTGCCAATGAGGGTTTTGTTCGCACTGGGAATGGCGCTTGCCTTGATCGCGCCCGCCGTGGCATCGGCGCAGTCTCCGACGCTGGAGCGCATTAAGGACACCCAGAAGTTTCGGATCGGCTTCCGGCCGGCCCAGCCGCCGATGTCATTCGTGAATGCGGACGGACAACCCTCAGGCTACTCGGTCGACCTGTGCCTTCGGATTGCAGCAGGTGTCCGCAGCATCCTGCAGCTCCCCGAAATGGAGGTGGAGTTCGTTTCGGTTGAAGCCTCGAACCGGTTCACGGCCCTGACCGAAGGCAGCATCGATATCTTGTGCGGCACGACGACAAAGACCATCGGCCGCAGCGAATTGGTCGATTTCACGGCCCTGACATTCGTGACCGGCGCAACGGTCATGAGCCTCAGGGATACCGGCATTGGCGGCCTGCCGGACCTGCAGGGCAAGCGTGTCGGCGTGGTGCGCGGCACCACGTCCGCCGCTGCGTTGGAGGACGCGCTGATCAAGTCGGTGATCGAACCCAAAATCGTCGGGATCGGGACCACGTCGGCCGGCATGCAGGCCTTGGTGTCGGGCGAGATCGACGCTTTTGCAGGCGACCAGGTCGTCCTGCTTGGACTGATCCTGTCCTCGCCGGACCCGACGAAGTTCATGGTCTCTCCGGACCTCTACTCCTTCGAGCCCTTTGCGCTGGCCATTCAGCGCAACGACACCGACTTCCGTCTTATCGCGGACGCGGTGCTGGCCCAGTTGTACCGTGGCGGCGCCATCGACGGCATCTACGACAAGTGGTTCGGGAAGATCTCCAGGGAAAAACCGCAGGTCCTGGAGGCGTTGTATCTGCTGGGGGCGACCCCGAAATAGGGTCGTTACCCGCGCCGATCGCTGATTTCGGGCGGCGCTTCCGAACACGTACATAGGGGACGACAATGAGAACTCTGTTCGCTCTGGGCATTGCGCTTGCCCTCCTCGGCCCTGAGCAGGCCACGGCGCAGCAGGACACGCTGGCTCAAATCAAGGAGTCCGGCACGATGCGCATCGGTTTTCGGCAATCCGAGCCGCCCATGTCGTTCGTGGACGCAGCCGGACGGCCGGCGGGCTATTCCATCGACCTGTGCAACAGGATCGCGGCGGGCGTCAAATCCGTGGTGAAGCTCCCGGAACTTGAACTCGTCTATGTCCCGGTTGAATCGACCAACCGTTTCGCGGCGCTGCAAGACAACAGCATCGACATCTTGTGCGGATCGACGACCAAGACGATCAGTCGCGGAGAACTGGTCGATTTCACGGCGCTGACGTTCGTGACAGGCGCCGGTCTGATGAGTTTGAAGGCGAACGGGATTGACCAGATCGGCGACCTTCAGGGCAAACGGGTCGGCGTCGTGCGCGAAACCACAACGGAACAGGCTCTGGCGAAGGCCCTGACCAGTTCGCTGATCGAAGCGCAAGTCGTCAATGTGGGGACGGCATCAGCCGGATTGCAGGCCTTGAAGTCGGGCGAGGTGGATGCCTTTGCCTCCGACCAGGTTGTCCTGATCGGTCTGATCCTAACCTCCGGCGAGCCGGACCTGTATGCGCTGATGCCCCAGCTGTTCTCGTTCGAACCGTTCGCTCTGGCGGTCCGCCGGAACGATGCCGATTTCCGTCTCGTTGCCGATGCCGTACTGGCCCAGCTTTACCGCAGCGGCGCCATCGACGGGATCTACGACAGGTGGTTCGGAAAGCTTGCGCCCGAGCAGCCGGACGGCTTGAAGACCCTCTACATCCTGGGGTCGACGCCCCGGTAAAAGCACAGCGGCCGGCTAAACCGGCCGCTCTCCGGCCGCGGTGGTGCGATGCATGATGCGCACCCTGCTGTCGTCGTAGTCGCGCACCGCGTAGTGCATGGCGGCGCGGTTGTCCCACATCACGACGTCATGCCGGCGCCAGCGGTGCCGGTAGACGTTTTCCGGCCGGGTCGCCTCGGCCGAGAGGTAGTCGATCAGCGGTCGGCTTTCCGCAGCCGTCATCCCGGCGAAACGCTCGGTAAACCAGGGATTGATGAATAGCGCCGGGCGCCCGCTGTCGGGATGCGTCCGCACCACCGGGTGTTCGACCGGGTCCGGCACCGCCGCAATCGGCAGCGCGTTGTTCCATTCTTCGTTGTTGCGCCGCGCCAGCCCTTCGGCGGAGTGAAGGGCGGTCAGGCCGCGCAGCATCTCTTGCATGCCCGGAGACAGCGCCTCGAACGCCTTGACCATGTTGCAGAACATGGTGTCGCCGAACCCCTCGGGCACTTCCAGCCCGTATAGGACAGACCCGAGCGGCGGCCGCTCGGCAAAGGAAATGTCGCTGTGCCAGATGTCGTTGCGGGCGGCCCGCTCGCCCGGGCGATTGACCATCACCAGCACCTCCGGATGGTCTGGCAGCCCCACGCGGGACCGCAGCGGGTGGGCCTCCACCGTGCCGAACCGCGCGGTGAAGGCCACCTGGTCCGTCGGCGACCAGTCCTGATCCGGAAAGACGAGAACGATGTGTTCGACGAATGCCTGGCGTATCTCGTCAAAGACTGCGTCGTCCAGCGCGCCGGACAGATCGATGCCGGAAATCTCCGCACCCATTGCGCCGCAAAGCGGCCGGACCGCCAGACCCTGTCCCGCATCGAAGGCGGTGCGTGCTCGCGCCGTCAAGACTGCCTCCCGTTACCGCTGTTTCGCCCATTCTAGCGGCCCACGCACGCCGGGCAATGCGTCTAAGGCGATCCCTTCGCCCAGGCACCGCGCACGGCAGCCCGCAGGGCGACCGGGTCGCGACAACTGGAACGTCGCGCTAATGCAGCGTCGGGTAGCCGGCCTCGATGGCGCCGCGCTCCATCGCCGCGATGCTGTCATAGGCGGACGGCGCCAGGGCCTCGGACCCGGCGATGAAAAGCGCATCGCGAACGGACGCGCTGAGACCGGCGGCAAAGACCTCGGAAACCGCGGCCCGCATGCGCGCCACCGTCCGTCGGTCGTGGCCGATTGCGCAAATCAGGGGAAGCCCGGGTGTTGGGGGAGTTTGCGCAATCACGATCAGACGTTCCGCCGTTGCCGGTTCGTGTCTGCAGGCAAGCGCCCAACAGACGGCGTCGATGGCGCAAAGATCCGCCCTTCCGTCGGCAACCGCCCGCACGGCTTCGCGATGGCTGCCGGTTTCCAGCGTTGCGCCAAAGAACCGGCTCCCGCAGGCCAGCGGCGCCACCAGGGACCTGAGGGCCGAATAGCCCGACTGCGAATGGCGGGCGTTGTAGGCAAGACGCCGGCCGCGCATGTCTTCCAGAGAGACGCCTCGATCCGCGGCACGCGCCACCACCAGGCTGCAATAGCGCGGCCCGTCGCATCCGGGCACGTCGTAGCAGGGCGTGACAATCAGATGGACGCGCGACCGCAGCCCGCGCACATATGGCAGGCCGCAGATCTGCGCCAGCAAAAGCCGTGGATCCCGCCACACCGCGTCCGACGCCCTGCGCCGTTCAAGCTGCGGCGGCGGCCGTATCCCGGCATCCTGCAGGCCGTCGGCCAAGGCCCGCCACAGCGCGTCGGTTTCATTGCGGACCTCGGGCCAGTCGTACATGGGTAGCGCCGCGACCCCGGCGTCGACTTCAGCCATGCGGCGCCCGACCCAGCGGATGGACCACGGGTTCCTTGGTTCGGAACGCATAGAGGCGAAACAGGTCCCCATAGCCGTCGAAGCGGTAATCCGCGTTGCGCGCCAGCGTCTGAGACCGGGTGTCGGCATAAAGCCGCGGCAGGACGTACCACGGCGCCCGGGGGTGACGGTGATGCACCGCATGCAGGTTGTTGTTGAGAAACAGCCAGGCCAACGGTCCGCGATCCTCAATCACGACCGATCGTCCGCCCTGGTCGGGGTAGGCGCGATGTTCGGCGAAAGTGCGCAGCATCAAAACGCCGTATCCTGCGTAGGCGGCCAGGACGTATTCCAGAAGTCCGACACCGCAGACACCAAGCGTCCAGGTCAGCACGCAGGCAACCGCCGGGATATGAATCAGCCAGGCGACCTTCACGTCCCGCGATCCGGCATACAGGGCGCGCAGATCCCCGCAATAGAAACGCGCCAACGCGATCGCCGGACCGAGCGTCACCCGGCCCACCAGCGTATTCTGGGTTTCCAGCAACGATCGTAGCGGTCTGGACGCCCGCGCCCAGGTTTCAGGCGCCAGGTAGAAGCTTTCAGTGTCCTGCACCGGATCGGTCAGCGCGGCGGTGGAATGATGGGCCCGGTGCAAGGCACGGAACCGACCATAGGGCATGAACAGGCCGAGAGCCGGAAAGACCAGCGCCGTGTTCGCAGCCTCAAGCCGCGTCGGATGCCCGTGGGTCGCCTCGTGCTGCAACGAGGAGTGAAGCGTGATGCTCAACGCCACGATCGGCAGCCAGAGCCAGCCATGATCGCCGCCTGAAAGCCAGGTTGCCAAAAGCCAGGCCCCGTAACACAGGACCAGCATTCCCACCGTCGGCCACTCCACCCGCGGCCAGCTGACACGCCACATAATTACCCTCTCACCCCCGTCGTGAGATGGCATCATTTCAGGACGCGAGGATCAATGTGGCGATATGGAGCCTGTGTGGTTTTTATGGATTTTAATTTCCTGATTGTTGTTTATAGTCTCTTTTTTGATTATAAAGTCACCAGGATGACGGTAGACAAACGCGATGTCGGCGACGTGTTCCGGGAGCGCCTCGCGGACCTGGCCGGCCGCTATGGCGGCAACCAGGCCGCTTTCGCCCGGGCGATCGGCCTCGACCGGTCGGCCCTGCGCCAGCTCATGACGCCGGGATCGACGCGTCTTCCCCGGGCCGAAACGCTGTGCCGCATCGCCGAGCGGCATTCGGTCAGCCTGGACTGGCTGCTGGGACTGAGCCAGAGCGACACCGTAGCGACGGAGATCAGCACGGCGCTGGAGATCGAAGAAGCGGCCGACGACCGCGACGACACCCGGCTCAACGAATGGCACCGCGAGGCGATCGGCTACAAGATCCGCTACGTGCCGAAGACCCTGCCCGACCCGCTCAGAAGCCAGGAGGTGATCCTCTACGAACACAGCCCGGACCGCGACCCGAAGCCGCTGACCCAGTTGCACGAGGCCGACAGCCGACTGGCCTACACGCGGCGTCCGGAAACCGACATCGAAGTCTGCATGTCGCGCCAGGCGCTGGAACAGTTCGCCCGGGGCGAAGGGATCTGGAAAGGCCTGGCAGCGACGGTCCGGCGGCGCCAGCTGGAACACATGCTGACCCTTTTGGACGAGCTCTATCCAACCTTCAGGTTGTTCTTGTTCGATGCCGCCCAGGTTTATTCCGCGCCCTACACGGTGTTCGGTCCGATGCGGGCGGCGATCTACATGGGCCAGATGTATCTGGTGGTCAACTCCGTCGAGCATATCGCCGCCCTGACCCGGCATTTCGATCAACTGATCAGGGCCGCCCGGGACACACCGGTGGACTCGCCGCGTTTCGTCGAGGGTCTGCTGGACGTCGCCGTCTAGCCCATCCTTCCCGTCTTCGACAAATCGCGCCTTCGCGGTTGACCTGAGACGCCCGGCCCCATCGTAATGGCATAAACGGCACGCCGTTCATGGGGAGGGGTTCGCATGCAACAGGACGACCGAGGGCTTGCTCTGACGACCGACAGCCCGGACGCCGCCGCCGCGCTGGCGCTGGCAATCGGAAACTTCTGCCGCTGGAGGGCCGCGGTGATGCCCGCGCTGAAGGCGGCGCGGGAGACCGATCCGACTTTTGGCTTTGCCCATGTTGCGGGCGGCCTCATCCTTCATGCGGCCCGGGATGCGCGGTTTCAGCCCATGATTGCCGAGGCCTTGACCGCCGCCCACGCGGTCCAAGGCGGGATGAGCCCGCGCGAGCGGTTGTATCTTGCCGCCCTGCAGGCCGCCGCGTCCGGGCGGATCGCAGAGTCCGTTTCGGTCTACGAGACGATCCTGGCCTACCATCCCACTGACCTCTTCGCCCAGCGTCTGGCGCAGATGGAGCTGTTCTGGATCGGCGAGATGCGCTGGTCGGCGGAGATTTCCGGTCGCATCACGGCGCATTGGAACGAGAACACGCCGGACTACGGTCATCATCTTTCGTGCCGCGCGTTCGACCTGGAGGAGATCCACGAATTCGAAGAAGCCGAAAGGCTGGCCCGGACCGCGGTCGACCGCGACCCGACCGACGTCTGGGGGACCCACGCGGTGGCGCACGTTCTCATCATGCAGGGCCGTCACGGCGAGGGCATCGCCTGGTTGGATGGGCTGAAGCACAATTGGGAGGACGCCAACCAGATGAAGCTGCATCTGTGGTGGCACCGTTGTTTGTTCCACCTGGAACGCGGCGAGACCGAAGCGGTCCTGGATGTCTACGACGCATGGGTGCGCAACCGATCCCTGGACCTGCTGCAGGCCATGCCCGACCTCTATATCGACATGCAGAACGGCGCCTCGATGCTGTTGCGGTTGCAGCTCAGGGGCGTCGATGTGGGCGCACGATGGGAAGAGCTGTGCGACCTGACACTGCCGCGGGTGGACGACCATACCAGCCCCTTCACCTCGGCCCATTTCGCGGTCATTCTGGCGGCCTGCGGCCGCTTTCAAGAGGCCGACGGCCTGATCCGGTCGATGAAGGCCTTCGCGACGGAACCGGAAAAGACGCTGGCCCCGCGCTACGGCGTCGCCGCGGTTCCCGCAGCAGAGGCCGCCGTCGCCCATGCCCGCGGCGATCACCAGGCCGTCATCGAAGCCCTGTTTCCTGCCCGCCACATGCTGTGGCAGATGGGCGGCAGCCACGCCCAGCGCGATCTGTTCTTCCTGATCCTTGCAGATTCCGTGCGCCGGCTGGAGCGGCGCGACCTGATGCCGATTCTGGTCGACGACGTCGCCTGGGCAGGGTTCACGGAACCTGCGGAACGGATCGGATATGCCGGCATGGCGGCGGAGCGCATTGTCTGAACACGAGGGGGTGGATCCATGAACGAGGTGATCGCCGTTATCGGCGCCGGATTGGTGGGCCGGGCCTGGGCCCTGGTCTTTGCCCGTGCAGGGCACACGGTCCGAATCTATGACCCAGCAGCCGGCATGGCCGAGGACGCGCTTGCCTGGATCGAAGTCGAGCTGCCCGAGCTTGAGCGGATCGGTCTCCTGCGCGGCCGGACCTGCGATGAAATCCGGTCCAACGTGGCCGCCGCGCCCTCTCTGGCCGCTGCGTTGGACGGAGCCGTTCATGTCCAGGAAAACGTGCCCGAAACCCTGGACGCCAAGCGCGCCGTCTTCCGGGAACTGGACGCCGCCGCAGCGCCGGAAACGGTGCTGGCTTCCTCCACATCGGGCATCGTCGCCTCGGCCTTCTCCGAAGGCCTTGAGGGCCGCGCCCGTTGCCTGGTCGCCCATCCCCTGAACCCGCCGCACCTGATCCCTCTGGTGGAGATCGTGCCTGCGCCCTGGACCGCGCCGGACACCGTGGCAAAGGCGCGCACGCTTTACGCCGACAGCGGCCAGGCCCCCATCGTCCTGAAGCGGGAGGTGCCGGGCTTCGTCATAAACCGCCTGCAGGGCGCCTTCCTGCACGAGGCGGTCAAGCTGGTCGAGGACGGCATCACCGACGTGGAAGGCGTCGATGCCGCCGTCAAGGACGGCCTGGGGCTGCGCTGGTCCTTCATGGGTCCTTTCGAAACCATCGACCTGAACGCGCCCGACGGCATAGCCGACTATATCGAACGGTTCGGCGGGCTCTATCTGGACCTCGCCCAGGATTCGGGGCCGGCCCGGGAATGGACAGCGGAGACCGCTGCCGCCCTGGAACAGGAACGACGAAAGCTGTTGCCCGCCGATGCACTCAAGTCCCGAGCAGCCTGGCGCAACCGTCGCCTGACCGCCCTGATGGGCCACAAAAATGCGATGGAAGAGACGGACCGCTGATTCAATGCGCGCCCTTGCACCCGGCGGGTATCACAGATCAACGCGGCGATGAACGAATTGGTCTAGATACAATCCGGTGGACAAGTGTGGTGCGTGGGTGCGGGGACCGGCGCCGCTTGTGCGGTTGTCCACCCGGCGCCTTCCCCGCGTTCTGTCCGAACCATCAATTGCACCGCCAATCTTCCGCCCGTGGTCCGCAAAACACGCACCACAGTCGCAAACCCTGAGCGTATCTTGCCTTAGGACGGGGCCGGCTTCTCGTCGGATCTCAGATCCAGCCAGGCCACTTGCTGCGGCGACAGCGCCAAGTCCGCGGCAGCCAGCGTGTCTTCAAGCTGGGCAATCGTGCGTGGGCCGATCACGGCATAGGACGGAAACGGCTGGTTCAGCACATACGCAGACGCGATTTGGCCAGCGCTTACGCTCAGATCGGCCGCCAGTTCGCGCGCGCGGCTGCGGCGTGTGCGGTTGTCCGGGCTGTCGAAACAGGCCTCAGGCTCGGTTCCTTCGGGAAGCTGCGACGCTTCTTCCGCTGCGAAGAAATATCCCCGCGCCTGGCTGGACCAGGAGAAGTGCGCCGTGTTGGTTTCGGTAAGGTAGGCCAACGCAGCGGGGTCTGAAGCTGAGATACAGCCCGGCCAGACCGGCTTGACCATGTGCGCCAGCGACAGGTTGTTGTTCAACACGCAAAAGCCGCGTTTGTCGTTGGCCGCGGCATAGTCGTTGGCAGCCTGGAACCGTTCGACCGTCCAGTTCGAAGCGCCGAAACACTTGATCATGCCGGTGGCCGCTTCTGCATCCAGCACATCGATGAATTCGCTGACGGGCACCTCGGGATTGTCCCGGTGCATGATGTAGATATCGGCGGCCGATATGGTCAGGCGCTCCAGCGAGGATTGCAGTTGCCAGACCAAGTCGTCCGGGTCGCAAAAGGGCGTATGGGCGCCTTTGACGACGACCGCGATGTCGTCGGCGACGCGCCGCTCCTTGATCCAGCCGCCCAGCGCTTCTTCGCAGCGGCCGGCGCCGTAGACGAAGGCGGTGTCGAAGGCCGTGCCCCCGGCGGCCAGGAAAGCGTCCCACAACGGGGCGCCGTCCTCGGTGTTCATCTTGTTATCGCAGCCCAGGATCAGGCGGGAAACGTCCTTGTCCAGGCCCGGAAGCCGACCGTGTTGCATGTGTCCTCGCACGCTATCTTCGGCCCGATCATAGGACAAAAAAACAAACGGGTGCATCCGTCCTGGATGCACCCGATCGGTTTTCGGGGTTGGCCCGGTCAGTTGGCTTTGGCGTTGGCCATGATCTGATCGAAGTCCTCGCGGACCTGCAGGGCCCAGTCGTCCATCGCCAGTTCGATGTCTTCCCAGGTCGACCAGGGATTGCGGTTGTTGTAGGTCCCGCGCCGGCTGTCGGCGGCGACGATCTGCACCTCGCCCGTCTCCATATCGACGAATGCGCCTTCGACGGTCACCTTGCCGACGACCGGCGTCACACCGGTCGATAACACGACACCCGTATTCGCCAGTTGCGTACCGGTGCCCGAGGGCGCCTCCAACCCCGTTATGGCAATCTGGATCGACATGGTCTTTTCCTGCGGCAGCTCGACGACGGAGTAGCCGCCTTCTCTCAGCTTCTCCACGATCGCGTCACGGAAGTAGGCCTGGATGCGGGCCACGTCGTCGTCATCCAGCCTCTCCATGGCCTCGTCCGTGTAGACGATCGCAATGTTCTCGACCAGGAAATGGTCGTACTGATCGACGTCCTTGTATCCAGGACGGACATAGGATCCGGGAAAGTTGGGATCCGGCTCGAAGCCGCTGATGTCATTCACGAATGTGTAGTCGTCCGGCAGGGTCTCCTGTTCGGAGGTCCCGCAGGCGGCCAGGCCCAGGGCAATGGCCCCGATCAGCGCATGGTGTGCAAGGTTCCTGAACGTCATCGTGGTCCCCTAATTTCCTCAATTGCGGCGATGGAAGGGTCGTCGGGTTCAAGGCCCGGGCCGCCACCGCGGTCCCGGGTCACACCCGCTCTAAAGTGCAACGGCCCCGTGGCATGCCGCCTCGGGGCCGTTACGACGTTACAATTCAGAGCGTCAGCGTGCGGTCGTTAGCCCGCCCTGACGCAAAGCACTCAGCCGTCCATCTTCTTGCCGGCCGCTTTGTAGATGTCGTCGAAAGACTGCGTAATCTCGTCGGCCCAGTCGTCCATCGCGTTTTCGATGTCCTGCCAGTTCGACCAAGGGCTGGCATTCATGTAGGCCCCGCGCCGGCTGTCCGACACCACCGCCTGGATTTCCCCTGTCGGGCCGTCGATGAACGCGGCCTCGATAGTCACCGCCCCGACCGACGTGGACATGCCGATCATCAGAGACGTCGCCACATTGGCCGCCTCCCCGCCGGGCTGTTCCAACCCGTTGATGTAGAGCTTGATGACCATGCTGTCGTCCTGGACCGAATCGACCACGTTGTAGCCGCCCTCCGACAGCTTTGCCCTCACTGCATCGCGGAAATAGGCGGCGACGCGCTCCGCATCTTCCGGGTCGACACCTTCGCCAATCTTGACCACTTCCACGTTATCGACGACGTAGGTGTTGTATTTGTCCACATCTTTGTAGTCGGGCTTGAGCCAGGAATTCGGATAGACCGGATCCGGCTCGAACCCAGTGATGTCATTGATGTAGACGTAGTCCTCTGACATTTGCTCTTTTGCGGTCCCGCCGCAGGCTGCCAGGCCCAACGCCAGCGTGCCGACCACTGCGTAGGCAGCAAAGTCCTTAATCCCCTTCATAATCCCCTCCAGGTTCCGTTAACCCTTACCGCACAGAGCTTATGCGGATAGTTGCATGCTGCAATGACACTGATCAAGCGGCATGACCTATCCTCGCAAGCTCCGCAAGGCCGCCACGCGACCACATCCCCCCCCCCCGAATTCTTCCAGCTTTGGACACGCCACGCGCCCCAATCGGGCCCGCCCTAAGGCCGGAATATCAGCAGCACGTAGGCCAGGAACACCACCAGATGCACGGCGCCCTGCAGCAGGTTCGTGCGGACGCCCCCGAAGGTGAACGAGCTCAAAAGCAGGGTCAGCAGCAGCAGCACCATCGAGGCGTCTTCGAGACCCAGGACCACGGTTTTGCCGATGATCAGGCTGATCGCCAGGACCGCAGGAACGGTCAGACCGATCGTCGACAGGGCCGATCCCAGCAAGAGGTTGACCGAACGCTGCAGCTGGTTGGACCGCGCGGCGTTCATGGCCGACAGCCCCTCGGGCGTCAGCACCAGCAGCGCGATGATGACGCCCCCGAGGGCGGCGGGCGCGCCGATCTCGACGGTCCCGAAATCGACCAGCTTGGCCATACGTTTCGATAACAAAACGATCGGAAGCAGGGTCAGGACCAAGAGAACGGCATGCACCGGCGCCGGATAAGCGACATAGTGGCCGTGCCCGTCCCCGGTTAGGGCGGGCTCAGGCTCGCCCGTCTGGAGGAAGAACCGTTTGTGCCGTCCCATCTGAATGGCAAGAAAGACGCCGTAGAGCAACGCGGTGACAAGACCGAAGAATACCTGTTGCCCCGGCGAATAGGTGGCCTCCGCGGTGGAGGTCGTGAATTTGGGAAGGACCAGGGCGAACACCGCAAGCGGGACCAGCACGCTGATATAGGCGCGCGCGCCGCGCAGATTGTAATCCTGCTCCTGATGAATGAGCCCGCCGATCAGCAGCGCCAGGCCGGTGAGACCGTTGAGCACGATCATCAGCACGGCGAACATCGTGTCGCGCGCCAATGTGGGATTGGCATCGCCGGTCAGCATGATGGCGGCGATCAGCGAGACTTCGATGCCGATCACCGCGATGGTGAGAATCAAGGTGCCATAAGGCTCGCCCAGGATCTCCGCCAGCGCCTCGGCGTGGTGGACGACGCCGAACGACGCCCACAACAGGACGGGGAAAAGCCACAGGAACAACAGGCCCGCGACCAGCGGATCGGCCAGTTGCTCCAGCCAACCGTCGCCGTGGAACTGAAAAACCGCAAGCGTGCCGGCACCGACAAGAAGCGGCGCTTCTTTCCTGATCGAGCCGATAACCCCCGACAATGCGCTGTTCTCCTGCACCAGTTCACCGCCCGCCCACTCCGGATCGTATCGGCAATCGACCGACAAGAGAAGGAACCGACGACGATACCCCCGTCCGTTGTCCTACCCCTGGGCGCGCGACGGAAGGCTCGAGAGCCAATCCGCACAGCCGACCAGGCCGGCATCGTGTCCCAGGACCGCCGCCTTCACTGCGGGTCTGTAAAGCGGGGGGAATTCAAGCAAGGCGCCACGGATTCCATCCAACGTGCCCGGGGATAGTCCCACGCCGCCGCCCACAACGACGAGCTCCGGATCGATCGTTGCGGTCAGGTTCGCGACGACGCCCGCCACCAGCCGGTGCAGGTCCGACACAAGCGACCGGACTGCGCCATCGTCACCCGAAAGGACCCGTTCCGCCGTCACCGGCCGGCCGAACAAGGCTGTCGCGCGCTGCGCCAGACCGGAACCCGAGGCCCGGCTTTCCAGCGTCGGCGATTCCGGATCGCCGGGATCCAGCCGGATTTGGCCGACGCTGCCGGCAAGGCCCTGGCGCCCCACCAGCAGCCGGCCGCCTGCGACGATCCCGCCCCCGATCCCGGTCGAGACAGTCAGGAAAACCATCGACGACGTTCCGACCCCGGCGCCGTGGCGGAACTCGCCCCAGGTCGCCGCCTGGGCGTCGTTGAGCAGCACCACCGGCCGGTCCAGAGCCCGCGACAGGGGCGCCGCGAAGGGTTGCCAATCCGGAACGTCGAAGGTGTCGTTAAGCGCGCGAAGGGCGCCGTCCCTCACGGCGCCCGCCGTTGCAACGGCAACAGGGCCAGGAACGTCCGGAACCCGCGCAACAGCGTCGCGCACCGCGTCCACAAGGTCGCCCAGCGTGGGCCGCTGCGGCGTCGCCAGCCGCACCTTGTCGGAAACGTGGGCCCCCGTGACGACGCCGGCGGCGATCTTCGTGCCGCCCACATCCACCGCCAGGACCGGTCGGTCCTGCGCCGGCGCGTCAGATCCTGCCGGCACGCGCCATCTCCGCGGCCAGTTGCCGCTGGTATGCGGCATGACGCGCGGCGTCGACCTTCGCCCGGGCGGCGTAATAGATCAGGCCCAGGGCCTGGCGGGTCCGCGTCTTCGACCGATTGGCGTCGGCGCGGTGCACCGTCAGGGCATGATGCGCCAGCAGCGTGCCCGGCGCAGCCGGAAAGGCCACCTCTTCGTAGTCGTCGCGCAGCCGGTCGAATCCCTCAACGGCCTGGGAAAAGCCCAGCACGCCGGTGCGCCCGTGGTCCTGCAGGCCGGCCTTGTGCGAGCCCTTCAGATACCTGACGCAGCCGTTCTCCCGGTCGACCGGCTCCAGCGCCACCCACATGGTCACGGCCTCGCAGGGCTGCAGCATGAAATAGAACCCGTCCTGGTGGGGCGGCGTCGGCCTGCCGACTGACGGCGGCTTGTTGAAATACTGCATGTTGACCGGCACGGCCTTGTCTTCCAGCAGCACCTGCGCCAGGTCATTCGCCCGGCCACCGAACATCAGCGCGTTGAAATACGCATCCCAGCGATACAGTTCCTGGACCTGCTTCAAGGTCTCTGGGGCGCCTTTGGTCTCGTAGAAGAAGCGCTCCTTGGGAATGCCGTTTGCCTGACCGGCCTTGATGCGGGCGACGCGTTCCAGGACGCCGGCGATCGTTTCTTCGTCCAGAAACCCGGGCAGACAGACATATCCGTCCTCCTTGAACCGGTGGACGAGATCCGGCCCGAATGCGGCCTGCTCGGCCCCGCCCATCAGCCCACCTTTCCGGCCAAGGGGTCGCCGGTCTCCTGCATCCACTGGAACAGCCGATCCGCCAGCCGCCGTTCCACCGGCGCGGCGTCTGCGGCGCCGGCCAGATTGACCTGCTCGAACGGGTCCAAGTCCAGATCGTAAAGCTCCGCCCGGTCGCCGTCGTGCCAGACATATTTGTGCCGCCGGTCGACGATCAGCCGAAAGTCGGCGATGCGGTGCCAGTCTCCCAGCGACTGCATTTCCGAGAAACGAAACGGCTCGCCCGCGGTTTCGGTCTCGCCGCGCGCCAGGGGGCCCAGATCGACGCCGCGGTAGCGGTCCGGCACGTCGCATCCCGCGGCCGCCAGGATCGTCGCCGGCACATCCACCAGCGACGCCGGCGCCGGCTCCCGCCGGCCCGCCGGCAGACGCCCGGGCAACCGCAGCAACAGCGGCACCCGCAGGCATTCCTCGTAAGGCGCCATTTTGTGCCACAGCCCCTGGGAACCCAGCATCTCGCCATGGTCGGAACAGAACACCACCAGCGTGTCGTCCAGGACCGCCTCGTCCTCCAGGCGATGCAGCAGGCGCCCCAACAGCGCATCCACCATCGAGGTATAGCCCCAGTAGGCGGCCGTCGTGCTGCGCCAGGCCTCCCAGTCGTCGCCATGGTCCAGCCACAACCGATGGAAAAAACTGGACTCGATGCTCTCGGGCTTGCCCGGGCCGGGGCGGAAATTCGCCGGCATCAGCGCCTCGGCCCCGTCGTACATGTCGAAATAGGGATCGGGGACTCTGAATGGCGGATGCGGCGCAAACCAGCTGCAAACCAGAAAGAAAGGCCGGTCCTTGGGACGTTCGTCCAAAAAACGCAGCGCGGTTTCCGTCACCCAGCCGTCGTAGGTCTGCTCGGTGGTCAGATCGGCCTGCCGTTTGACCCTGGGGATCGACATCGAAGGGACCCGGTGCGTGCGCAGCGCGTCGTCGGAAACGGGCCAGCCATCGGGCAGACCGTTCGCCTCGCACCACAGCGAATAGTCGTAGGAGCTCTGGCCTTCGGCCCGGTCGAACCAGCGATTGATCTGGCGGCGACCGGGCGCTTCGGTAGGCACGCCGTTGACGTCGGCCAGGCCCAGCGCCTGTTCGCGGCCGCGGAAAGCCTTCGGCTGCTCGTCGGGCTCCAGATGCCACTTGCCGGCATAGGCGGTGTGATAGCCCTCGGCGCGCAACAGATCGGTCAGCAGGGGCTCCTCGCCGATCGTGTCCTTGTTGCGCATCATGTCGACCTGATGCGGGTATTGGCCCGTGAACAGGCTGGCCCGCGACGGCAGGCACAGCGGGCTGGAACAGATCGCCCGGTCGAAACTGACGCCTTCACGGGCCAGCCGGTCCATGTTCGGCGTGCGGCAAGGCGTCCGCCCCATGAACCCCAGGGTGTCGGTGCGCTGCTGATCGGAGATCGCCAGCAGGATGTTCGGCCGTTTCGCGGTCATGGCGCGGCCGCCTCGATCGCTTCGACGAACCAGCCGGTGACATGCTCGACGCGGGTGATGGCGGACCCGACCGTCACCGCCCAGGCGCCCCGCGCCAGCGCCGCCGCGGCGTCGCCGGGCGTCTTGATCCGCCCCTCGGCCATCACCGTCAGACCTTCCGCCGCCATGCGTTCGACCAGCGCAAGATCAGGGGCGTCGGGAACCGGGCCGCCGGTATAGCCCGACAGCGTCGACCCGACGATCTCGCATCCCATCGCGGCCGCGGCCAATCCCTCTTCCAAAGTGGAACAGTCGGCCATGGCCAGGCAGCCGCCCTGGTGGATCGCCTGGACAAGGGTCGGCAGGGGAACGGGGCGGCTCCGCGCGGTCGCGTCGACGGCAATGATGGCCGCGCCCGCCGCGGCAAGCTGTTCAACGTCCGCCTCCAGCGGCGTGATCCGCACCGGATAGTCGGCCAAATCCCGTTTCACGATGCCGATGATCGGCGCTTTCAGGCGCCGCGCCGCTGCCGCGACCGTGGCCACGCCTTCCAGACGCACGCCTTTGGCGCCGGCCTGGAGGGCGGCCTCGGCCATGGCGACCGCAATCTCGGGCCGGTCCAGCGGCCCGCCTTGGACCGGCTGGCAGGAAACCACAAGGCCCCCGCGCATGGACTCCAGGATGGCATTGTCGACGGTCATAGCGGACGGGCGGCCGGTTTAGTGGCAGAAGGCACGTGATTGGGCCCGGCGTTCCAGGCCCACCCATGCTCCATGCATCCTTGCGCAGGACTTGCGCGCCGGTCAACCGGGCGGCCGGGCCGCCCCACCGCCCGCGCCTGCGGCGCCCGGTCAGTCGAGTTCGGCGTCGATTGCGTATCCGCCGCCGCGCACGGTGCGGATCGGGTCCCTGCCGGTGTCGCCCCTCAGCGCCTTGCGAAGACGACCGATCTGCACGTCGACGCTGCGCAGCTCCAAATCGGTTGTTCGGCCCCAGACGCGGTTCAACAGCGTCTCGCGCGAGAAGACATGGCCGGGCCGCTCGAGAAACGCCCGCAGCAGACGGAATTCGGTCGGGCTGAGATGAACCGAACGGCCATTGCGGGTCACCCGCTGGGTCGACAGGTTCATCGCGATGTCGCCGCATTCAAGATGATCGGCGGCAAGTTCGGGCCGGGTGCGCCGCAGCACCGCCCGGACCCGCGCCACCATCTCGGCCGGCGAGAACGGCTTCACTACATAGTCGTCCGCCCCGATGTCGAATCCGCGCACACGGTCGTCCTCCTCCCCGCGCGCCGTCACCATGATGATCGGCAGGTTGCGCGACGTGTCCCTGGCGCGGATGCGGCGGCAGACTTCGATTCCGGATACCGCCGGCAGCATCCAGTCCAGAATGACCAGATCGGGTTCGTCCTCTTCCAGGCACAGCAACGCCTCTTCGCCGTCGGCAGCAGCGATGGTGCGATACCCCTCGGACTCCAGATTGTAACGCAGCATCTCGACCTGTGCCGGTTCGTCTTCGACGATCATGACCAACGGGTTCAATGGGGCACTCCTTCTTCGACGGCTCCGAGCGCCTTGACGACCGTTACGCTGGAATCGTCGCCTTTCGGTCGATCCGGATCGGGCGCCTCGCCATGCACCATCATATGCACATGTTCCGCAACATTGGTGGCGTGGTCGCCGATTCGCTCGACATTCTTGGCGATAAACAAAAGATGCGTACATGTGGTGATGTTCCGCGGATCCTCCATCATGTAGGTCAACAATTCGCGGAACAGGCTGGTGTGCAGCAGGTCGACCTCCTCGTCGCGCTGCCGCACGTCCTCGGCAAGGGTCGCGTCGCGCGCCACATAGGCGTCCAGCACGTTCTTGATCATGCCCTGGACCAGCGTCGACATGCGCCCGATGGTCTGGGAGGCGCTGCCAAGATGACGCGTTTGCGTCAGGGCCTGGGACCGGTTTGCGATGTTACGGGCATAGTCGCCGATCCGCTCCAGGTCGCTGGCCGTCTTTAGGGCGGCAATCACTGTCCGCAGGTCGTCCGCCATCGGCTGGCGCAGCGCCAGCACCCGCACCGTCAGCGCGTTGACCTCGGCCTCCAGCGCATCGATGCGCTGGTCTCTGTCGACAACCTTGAGCGCCAGTTCGTTATCGCGCTTGGACATGGCGCGCATGGCGTAGGAAAGCTGGCTTTCGGAAAGTCCGCCCATCTCGGCGATCATGCGGTCCAGTTGGGCCAGCTGCTCGTCGTAGGACTTGACGATATGATCCGTTTCCATTGGCCGCTCCTCAGCCGATCCGTCCGGTCACGTAGGCCTGCGTGCGTTCGTCTTTCGGCGCGGTGAAGATGACTTCGGTATCGTCCAGTTCGACCAGTTCTCCCAGGTGGAAGAACGCCGTGCGCTGGGAGACCCGCGCTGCCTGCTGCATGGAGTGGGTGACGATCACGATGGTGAAGTTTTCTTTCAACTCGTCGATCAGTTCCTCGATCCGCGCCGTGGCGATCGGGTCCAGCGCCGAACAAGGCTCGTCCATCAGGATGACCTCCGGCTCCACGGCGATCGCGCGGGCAATGCACAGGCGCTGTTGCTGGCCGCCGGACAGCCCCGTCCCGGGCAGGTCCAGCCGATCCTTGACCTCGTCCCACAAACTGGCCCGGCGCAGGCTGCGTTCCACCATCCGATCCAGCTCAGCGCGGTTTTCCGCCATGCCGTGGATCCGCGGTCCGTAGGCGACGTTGTCGTAGATCGACTTGGGAAACGGATTCGGCTTCTGAAAGACCATGCCAACCCGGGCGCGCAATTGCACCACGTCCAGTTCCCGGCGGTAGATATCCTCGCCGTCCAGCGTGATGTCCCCGGTGACCCGGCAGCTGTCGATCGTGTCGTTCATCCGGTTGAGGCAGCGCAGGAAGGTCGACTTCCCGCAGCCCGACGGACCGATCAGCGCCGTCACCTCGTTCTCGCGGATGTCCAGATCCACGTGCCGCAGGGCCTGGGCATCGCCGTAGAAGACATTGACGTCCTGCCCATGCATTTTCGCTGGGTTCGCCATCACATCCGCCGGTCGCACCGTTTCATCCAGATCGATCATGCTTTCTGCCATCTTTCTTCCTACCAGCGACGTTCGAAGCGTTTGCGCAGGATGACCGCAAGAGCGTTCATCACGATGAGAAAGGCCAACAGGACCATGATCGCAGCGCTCGTTTTCGCCGTGAAGGCGCGCTCGGGACTGTCGGCCCAAAGGTAGATCTGTACCGGCAACACGGTGGCTGCGTCGGTGAACCCGCCAGGCACGTCGACGATGAAGGCGACCATGCCGATCATCAACAGCGGGGCGGTCTCGCCGAGAGCCTGCGCCATGCCGATGATGGTGCCGGTCAGGATTCCGGGCATGGCAAGCGGGATCACATGATGCAGCATGACCTGCATCTTCGACGCGCCGACGCCCAGCGCGGCCTCGCGCACCGACGGCGGCACCGCCTTCAGTGCCGCGCGCGCGGCAATGATCAGGGTCGGAAGCGTCATCAGCGCCAGCACCATGCCGCCGACCAGCGGCGCGGAACGCGGCAGGCCGAAGAAGTTGAGGAACACGGCAAGACCCAGCAGCCCGAAGACGATCGACGGCACGGCCGCCAGGTTGTTGATGTTGATCTCGATCAGGTCCGTCAGCCGGTTCTTCGGCGCGAACTCCTCCAGATAGACGGCCGCCAGGACGCCGATCGGAAAGCTCAGCAGCAGGGTAACCACCAGGGTCAGGAAGGAGCCGACCACAGCGCCCCAGATGCCCGCCAATTCCGGTTCGCGCGAGTCGCCAGACCTAAAGAACGCACTGTCGAACCGGGTCTCGACCGCGCCATCGGCGACCAGGGCGTCGATCCAGGCCACCGCCTTGTCCTTCACGCGGCGGTCCGTCTCCGGCACGTCACGGGGCACCTCGCCCTTGATGAAACTGTCCACGTCCGTCGAGGCCTTGACCCAGACCTGTGCGGCGGTGCCGATGATCGACGGGTCGGCAAGGACCATCTCGCGCAGTTTCAGCGCGGCGCCGGAACTCAGCAGTCTGCCGAGTTCGCGCTTGTCCCGTCTGCCGCTGACCTCCGGGAAACGATCCTGCAGGGCGCGTGAGGCCAGCGCCCGGTAGTTGGCGTTGCGCAGAGCCTGGGGATCGCGGGTCCCGTCCGGATCGATCAGCTCCGCGTCGAACCGGACCTCCAGTTTGATGAAGGTCTGGAAGAACGCGCTGGAGCCGGTGAGGACGATGTTGCCAAGCAGAAGCGCCAGGGTCGCGCCTGCTGCGACGATGGCGGCCAGGCCGTAGGCGCGAAACCTGCGTTCCGCGGCGTGGCGGCGCCGGAGCCGGGCCTCCGAGGATGCCCGTTTGCTGGCTGCGGTCGGTTGGTACACGGCTTCAGTCATACTGCTCACGATATTTGCGCACAACGTGCAGCGCGATGACGTTCAGGCCCAAGGTGGCCAGGAACAGCACCAACCCCAGGGCGAAAGCGGCCAGGGTCTTGGCGCTGTCGAACTCCTGGTCGCCCACCAGCAGGGTCACGATCTGGACCGTCACCGTGGTGACCGGCTCCAGCGGATTGGCGGTCAGGTTGGCCGCCAGGCCGGCGGCCATCACCACGATCATGGTCTCGCCGATCGCCCGGCTGACGGCCAGCAACATGCCCCCGACGATGCCCGGCAGGGCGGCGGGGATGATGACCTGCTTGATGGTTTCCGACTTTGTCGCGCCCAGCGCATAGGCGCCGTCGCGCAGGGTCTGCGGCACGGCGTTCATGACGTCGTCCGACAGCGAGGAGACCAGGGGGATGATCATGATCCCCATAACGATGCCGGCGGCCAGTGCCGATTCCGACGCCACCGAAACGCCGATGGCCTCGCCGACGTCCCGGACGAAGGGCGCCATGGTCAGCGCGGCGAAGAAGCCGTAGACCACCGTCGGCACGCCGGCCAGGATCTCCAGCATCGGCTTCGCCGTGGCGCGCAGCCGGGGCCCGGCATATTCGGACATGTAGATCGCAGAGAACAGACCGATCGGCGCAGCGACGCACATGGCGACGAAGGCGATCAGCAGGGTGCCGGCGAACAGCGGCACCGCGCCGAAACTGCCGGACGACCCGACCTGTTCGGCCCTCAGCGCCATCTGCGGGCTCCAATGCAGGCCGAACAGGAATTCCACGAACGACACCCTGCCGAAGAACAGCAAGGCCTCGAACAGCAGGGACAGGACGATCCCCACGGTGGTCAGGATCGCCACGGTCGACGCGACGACCATGATGAGATCGAAGGTCTTCTCGACCCGGTTGCGGGCCCTGAACTCGACCGCAATGCGCCGCCGCGCCCAGGACAGGCCCATCACCGCCGAGGACAAGGCCGCCGCCACCATGGCCAGGCCGGCGATGTCGCGGAACCGCGCGTAACCGTCGGCCGCGATCTGCATCGCAGGCTCCAGCTCGCGGCTGACGATGTTCCCCAACGCATGCCGCTTGATGTCCGAAACGAGAAGGCGCAGCTGGTTCTGATCGAGGGCCTGGACGTCGGCGGGAAGGTTCGCCAACAGCAGCCATTCCGCGATCAGCGGCTCAAGCACCAGCCAAACGGCAACCAGCAGGAAGCTGGGAAGGGCGCACCACAGGGCGACATACATCCCGTGGTACTGGGGGCGCGAGTGAAACGACCCCGTATGACCGCCGCCGACCGCAAAGGCGCGGCTGCGGCCCAGCCAGAAGCCGGCCGACGTCAACAGCAAGAGGGCCGCCGTGAGTACCAGGATCATCGGTCGTCCTGCCAGACTGGTGGAGCCCACTTTCCGCCGGTCATGCCCAGCGCGGCACGACGCGGCCGGTCGAAGTGCGGCAAAGTCACGAGGCGCCGACGGCCGGCACTGCCGGCCGCCGGACCCGTTCTACTACATGGACAGCGGCGACATGCCGGTTGCCGAATCACGCATCATTTTGCGGTCCGCCGCCGGCAGGGGGATCAGCCCCTTGTCGACCAGATAGCCCTCGTCGCCCCAGGCCTTGTCGCTGGTGAACTCGTTCAGATAGGCCTCGATGCCCGGCACCACGCCCACATGCTGCTTCTTCACGTAAAAGAACAGCGAGCGCGAGATGCCGTACTTGCCGTCGGCGATGTTCTCGAACGTCGGATCAATGCCGCCCACCTGGGCGCCCTGGACCTTGTCGATGTTCTGGTCCAGGAAGCTGAAGCCGAAGATGCCGACCGCGGACGGGTTCTTCTCCAGCTTCTGAACGATCAGGTTATCGTTCTCGCCGGCTTCCACATAGGCGCCGTCCTCGCGGATGGAGTGCGCAGCCGCCTGGAAGGCCTTCTTGTCCAGGGACTTGATCGAATCGAAGGTCTTCGCGCCGCCTTCCATCGCAAGCTCCACGAAGGCGTCGCGGGTGCCGCTGGTCGGCGGCGGGCCCAGAACCTCGATCTTCGCGTTCGGCAGCGACGGGTCGATGTCGCTCCAGTCCATGTACGGGTTCGGCACAAGGTTGCCGTTCTGGTCCGGCACGTCCTTCGCCAGCGCCAGGAAGATCTGCTGCTTGGTCAGGTTAAGCTGCGGCCCGGACTTCGAGTTGGCAAGCACGATGCCATCGAACCCGATCTTCACCTCGGTGATGTCGATGCCGTTCGCCGTGCATTTCTCGAACTCGGCCTTCTTGATCCGGCGCGACGCGTTGGTGATGTCCGGATGCTCCAGGCCGACGCCGGCGCAGAACAGCTTCATGCCGCCGCCCGAGCCGGTGCTTTCGACCACCGGGGTTTTGAAGTCGGTCGATTTGCCGAACTGTTCCGCCACCGTGGTGGAGAACGGAAACACCGTCGACGAACCGACGATGTGGATTTGGTCACGCGCTTGCGCCGTGCCGCCTAGGGCGAAAAGCGCGAACGATGACACTGCGATGGCCTGCCTGATCATGGGTATGGGTCTCCTGTTGCCGAACGGTCTGTTTCGTGCGGGCATGCCGAATTCCGCAGCCGCGCGCCCCGTTTCTAGTTCGCTCGGGACCCGTTTTAGTGACAGCTATATGACAGATTGATGACGGTCGGTCTGCCCAGTGGCGCAGGGCAGAGTCACGGTGAAAACGCTTCCCTCTCCGAGTGTGCTTCGCACCGTGAGTTGCCCGCGATGGTGGCTGACGATGTGCTTGACGATGGCCAAGCCCAGCCCGGTCCCGCCCATGTCGCGCGACCGGCCTTTGTCGATCCGGTAGAACCGTTCTGTCAGCCTGGGAATATGCTCCGCGGCGATCCCCTCTCCCCTGTCGCGGACCTCCACGGCCATGCCGGGCCCGCCAATCTCGGGAACCCGGCCGACCGCGCTGACGCTGACCGCGATCGGCGTGCCGGCATTGCCGTAGTGGATCGCGTTGTCCAGGAGGTTGCGAAAGACCAGGGTCAGCTCGTCGCGTTCGCCCAGGGCCGGCGGCAATCCCTCGGCGCACGCGATCTCGATGCGCATGTCGCGCGCAGCGGCCTGCAGGTCCAGGTTGCCGGCGATCTCGCGCAACAGCCCGTGCAGGTCGACCACGCCCTGGGGCGGCAGGTGCTCGTCGGCCTCCACCCGCGACAGCGACAGCAGGTCGTCGATCAGGCGGGCCATCCGCTTGGCCTCGCCGGTCATCATCTTCAAAAAACGCGCCCGCGCAGCAGGGTCGTCGTGGGCCGGGCCGCGCAGGGTCTCGATGAAGCCCAGCAAAGCCGTCAGGGGCGACCGCAGTTCGTGGCTGACATTGGCGACGAAATCGGCGCGCATGCGTTCGGCGTGCCGGGCCGCGGTCAGGTCCTGGAA
>Ga0056115_1000069_pt1 | contig 58612 bp, 50 predicted proteins | sample WorMetOlspDAHAB1_FD_77007 | JGI IMG/M metagenome (GOLD analysis project Ga0056115, IMG submission 77007) | Marine gutless worms symbiont microbial communities from Max Planck institute for Marine Microbiology, Germany - Olavius sp. DAHAB.1 ...
CCCCATGCGTTCGGGGCCCCTGAAATCGGCGCTGAACAGGGCGGCGTCCGTGTCGATCAGGCCAACCAGGGTGACATCGGGAAAGTGGTGGCCCTTGGTCAGCATCTGGGTGCCGAGCAGTATGCAAGGCTCACCCTGTTGGACCTCGCTCAAAACCTCCGCCATCGCACCGCGGCGCTGCATGGAATCCCGGTCCACCCGGTGCAGGGGGGTTTGGGGGAATGCCCGTTCCAGCACAGATTCGCACTGTTCGGTGCCGACACCCTGGGCATTGAGTTGGGCACTCCCGCACTGGGGGCATTGGCGGGGTATGGCCAGGCGCCACTCACAGTGGTGACAGCGCAATTCACCCCGGCGTCGATGCAGGGTCATGCGGGCATCGCAGTGGCGGCAGCCGGCCACGTAGCCACAGTCATGACACTGCAGTGTGGGTGCAAAACCGCGCCGGTTGAGAAACAACAGGACCTGGTTACCGGACTCCAGTTCGCCTGCCACTGCAGTGATCATCGCTTCGGATAATCCACCCTGTAGCGGGCTGTGGCGGATGTCGATGATGTCTACATCGGGCATGCCGCTGGCGCCCACACGCTCCTTCAGCTCCAGTTTTTTATAGCGTCTCGCACTGGCGTTTTGCAGGCTTTCGAGGCTGGGCGTGGCGCTGCCCAAGAGTACCGGGATGCCTTCGATCTGAGCCCGCTTAACCGCCAGATCCCGGGCGGAATAGCGAAATCCCTCATGCTGCTTGAAGGAGCTGTCGTGCTCCTCATCGACGACGATCAGCCCCGGTCGGGCGAGACTGGAAAATATTGCCGAACGCGTACCAATAACGATATGGGCGCAGCCGCTGCGGGCCCCCTCCCAGGCGCTGAGTCGGGCGCCCTCGGCCAGGCCCGAATGCAAAACAGCTATTTCCGCGTCGAAGCGTTCCTCGAAGCGGGCTATGGTTTGCGGGGTCAGGCCGATTTCCGGCACCAGCACCAATGCCTGCCTGCCCGCCGCCAGTGTCGACTCTATGAGCCGCAGGTAGATTTCGGTTTTTCCACTGCCGGTGACACCCTCGAGCAGAAAGCAGGCAAAGCTATCCAACTCCTGGCGCACAGCCTCGACGGCTGCGCCCTGGGCATCGGTCAGGGGTGGACCCGACCTGCAGACCGGGGTAAGCGGGATCCGTGGGCTCAAATGGGACTCGATCAGGCCCTTGCTTTCGAGTTGGCGGCGCACCGCCGCACTGATACCCAGGGCGGCCATTTCTGTGGCGTCTGCAGATTCGTGCTGTTGCAGCAGCTTCAGCAATTGTGCCTGGCGCGGTGCCCGTGCCAGCGCCCCCTCCGGCAGGCCCTTCCCGGCGACGCTGAGCTGCCAGCGCAGGCTGCCCGCCGGTCCGTGTTCCCTGCCCTGGCGCAGGGCAGTTGGCAGGGCCGCGGCCAGGATTTCACCGAGTGGGTACTTGTAGTATTCCGCCGCCCAGAAGCAGAGCTGCAGCAGTTTCGGGCTTATAAGCGGTTGCGGGTCCAGAAGAGCCGTCGCGGCTTTGAGTCGCCCAGGTTCCACCTCGGACTGTTCTGCTGTTTCCACCAACACGGCGCAAACCTGGCGCGAACCGAAGGGGACTAATAACCTGCAGCCCGGAGCAAGGTTCGCCAGTTCGCCATCATTACTGCCCGCCGGCGGCAGGTAGTCGAACAACTGGCGCAATGGCGAGGCGATGGCGAGGCGGAGAACGGGCATGGCGGCAAGTGTAGCAAATGGCTCCGGGGCCAATATCGGCGCCGTCTCCTGCCCTTGCGTCTGGCGCTGTGTCTGGTAAGATGCCCGCCTATTTTTTGGCCAGTGCAGTGCCCCGGCCATCTCCCTGAACAGGATGCGGTGCCCGGCAGAAGCCCGGGTGGCGGCGTCGATAGCTAAGGAGCAGAGTAATGAAAGCAGAAATTCACCCCCAGTACGGGGAAATCACGGCGACCTGCAGCTGTGGCAATGTCATCAAGACACGGTCCACGCTGATGGAAGACATCCACATCGATGTCTGCTCGCAGTGTCACCCGTTCTTCACCGGCAAGCAGAAGATTGTCGACAGCGGCGGTCGTGTGGATCGCTTCAAGAAGCGTTTCGGCAATCGCGGTAGCAAGCGCTAGTCGGATATAGTAAATCGCTGAATTGAAAAGCGCCGCCTTCCCTTGGAAGCGGCGCTTTTTTTTCCCAGCTTGCAACAGGCGGTAATTGCTCCATGACAGATGATCTCAAGCAGGCGGCCCTCGCCTACAACGAACACCCCACCCCGGGGAAAATCAGTATCGAACTGACCACAGCGGCAGACAGCCAGCGCGACCTCGCCCTGGCCTACAGCCCCGGCGTGGCCGAGCCCTGTCTTGAGATCAATGCCAATCCGCTCGAAGCCTACCGCTACACCGGCAAGGGGAATCTTGTCGCAGTAATCAGCAATGGAACGGCGGTGCTGGGGCTTGGCAACATCGGTGCCCTGGCGAGTAAGCCGGTTATGGAGGGCAAGGCGCTGCTGTTCAAACGCTTTGCCGATATCAACTCAATCGACGTGGAAGTTGAGGCTGCCGATATCGATGAGTTCGTCGCCACCGTATCTCGTATTGCCGGGAGCTTTGGCGGTATCAACCTGGAAGATATCAAGGCACCCGAGTGCTTCGAAATAGAACGCCAGCTGGTGGAACTCTGTGATATCCCCGTATTCCACGACGACCAGCACGGCACCGCGATCGTTACCGCCGCGGGCATGATGAATGCCCTGGATATCCAGGATAAGTCGCTGGCGGAGGCGCGCATCGTCTGCCTCGGCGCGGGCGCGGCAGCTATTGCCTGCATGCGCCTGCTGGTGAGCATGGGCGCGCGCCGGGAAAACATCTATATGCTGGATCGGCGTGGCGTCATCTGTGTCGGACGCGATGGCGTCAATGAGTACAAGGCGGAATTCGCCAGTGAAACCACCCTGCACAGCCTGGCCGATGTCTGTGAAGGCGCGGACGTGTTTGTGGGGCTTTCCGGTGCCAACCTGCTAACCCCGGAGATGCTGCTCTCCATGGCACCGCGACCGGTGGTCTTTGCCTGCTCCAACCCCGACCCTGAAATAAAGCCCGAACTCGCCCTGGCCACCCGCGATGACGTGATTATCGCCACCGGCCGTTCCGATTACCAGAACCAGGTCAACAACGTACTGGGCTTCCCCTTTATCTTCCGCGGCGCGCTCGATGTGCGCGCCAGCCGCATCAACGAGGAGATGAAGATTGCCGCGGTGCACGCCATACGCGAAATAGCCAGGGAGCCGGTCACGGAAGATGTACTGAAAGCCGTCGGTGTCGAAAAGCTGGAATTTGGCCGCGACTACATCATCCCCAAACCCATGGATCGCCGCTTGCTGTCCCGGGTCTCCGCCGCGGTGGCCCAGGCAGCGGTAGACACGGGTGTCGCTCGCCTGCCCATGCCGGGACACTACCCGCTGGACTGACGCCGGCTCAGTTGGCCGCCACGGTATCGGTGGGTACGTTTTCCACCCGGAAGTATTCGAAGATGGCGTCGGCCTGGCCGGGACGCGGCAGCAGGCCGGTCTCAGGGTCGATGCGGACATTGATAATGCCCTCCGGAATCGCCCGTTCGCGGTCGGGGCTGTCTGCCAGTGCGGCACGCATGAAGTCGATCCAGATCGGCAGTGCGGCGGTGCCGCCGAACTCGCGCTTGCCCAGTTGCAGGTTCTGGTCAAATCCAACCCAGGTGGTAGTGACGACGTCGGCGTTATAGCCGGAGAACCAGGCATCGGTGGGGCCGTTGGTGGTGCCGGTCTTGCCACCGATGTCGCTGCGGTTGAGCACCCTGGCGCGGCGACCGGTGCCGCGGGTGATGACGTCCTGCAGGATGCTGTCGATAATGAACGCTACCCGCTCATCCATGATGCGTTCAGCTCTGGGCAGGGACTGCAGCCGGTTCTGCCGCAGGATCTCCTCCATACTTAACTCTTCTTCGATGAAGCCCGAGAAGTCGTCTTCACCGTTAGCGGCTGCGGATTCTTCGCAGGGACGACAGACGGTGGCGGGCTCGGCCTGGAAAATCTGCTCCCGGCTGAAATTCTCAACGCGGTTGATCAGGTAGGGGTCTACCCGGTAGCCGCCGTTGGCGAGGCTGGCATAGGCAGTAACCAGTTGCAGCGGTGTGATGGCCTGGGTTCCCAGGGCCAGGGACAGATCGTGGGCGAGCTTGCTGGTATCAAAGCCGAAGCGACCGGCGTAGTCGATAGCATTGTCGATACCCAGCGCCCGCAACAGGCGGATAGAAACCAGGTTGCGCGATCGGGTCAGGGCCCAGCGCAAGCGGGTGGGGCCGTAAAACTTGCCGCTGTCATTTTCCGGGCGCCAGGTGTCTTCCAGCTGCTGGTCCTCGAAAACCACCGGTGCATCGTTGATGATGCTGGCAGCGCTGAAGCCGTGTTCCAGGGCTGCGGAGTAGATGAAGGGCTTGAAGTTGGAGCCGGGCTGGCGCATGGCCTGGGTAACCCGGTTGAACTTGCTCTTGGCGAAGCCGAGTCCGCCGACCACGCTGAGTACGGCGCCGTCATCCGGTACCAGGGATACCAGGGCCGCCTGGGCGGCAGGTACCTGGGCGAGCTGCAATTCGCCGCCCGCGCCGCGTACCACCCGGATCATGTCGCCGGGCTGGAACAGGTCGGAGGGAGTCTTCGGGCGCGGCCCCAGCCTGTGCTCATCGACGTAGGGGCGCGCCTCGCTGAGGCCGTTTTCCCAGAACACAAAGCCGGTCTGTTCTCCGTCCAGGAGCACGCGAACGTGATCCGGCTCCACCGCGGTAACTATTGCGGGCAGTAAGTCTTCGATGACTCTTGCCTGCCCCAGGGCCTCCTGCCAGGCCTCGGTCATGTCCTCGTCCGCCAGGGCCAGGATGGACTGTTCGGGACCGCGGTAGCCGTGGCGCTTGTCGTAGGTGATCAGTCCGGCGCTGACTGCCCGGTTGGCAACTTGCTGCAGTTCGCTGCTGATGGTTGTGTAGACGTGGTAGCCGTCGCTGTAGGCAGAGAGGCCGTAGCGATCCACCATTTCGCTACGGGCCATTTCTGCAGCGTAGGGTGCATCGAATGCCAGCTTGGCACCGTGGTGGGTGGCTGTGACCGGGGTTCTGAAAGCGCGCTGAAAATCTGCTTCTTCTATATACCCCAGCGAACGCATGCGCCCGAGAATCCAGTTGCGTCGTATCAGCGCGCGTTCGGGGTTGGAAATGGGGTTGAAGCGGGAAGGCGCCTTGGGCAAGCCCGCCAGCATGGCGAGCTGGGCCAATTCAAGTTCGGCGATGTTTTTGCCGTAATAGACCTGGGCAGCTGCCTCGAAGCCGTAGGCGCGGTGCCCGAGAAACATCTGGTTAAAATAGAGCTCGAAGATTTCTTCCTTGTTGAGGACGCGCTCGATTTCCAGTGACAGGAGGATTTCCTTGAACTTGCGGGTGAAGGTGCGCTCCAGGGTGAGGAAGTAATTGCGGGCCACCTGCATGGTCAGGGTGCTGCCGCCGGAACCTTTTTCGCCGGTGAGCACCAGCTCCGAGACCGCGCGCAACAGCCCCATGAGGTCAATGCCTACATGATCGAAGAAGCCATCGTCCTCCGCGGCCAGCAGGGCGTCCACAAACAGCGGCGGAATTTGCGAGTAGGGGAGCGGGTTGCGCTTCTTCTCGCCGAACTGTCCGATCAGGTCGCCCTCCCGGGTGTAGACCCGCATCGGTGTTTGCAGTTTGACGTCCTTGAGCACCTCGACAGACGGCAGTTTGGGGCTAAGGTGAAGATAGATGCCACTGAACAGCATCAGGGCGCCGCAGAGGACGAGGGGTAGCAGGCGCAATGCGAAACGACTTAACTTCATTTAATACTTTAAAAACAAAGACTTACAGGCAGCCGCCTGCGGTCCGGTTAGTTTGGGACTGGAGATTATATGCTTTTTTACCCTTTTTATATATTTGCGTGTATGTTATACCTGTTATTTAATGTATCGGTGTATAAATCTAACGTAAGTTACGGATACAGATAGGAAAATACTTTGTTCGGGCTTTTTGGGAAAAGAAAGTCCACCCCGGTACTCGGGCTGGACATCAGTTCCACGACTGTAAAGCTGCTGGAACTGAGCCACACCGGTGAGCGCTATCGCGTGGAAAGTTACGCGGTCAGCTCACTGCCGGCGGATGCTGTCATCGAGAAAAACGTCAACGATATCGATGGCGTGGCCAATGCTATCCGCAGCGTGGTGAACCAGTCAAAGACCAAGGTCAAGACCGTCGCCGCTGCCGTGGCCGGTTCCTCGGTTATCACCAAAATGATCGACATGCCCTCTGGCCTCAGCGAAGACGACATGGAAACCCAGCTAACCCTGGAGGCCGACCAGTATATCCCCTACCCCCTGGAGGAAGTCGCCATCGACTTTGAAGTCCAGGGACCGTCGCCGGAAAGCGAAGGCCAGGTCGAGGTGCTGCTTGCCGCTTGCCGTCGCGAGACCATCGATGCCCGGATCGAAGCCATCGACGCTGCCGAACTGACACCCAAGATTATGGATGTCGAGGCCTACGCCATGGAGCGCGCCTTCGGCCTGGTGCAGAACCAGTTGGAGATCGACGACCAGAACACGGTGGCGGTGGTGGATATCGGCGCCACCATGACCACCCTGAGTGTGCTGACCAACGGGCAGACCATCTATACCCGCAAGCAGCTCTTCGGTGGCAAGCAGCTGACCGACGAAATCATGCGCCGCTACGGCCTGCCCGTGGAAGAGGCGGGCCTGGCGAAGAAGCAGGGTGGCCTGCCGGACGATTACGAGCCCGAGGTGCTGGAACCTTTCAAGGACGCCGTGGTGCAGCAGGTTGCCCGGTCCCTGCAGTTTTTCTTTTCCTCCAGCCAGTACAACGATGTGGATTACATCGTAATGGCCGGTGGCGTCTCATCCATGGAAGGGCTCGACGACCTGGTCCAGGACAAGCTGGGCACGCCTGCTACCGTTGCCAACCCGTTCGCGGATATGGCCATATCTTCCAAGGTCAACGCGGTGGCCCTGAGCAGTGACGCCCCGGCGTTGATGATTGCCTGCGGGCTAGCACTGAGGAGTTTTGACTGATGGCGCAGATCAACCTCCTGCCATGGCGCGACGAACGCCGCGCGGAACTCAAACAGGAATTCCTGGTGATCCTGGGCGCCGTTGCGGCGGTTGGTATCTTCATCATCTTTATGGTCGGCGTTTTCTTTGATACCCAGATCCAGACCCAGAACGATCGCAACAATTACCTGAGCACAAATATTGAGACGCTAAACAAGAAGGTGGCGGAAATCCGCGAGATGCAGCGCAAGCGAACCCAGCTGCTGGACCGGATGAAGGTCATCCAGGAGTTGCAGGGTAACCGTCCTATTATCGTGCGAATTCTCGACCAGCTGGTGCGCACGGTACCCGATGGTGTGTTCTACACCGATCTCCGCGCCGAGGGGCAACTGATCAAAATAGTGGGCATTGCGGAATCCAATAACCGGGTCTCGAGTCTGATGCGACGACTGGACGCCTCGGACTGGTTTGCCGAGCCCAACCTGGAAGGGGTGCGTGCTGAACCCGACTTCGGGGAACAGGCAACCACATTCAATATGACGGTCAAGCTGCAATTGCCGTCTGCCGGCGAGGAGGGGAGCTGAATCATGGCTGTGGAAGACGTCCTCAAATCCCTGCAGGAGTTCGATGTCAATGACCTCGACCTGGATAACATCGGCTCGTGGCCGATGGCGATCAAGATTGTGGTGTGGGCGATCGCCCTGGTCGGCGTCCTCGTACTCGGCTATCTCTACTACATCCAGGATTTGCAGCTGACGCTGGAAAAGGCGGTCAACAAGGAAGGCGAGCTCAAGACCGAATTCGAACAAAAGGCTTTCCAGGCCGCTAACCTGGATGCCTACAAAAAACAGATGCAGGAGATGGAGGAGTCCTTCGGCGCGCTGGTCAGTCAGCTACCCAGCGATACCGAGGTGCCGGGCCTGCTGGAGGACATCACCAACAAAGGCGCTCTCAATGGACTGGAGTTCGCGAGCATCGCGCTGCAGGATGAGACTACCCGGGAGTTTTACGTGGAGCTGCCCATCCTGATCGAGGCCAGGGGTTCCTACCACGACCTCGGTGCCTTCATCAGCGGCATGGCCGGTCTGCCGCGGATTGTTACCCTGCACGATTTTCATATTGCCCAGGAGCGCGCCGACAGCAGCATGCTCAAGCTGGTGATCACTGCCAAGACCTACCGTTATAAGGATGAGGGTGTCTGATGATGTTGCGTCGCCTCCTCATGCCACTACTGCTGCTGAGCAACGCCCTGCTGGTGGGCTGCAGTAATGATGAGTTTACGGACCTGGATGAGTTTATGCAGGAGAAGCTGGCCCGGCCCGGCGGTGTGATTGCGCCGATCCCGCCATTCAAGGCCTACAAGGCCTTCTCCTACAGTGCTACCACCTTACGCAGCCCCTTCGACCGCCCGATTGAAATCCGCGAAATTACCCAGCCGCAATCGGTGGAGACGGTGAAGCCGGATGAGGATCGACCCAAGGAGTTCCTCGAACAATTCACTTTCGATTCGTTGGCCATGGTAGGTACCCTGTCCAGGTCGGGGGTCGACTGGAGCCTGATCCGGGATCCGGAAGGCGGTGTGCACCGCGTGCGTGTGGGTAACTTCCTGGGAAGAAACCACGGCAAGATTGTTGAGATGACGGAAACCTATGTCGCCGTCATCGAAATTGTATCCGACGGCAACGAGGGCTGGGTCGAGCGACCCCGCACCATCAAGTTGCACGGGAGTTAAGAACATGGTGACTGTCATGTATAGAATAAGATCGCTGTTCTCCGGGTTTGCAAACGGGCGAGGTCTTAGCGCCTTTATACTGGCCCTGGGCCTGTCCCTGGTGAGTGGAGTGGTATCGGCCAAGGTCGCCGTGAAAGACATCAGCTTTAATTCCAAGGCGGGAAGCAGGTTCGAAATTCGCCTTGAATTTGACGGGCCGCCGCCAGAGCCAAAGTCCTATACCATCGAAAAGCCGGCCCGTATTGCCATGGACCTGCCCGGTGCCAGCAGCGATCTGGACAGCAAGAAGTTTGCGCTGCCCTACGGTAATGCCACCGGCGTAGTCGTGGTCGAGTCCGGCGATCGTACTCGCATGATCGTCAACCTGGTGAAGCTGGTTCCCTATTTTTCACGTGTCGAGGGCAACACCCTGGTGGTCGAGGTTGGTAATGAGGGTGCCAACGAGTACCTGAAGCCAATCACCGACCCCTTCGTGCTGGACCCTGGCACAGTTGCTGCTGAAGATGCGCGCTCGAATATCGAAGCACTGGAATTCCAGCGCAGCTCGGAAGGCGAAGGCCGCCTCATGCTGACGCTCAGCGATCCCAGCGTGGACGTCAATGTCTACAGCGAGGGTGACGTGGTCAAGATCGAGTTCCTGGATACCACGGCCGCAGAAGAATTGCTGCGGCGCTACGATGTCACTGATTTCGCAACCCCGGTAACAATGGTCGATGTCACCTCCGCCGAGACCGGAGTTACTCTGGCCATGAAGGCCACCGGCGAATACGACTATCTAGCCTACCAGACGGATCTACAGTACGTGGTGAGCGTGAAACCACTGACCGAGCGGGAAGTGGAAGCGCGCAAGAGCGAGTTCAGTTACGTCGGTGACCGGCTTTCCCTGAATTTCCAGGACATCGAGGTTCGTGCGGTGCTGCAGCTTATCGCAGACTTCACCGAGCTCAACCTGGTTGCCAGCGACACGGTGGCCGGCCGCATTACCCTGCGTTTGCAAAATGTCCCCTGGGACCAGGCTTTGGAGCTGGTACTGAAGACCAAGGGCCTGGACAAGCGCCAGGTTGGCAATGTACTGATGGTCGCACCGGCAGCGGAGATTGCCGAACGCGAACGCCAGGAGATCGAAGCCAATAAGCAGATTGCGGAGCTGGCGCCCCTGCAGACTGAATTCATTCGTATCCGCTACGCCAACGCCGGCGAGGTCGTCGGCCTGTTCGAGGCGGGCAGCGAGGAAGGCGGCACGCTGATTTCCTCGCGGGGCTCGGTCATCGTCGATGCCCGCACCAATTCGCTGATTATTACCGATACAGCCTCCAAACTCTCGGAAATCCGCAACCTGATCGACCGTGTGGATATTCCCATCCGCCAGGTGATGATCGAAGCGCGAATCGTGATTGCGCAGTCGGATGTGTCCAAGCAGCTGGGTATCCGCTGGGGTGGTGCTTACCTGGATGTGGGTGGTGACGATGTGACCTCGGTATCCGGCGACCTGGATAACGTGGTCGGCCTCAACGAGGACATCATCAATGGCTCGCAGCCGACCTTGTCTTTCCCGGGTGCCTTGCTTGTGGACCTCGGCGTGGCGGCGGCTACCGGTTCCTTCGCTGTTGGTTATACCAGCAATGACCTGTTCCTGACCGCTGAACTCTCGGCACTGGAAGCCCAGGGCAGTGGTGAGGTGGTGTCACAGCCGAAAGTAATCACTGGCGACAAGCAACAGGCCAGCATCAAGTCGGGTACGGAAGTACCCTACCAGGAGTCCTCAGCCAACGGTGAAACCACCGTGTCCTTCAAGGAAGCGGTACTGGCCCTGGACGTAACACCGAACATCACGCCGGATGACCGCATCCTGCTGGACCTGGTCATCAACCAGGATTCAGTAGGTGACCTGGTGCCCAGTGGTTCCGGTGGTGCAATTCCCACCATTGATACTACCCAGCTCACCACACAGGTGCTGGTGGGCAACGGTGAGACCGTGGTTCTTGGCGGCGTGTTCCGCACGGAGGATGTGGAATCCGTATCCAAGGTGCCGTTCTTCGGGGATATCCCCTATGTCGGCAACATGTTCAAGACCACCAGCAACCAGCAGACCAAGACCGAGACGCTGATTTTCATTACGCCGCGGATACTTGCCGAGACCCTACTCGACTGATTCATGCCGAGGCTACAACGGGTATTTCTCGTCGGGCCGATGGGAGCCGGGAAGACGACCATCGGCCGCGCGCTGGCGCAGAAACTCAAGCTTGAATTTGTCGACAGCGACCAGGTCATCGAAGAACGCACCGGCGCTGATATTCCCTGGATTTTCGATGTCGAGGGCGAATCCGGTTTCAGGGACCGGGAGCAGCGCGTCATTGCCGAACTGACCCAGCGCGACGGCATTCTGCTCGCTACCGGGGGTGGCGTCGTCATGCGCCCGGAAAACCGGCTGGCACTCGCCGGTCGCGGAATCGTGGTATACCTGTACACTTCACTTGAGCAGCAGATCGAGCGCACCGGCCGCGACCGGCACCGACCGCTGTTGCAGGGTAAGGATCCCGCGGCAACCCTGCGGGAATTGATGGAAGTGCGCGACCCCCTGTACCGGGAAATTGCCGATTACGTGGTGGAAACCGACGGGCTGACCGCACGACAGGTGGCCCAGTCTCTCAGTGTGCAACTGCTGGAAAGTTGAAGCGGCACTACAGACGAACAGAACAGGACAAACAATGGCGGTATTGATGCACACCCTGCACGTGGAGCTCGGGGAGCGCAGCTACCCGATATACATCGGCAGGAACCTGTTTCGCGAGGGCGAGCTGTTGTCCCGGCATGTGACCGGGCGGCAGGTTGCCATCGTCAGCAATGAAACCGTGGCGCCGCTCTACGGTGAGCGGGTACGCCTGGCGTTGCCGGAAGACTGCCTGGTCAGTGAGATTGTGCTGCCGGACGGTGAGGAATATAAAACCCTGGATACGCTGTCTGTGATATTTGACCGCCTGCTCGCCGAAGGACACAACCGCAGCACCACGCTGATCGCTGTTGGCGGCGGTGTGGTGGGTGATATCACCGGCTTCGCTGCAGCCTGCTACCAGCGCGGAGTGAATTTCATCCAGGTGCCCACAACCCTGTTGTCCCAGGTGGATTCGTCGGTGGGCGGCAAGACCGGGGTGAATCACGCCCTGGGTAAAAACATGATCGGCGCCTTCTACCAACCCCAGGCGGTGTTGATCGATACCGATACCCTGCACACCCTGCCGCCGCGGGAACTGTCTGCCGGCCTGGCCGAGGTTATCAAGTACGGCCTGATCTGCGACGAACCCTTCTACCGCTGGCTGCAGGAGCATATGTCCCAGCTGCAGGCCCTGGAGGAGGGGCCGCTGGCGGAAGCTATCGAGCGCAGCTGCAGCAACAAGGCAGCGGTCGTCGCGGAGGATGAGCGCGAAGGCGGTTTGCGCGCCATTCTCAACCTGGGCCATACCTTTGGCCACGCTATCGAAACCGCACAGGGCTACGGTAGCTGGCTGCACGGTGAGGCAGTGGCCGCAGGTATGGTGCTGGCACTGCGGCTGTCTGCCAGCTTGGGCAAGATCGACCCGGCGGAGGTGGACGAGTTACGCGAGCTTCTCACCCGGGCCGGACTCCCGGTCGAGCCGCCGCCGGACATGGCGGCGGCAGATTTCCTGGAGCTGATGCAGCGCGACAAGAAGGTCATCGACGGCCGCCTGCGCCTGGTCCTGCTGGACGCTATCGGCCGCGCCGAGATCGCCGATTCCGTCGATCCGGAAGAAATCAGCGTACTGTTTTCCTGAACCCCCGGTATTTGTCCGCCTGAGCGCATCTGTGTAGAATAGCCAGCCCTTTTGCCCCCGCCGCCGTTGGCCCGGGCCGGGGTTATGCCTCTAGCAAGAACCAAGCTTACTTTTGGAATTTTCTATGGCTCAAGGCCTTTACAGACCTGATGAGTTTCGCGACAACTGCGGCTTCGGATTAATCGCCCACACTTCCGGCGAAGCCAGCCACAAGTTGTTGCAGACCGCCATAGAATCCCTCACCTGCATGACCCACCGCGGCGGTATTGCCGCGGACGGTAAGACCGGCGACGGCTGCGGCCTGTTGATGCAGATGCCGGCAGAATTCATGCGTGACCTTGCCAGGGAGACATTCGATGTCGAGCTGAGCGAGGCCTTCGGGGTCGGCCAGATATTTCTCAGTACCGATGAGGCGCGAGCGGCAGAGGAGCGCGGCATACTTGAGCAGGTGCTCGCCGACCAGGGGCTGTCGATAGTCGGCTGGCGGGTGGTGCCTGTCGATGACAGCGTACTGGGCGAAATCGCCCTCGAGACCCTGCCGAGAATCGAGCAGATATTCATCGATGCACCGCAGCACAGCGCCGACGAACTGTCTACCAAGCTGTTTGTGGCCCGCCGCCGGGCAGAAATCAGCCTGGAGTCCCACGAAGAATTTTATATCTGCACGCTCTCGGGCCGGGTGTTGTCCTACAAGGGGCTGATGATGCCCGTGGACCTGCCGCGCTTTTACCCGGACCTCGGTGACGGCCGGCTGGAAACCGCGATTTGCGTGTTTCACCAGCGTTTTTCCACCAATACCATGCCGCGCTGGCCCCTGGCCCAGCCCTTCCGCCTGCTGGCCCATAACGGTGAGATCAACACCATCGAGGGCAACCGCAACTGGGCCGATGCCCGCTCGGCACTGTATCGGACAGACCGGTTGCCCAACATCACCGATATATCGCCACTGGTGAACCGCACCGGCTCCGATTCATCCAGCCTCGATAATATGCTGGATGTTTTGCGTACCGGTGGGGTCGACATGTTGCGGGCCCTGCGCCTGCTGATTCCGCCGGCATGGCAGAACCGGGAGAACATGGACCCGGACCTGAAGGCCTTTTACGAGTATTACTCCATGCACATGGAGCCCTGGGACGGCCCGGCGGGGATCGTGCTCACCGATGGCCGCTACGCGGTGTGTATGCTTGACCGCAACGGCCTGCGCCCCGCCCGCTGGGTGAAAACCCGGGATGGCTTTATTACCGTGGCCTCGGAAATCGGTACCCACGGCTACCAGCCCGCCGACGTGGTGGAGAAGGGCCGGGTCGGTCCCGGGCAGATCCTGGTGGTGGACACGGAAACCGGCGAACTGCTGCGTACCGAGGATGTGGACGCCCTGCTCAAGGAGCGCCACCCCTACAAACAGTGGTTGCGCGAAAACTCCCGCCGCATCGAGGGAACATTCGCAGACGAGCAAGACTCCGGCGTCCCGCCCGAGCAGTTGCCAGTGTATTCCAAGTTATTCCAGGTCAGCTTCGAAGAGCGGGACCAGGTCCTCCGACCCCTGGCTGAATCGGGCAACGAGGCGGTGGGCTCCATGGGCGACGATACGCCGATGGCGGTGCTTTCGGGTAAGCAACGCTCACTGTACGACTATTTCCGCCAGGAGTTTGCCCAGGTCACCAATCCGCCCATTGACCCGCTGCGGGAAACCGTGGTGATGTCCCTGGAGACAGACCTGGGCCGGGAGCAGAATATTTTCTACGAGGGTCCCGAGCACGCCGAGCGAATTATCCTCAGCTCCCCTGTACTGTCGGTGGCCAAGTTCAACAAGCTGCTGCAACAGGAAGAGGATAAATTCGGCTCCTGTGTACTGGACCTGGCCTACGACCCGCAGGAGCACACCCTGCAGGAAGCCATCGACCTGCTCACCGTGCGCGCCGCACAGGCGGTGCGAGACGGCCGGGTTATCCTGGTGTTGTCCGACCGACACATCGAGAAGGGATTGCTGCCCATTCACAGCCTGATGGCGACCGGCGCCGTGCACCACAGCCTGATCAAGGACGGACTGCGCTGTAATGCCAACCTGGTGATCGAAACCGCCTCGGCGCGGGATTCGCACCAGATCGCCTGTTTGCTGGGCTTCGGTGCAACGGCTGTGTATCCCTATTTATCCTATGCCCTGCTGGACGATCTCATGCGCAGCGGTGAGCTGCTGGGTGAACCGAGCCGCTGCTACAAGAACTACCGCAAGGGCATCAACAAGGGCCTGTTGAAGATCATGTCCAAGATGGGCATTTCCGCGGTGAGCTCCTACCGCGGTGCCCAGTTGTTTGAAGCGGTGGGCTTGTCCCGGGAAGTGGTCAACCGCTGTTTCTGGGGGGTGGCCAGCCGTATCGAGGGTACCGGTTTTAGTGAGCTGCAAGCGGATCAACAGGCGCTGGCGAAACTGGCCTGGACCCGGCGCAAGCCCATAGAGCAGGGCGGCCTGCTCAAGTTCGTCCACGGCCAGGAATACCACGCCTTCAACCCCGATGTGGTCAAGGGCCTGCAGGATGCTGTCCAGAGTGGCGAGTACTCGGACTGGAAGCGCTATGCCGATACGGTCAACCAGCGGCCGGTGGCGACACTGCGCGATATGTTCAGCTTGAAGGAGGCGCCCCAGGCCCTGCCGCTTGATGAAGTCGAACCTATCGAGAGCATTACCCCGCGCTTCGATTCAGCCGGCATGTCCCTGGGTGCCTTGTCGCCGGAGGCCCACGAAGCCCTGGCGGCGGCGATGAACAGCATGGGTGCCCGGTCGAATTCCGGGGAGGGTGGGGAGGATCCCGAGCGCTACGGCACCGAGCGCAGCTCCAAGATCAAGCAGATTGCCTCGGGTCGGTTCGGCGTAACGCCCCACTACCTGGTCAACGCGGAAGTGCTGCAGATCAAGGTCGCCCAGGGGGCGAAGCCCGGCGAGGGCGGCCAGTTGCCGGGTGGCAAGGTCAATAAGCTGATCGCGCGGCTGCGTTACTCAGTACCGGGCGTCACCCTGATTTCACCGCCGCCACATCACGACATCTATTCCATCGAGGACCTGGCACAGTTGATTTTTGACCTGAAACAGGTCAACCCCCAGGCGCTGGTCTCGGTAAAACTGGTTTCAGAACCGGGGGTGGGCACGATTGCCGCCGGTGTGGCCAAGGCCTACGCCGACCTGATTACCATCAGTGGCTACGACGGTGGCACCGCCGCCAGTCCGCTGACGTCTATCCGCTACGCCGGTTCACCCTGGGAGCTGGGATTGGCGGAAGTCCACCAGACCCTGCGCGGCAACCAGCTGCGCGGCAAGGTGCGGGTGCAGACTGACGGAGGTCTCAAGACCGGGCTGGACGTTATCAAGGCGGCTATCCTCGGTGCGGAGAGTTTTGGTTTCGGTACCGCACCAATGGTGGCCCTGGGCTGCAAGTACCTGCGGATCTGCCACCTCAACAACTGTGCCACCGGTGTTGCCACCCAGAACAAGAATCTGCGCGACGACCACTTCCGCGGCACTGTTCAAATGGTGGTCAACTTCTTTACCTTTGTCGCCATGGAAACGCGTGAATGGCTGGCCCGCCTGGGCGTCGCATCCCTGGACCAGTTGATCGGGCGAACCGACTTGCTGGAAGTGCTGCCGGGTAACACCGACAAGCAGTCGCGGCTGGACCTGAGCCCTATCCTGTACAAGGACCCGGATGCTTCCGATCAACCGGAGTTCTGCACCGTGGGCTCCAATGATCCCTTCGACCGGGGTGAGAAAGCCGAGAAAATGGTGGCAGCGGTATTGCCAGCCATCGAATCAGCCAGCGGTGGTGAGTACGAGTTCGACGTGACCAATTGCGACCGCTCCATCGGTGCACGCCTGAGCGGGGAGATCGCCCGTCGCCACGGCAATACGGGTATGAACGACAAGCCGGTGACCCTGCGCCTCAAAGGGACTGCCGGGCAGAGCTTCGGCGTCTGGAATGCCGGCGGCCTCAATATGTACCTGGAAGGGGACAGCAACGACTACGTCGGCAAGGGTATGGCCGGTGGCAAGCTGGTGATCTACCCGCCGCGGGAGTCCACCTTCGAATCTCGCCGCACCGCAATCATCGGTAACACCTGCCTTTACGGCGCCACCGGCGGCAAGCTGTTCGCCGCGGGTATTGCCGGCGAGCGCTTTGCGGTGCGCAATTCCGGCTGCCGCGCGGTGGTCGAGGGTGTTGGCGACCACTGCTGCGAATACATGACCGGCGGTGTTATCACCGTGCTGGGTCCGACCGGCTATAATTTTGGTGCGGGTATGACCGGTGGTTTTGCCTATGTTCTGGACGAGGATCGCGGCTTCATCGACCGCTACAACAACGAGCTGATCGAAATACACCGTATCAGCACCGAGACCTTCGAACCTTACCGGCACCACCTGCGTGCCGGTATCCAGGAATTCGCGGAGGAAACCGGTTCCGCCTGGGGGCGGGAATTGCTGGATTACTTCGACGACTATGTCGGCAAGTTCTGGCTGGTCAAACCCAAGGCGGCCGACCTCGATCGCCTGCTGTCGCGTTTGAGAAATACGGACTGATGCCATGACCGAACGCCTCGCCAACAATTTCCAGTTCGTCGATGTCGATCGCCAGGATCCGGACAAGAAGAGCCTGGACGCGCGCAAGACGGAATACGTGGAAATCTACGAGCAGTACACGCCGACCCAGGTTGCCGGCCAGGCGCACCGTTGCCTGGAATGTGGCAACCCCTATTGCGAGTGGAAGTGCCCGGTGCACAATTTCATTCCCAACTGGCTCAAGCTGATCGCCGAGGGGAACATCTTCGAAGCCGCCGAGCTGTCGCACCAGACCAATACCCTGCCGGAAGTCTGTGGGCGAATCTGCCCCCAGGATCGCCTCTGCGAGGGCGCCTGCACACTCGAGGACGGCTTCGGTGCCGTGACGATTGGTTCCGCTGAGAAGTACATCACAGACACGGCTCTGGCCATGGGCTGGCGACCGGACCTGTCGGAAGTGGTCGAGTCAGGGAAAAAAGTTGCCATCATTGGCGCCGGACCGGCTGGCCTGGGCTGTGCCGATGTGCTGGTACGGGCGGGAGTCAAGCCGGTACTGTTTGACCGCTACCCCGAAATCGGTGGTTTGCTTACCTTCGGTATCCCGGAGTTCAAGCTGGAAAAAGATGTGATGGTGAAGCGCCGCGAGATCTTCGAGGGCATGGGCATGGAGTTTCGGCTCAATACCGAAGTCGGCGTCGATGTGAGTGTCGAGTCACTGCTGGAGGAATACGACGCCCTGTTCCTCGGTATGGGTACCTACAAGTACATGAAAGGCGGCTTCCCCGGCGAAGACATGCCCGGCGTCTACGAGGCGTTGCCCTACCTGGTTGGCAACGTCAACCACAACCTTGGTTTCGAACAGCCCGAGGATGCCTACGTGAAGCTGGACGGTCAGCGAGTCGTGGTTCTGGGCGGCGGTGATACGGCCATGGACTGCGTGCGCACCGCCGTGCGGCAACAGGCCGCCAGCGTGACCTGTGCCTACCGGCGCGATGAGGAAAATATGCCCGGTTCCCGGCGCGAGGTTAAAAATGCCCGCGAGGAGGGCGTGGTGTTCCTCTACAACCGCGCCCCGATTGAAATTGTCGGCGACGAGAATGGTGTAAGCGGTGTCAGGGTTGTTGAAACCCGTATGGGTGAACCCGGTGAAGACGGTCGCCGTCGCCCCGAGCCCATTGAGGGAAGTGAGCAGGTGCTGCCTGCCGATGCGGTCGTCATCGCATTCGGCTTCCAGCCCAATCCCCCTGCCTGGTTTGCAGATATAGAGGTGGCGACCAATGACTGGGATGGGGTCATCGCCGAGGAAGAGCAGACCTACAAGTTCCAGACCAGCAACCCCAAAGTATTCGCCGGCGGCGACATGGTGCGCGGCTCTGATCTCGTGGTCACGGCTATCTGGGAGGGCCGCCAGGCCGCTGAAGGCATTCTCGATTACCTGGAAATCTGATGACTGAATTGAAAAATGACCGCTTCCTGCGGGCCTTGTCGCGCGAGAGCGTAGACCGCACGCCGATCTGGATGATGCGCCAGGCCGGGCGCTACCTGCCTGAGTACCGTGAGACCCGGGCGCAGGCAGGTTCCTTTATGGACCTCTGTAAGAACACGGAACTGGCCTGTGAAGTTACCCTGCAGCCCCTGCGTCGCTATCCCATGGATGCGGCGATCCTGTTCTCGGATATCCTGACCATCCCCGACGCCATGGGACTGGGCCTGCACTTTGTCGAGGGCGAGGGGCCAAAGTTTCACAAACCCGTGCGCAGCGAGGCGGATATCGCGGCCCTGTCGGTCGTCGACTCGGCCCGTGATCTCGACTACGTCATGGCTGCGGTGAAGGCGATTCGCTCAGCGCTAAACGGCAGCGTACCGCTGATCGGCTTTTCCGGCAGCCCCTGGACCCTGGCGACCTACATGGTCGAGGGACAGAGTTCCCGCGATTTCCCCCTGGTGAAAACCCTGGCCTTCAACCAGCCCGAACTGATGCACCAGCTGCTCTCGGTACTGGCGGATTCGGTAGCTGATTACCTGCGCTGCCAGATCGAGGCCGGTGCCCAGGCGGTACAGATTTTCGACACCTGGGGCGGTGTGCTGAGTGCGGCAGCCTACCGGGAGTTTTCACTGGCCTATATGCAACGCATTGTCGAGCAGCTGCCACGGGAGAGTGAAGGGCGCCGGGTCCCGGTCATCCTGTTCACCAAGAACGGCGGGCAGTGGCTGGAGGCCATGGCTGATACGGGCGCAGATTGCCTGGGCCTGGACTGGACCACCGAAATCGGCCAGGCCCGTGCTCGGGTCGGCGACCGCGTGGCGCTGCAGGGAAATATGGACCCGGGCTTTCTCCGTGCGTCCCCCGAGCGGATTCGCGCGGAAGTTGCGAGCATCCTGGAGGGATTCGGCCCTGGATCGGGTCATGTATTCAACCTGGGCCACGGCATTACCCCGGACATCAATCCGGATCACGTCACTGCCTTCGTGGATGCGGTGCAGGAGCTGTCAGTCCCCTACCACGCCTGACTCAGATACCGTCCCCGCACTCGAAGCCGTGGTCCATCGCCAGGGCCGGCTGGTCTTCGGCGGGACGCCCGACAACCTTGGCCGGAACCCCTGCCACCGTGGTATGCGGCGGCACCTCTTCCAAAACCACGCTTCCCGCGCCCACCTTGGCGCCCTCGCCGATCCTGATATTACCGAGAATCTTGGCGCCGGCGCTGATCAGGACACCGTCGCCGACCTTGGGATGGCGATCGCCGTCCTCCTTACCGGTACCGCCGAGGGTGACCTGTTGCAGGATGGACACGTTGTTGCCGACTACCGCGGTCTCCCCGATCACCAGGCCGGTGGCGTGATCGAGCATAATCCCGTGCCCGAGCTGCGCGGCCGGGTGAATGTCGACGCCAAACTTGCTCGATACCCGGTTTTGCAGGAACAGTGCCAGGGCTTCGCGGCCCTCGTTCCACAGGCAGTGGGAAACCCGTTGCGTCTGCAGTGCATGGAAACCCTTGAAGTAAAGGAACGGCACCGCGAGGCTATGGCAGGCTGAATCACGCTCTTCCACCGCCATCAAATCGGCGCGGATGGCCTTGCCGATTTCCTTGCAGGACAGGAAAGACTGCTCGATCACTTCCTTGAGCATCAGGGAAGGTGCCGTTGGGCTATCCAGCTGGCTCGCCAGGTGAAAGCTGAGCGCCGCCTCCAGGTTGTTGTGATTGAGGATGGTCGCGTGCAGGAAACTGGCCAGCATCGGCTCAGAGGCTACTTCTTCCTCGGTTTCCCGCCGGATTCGCTCCCATACCGGGTCGAGTTTGACTTGATCCATCGCTGTTACCTCCCGCAGTGACCTGCGGTCGCTGTCAGGACCGACTATTGTGAACCAAGTCGCAGCGACAACGCCAGAGTTCATGTCCGCTGCGCAAGTACTTTTGCTCGAACAGGCTCAGCGGATTTTCCGGTGCAATACGACTGATATGGGGATAGTGACCCGCCAGTACAAGTGCAAGGCCGAACTCTTCTACATAGACCTGCCAGTTGCTGCGAAGTTCTAAGCGTCCGCCCAGGGCCAGCAATTGTGTGAAGTGCGGCGAGCCGTGCACGCGGCGCTTGATGTGCCGCGGCTTGGGCCAGGGGTTGGGATAGAACAGAAAGTGATGCTGCAGCTGCCAGCCGGCGTCCACCGCCAGGCGCCAGAAATCATCGCAATCCGCCTGCACCAGCAGGTAATTATCGCCATCCCCGCCCGCGTGTTTTTGCAGCCGGTGTGCAGACTTGTCGATGCCGATAACCAGCATCTCCGGGTAGGTTTGCGCCAGCGCCGCGGTGCTCTGCCCGGTACCGCAGAACGAGTCGAATACCAGCGCCCGGTCCGCGGATTCAACCCGTGACCGGATGGCCTCAAAGGCGGCCAGGCTGTGCGGTGCCGGTGGTCGGCGATTGTCCGTAGCCAGGTGCCGCGCGACCAGTCGGCCGAGCCCGGGGTGGCAGAATTGCTGCGGGCTCTGTACTGGCAGGGAGTTCCCGGTCATGCTGGTTTGAACTTGTGTGGGTGGCCTGCCATCATAAGCCCTCCCATCGCGACAACAAAGCATGCGCAAGGATCTACGCCCCTACTGGGTCAAGCAGGCCCACCTCCGTTTTCGTCACTGGTATGCAGAGCACTTCCTGCGGCCTGCCTGTGACTCGCTGGGTGATCACCACACCATTATGAGTCCCTGGTATGTTTCTATCTCAGGGCCCAACATCACGATCGGGAAGTGTGTCACCATCATCGGGGAGCGTGCCAAGCCGGTGAAAATCGGTGTCTGGGGCCGCGAGATAGACACCGGGCGTATCGAGATCGGCGACTATGTACTGATCAGCCCCGGCAGCCGCATCAGCGCCTCGGATGAGATTCGCATCGGCAACAGCGTGATGATGGCGAACAGCGTCTATATCGCGGACTCCGACTGGCACGGCGTTTACGATCGCACCGAGCGGGATGAGCGCAAAACCCCGGTGGTGATCGGCGATAATGTCTGGCTGGGCGACCACTCGGTAGTGCTCAAGGGCGTGACCATCGGCGAGAACAGTGTGGTGGGTGCCAATGCCGTAGTGACCAGGGATGTGCCGCCTAACGTGGTGGTCGCCGGTATCCCCGCACGGGTGGTCAAGGAGTTGGACCCGGAACAGGGCTTCAAGACCCGGGCGGACTATTTTGCCGAACCAGAGAAGCTCGCCCGTTACTTCGATACTATCGAGCGCGACCTGTTGGGCAAGAACGGCTTCTGGAACTGGCTGCGGGCGTTGTTTTTCCCGACTACCCGCGATTAGTAAAGCTGTAAGGGCGGTTCGTCGAAGGCTGCCAGTTGCTCGCGCAACTCCAGTATATGGTCGGACCAGTAGCGGCTATCGCCAAACCAGGGAAAGCTGCGCGGGAATGCGGGGTCCGACCAGCGCCGACCCAGCCAGGCGGCATAGTGCATGATGCGCATGGTGCGCAGGGCCTCGATCAGGCCCAGCTCCGCGGTGTTGAAATCGCAGAATTCCTCGTAACCTTCCAGCAATTCGCTGATCTGCGCGGTTTGCTGCGCCCGGTCGCCGCTGAGCAACATCCATAAGTCCTGAACCGCCGGCGCACTGCAGCAATCATCCAGGTCGACGAAATGGGCGGTTTCGTCCCGCCACAGGATATTGCCCACGTGGCAGTCGCCGTGGGTGCGTATTTCCGCCACGTCCCGGTAGGCGGCTTCAATCCTCTGCACCAGGTCCTCGGCCAGCGTCACATAGGCGGTGTGCACATCGGCAGGCAGGAAGTGTTCGCTGAGGAACTGGTAACTTTCTACTGCCATGCGCCGGGGCGTGATATCAATGCGATGCCGAAAGGGCCGGCTTTTGCCCACCGCGTGAATCCTGCCAAGGGTGCGACCGAGTACCAGCAAGTTATCGGGGTTGTCCAGCTCCGGCGGGTGGCCGCCGCGACGGGGGAAAAGCGCGAACTGGAAACCGCCGTACTCATGCAGGCTCTGGCCGTCGCCGTTGCGCAGGGGCGGCACCACGGAAACGTCGGCCTCGCTCAGCTCGTGACTGAAATCGTGTTCTTCCTGGATCTGCTCGGTGCTCCAGCGGTCGGGGCGGTAGAACTTGGCGATCAGCGGCTCCGCGTCTTCGATGCCCACCTGGTAGACGCGGTTCTCGTAGCTGTTCAGAGCCAGCAGGCGGGCATCGGACAGGTAGCCCTGGCTTTCCACCGCTTCCATGATGGTTTCGGGGCTGAGCTGGTCGTAGGGGTGGCTGTCGACAGTTTCAGTCACGGTGGTCGCTCAGTAGTGCCACGCTCTTCACCTGGGCATAGACATTGTCACCGACCTTGAGGGCCAGCGTATCGATCGACTTGCGGGTGAGGCGCGCCAGAAGGTACTGACCGCCAAGTTGCAGGCGCACCAGCAGCCTTGATTCGGGGCTGTCCTCGATTTCATCGACCCGTGTTTCAAACACGTTGAGAATACTGGTTTGCTGGGGGCGTTGCAGACACAGGCTGACATCGCGGGCGGGAATGCGCAGGCGCATTGTGGAGTCCCGGGGGTGGTCTCGGCCGGTAACGTACAGCGCCTGCCCCTCGAGATCGAGTTCGGTAAGACCGTATTCAGTATCCTGGCCGACCACCGCTGCCGTCACTATCGCTGCCGCCTGCTCCTCGTGGGCGAGAGCCAGCTGCAGGTGCGAACAGAGTTCCAGCATCGGCCCCTGGGCGACTAGCTTGCCGCCTTCGAGAACCAGCAGCCAGTCCGCCATTCGGGCCAGTTCTTCCATGTCGTGGCTGACATAGATAATGGGTATATCCAGTTCCCGGTTGAGCGTTGCCAGGTTGCCGAGAATGTCGGCCCTGCCGGCCAGGTCGATATTGGCCAGCGGTTCGTCGAGCAGCAGAATTCCGGGGTTGCGCAACAGGGCGCGGGCAATGGCAACCCGTTGCTGCTGGCCGCGTGAGAGTTCGTGGACCTGCCGATTCAGCAGATCATCCAGTTCCAGCCAGCTGCAGATATCCTCGCGGCCTGGGCCTTTGTTGGAGCGGCGTCGCTGCTCGGCAAAGTCCAGGTTGCCGGACACGTCCAGGTGAGGAAACAGTCGCGCATCCTGGAACACGTAGCCGACGTTGCGCTGGTGTGCCGGTAAACACTGGCTGCCGCTCTGCCAGATTTCACCATCGAAGAGGATCTCGCTACCAGCCTCCGCCGGCAAGAGGCCGGCCAGGCAGGCGAGCAGTGTGGTTTTGCCACAGCCGCTGGGCCCGTAAACAGCGCTTACCCCGGACAGGGGTAGATCGACGTCAACCGACAGGCAAAAGGCCTCGCTGCGCGGTACCTCCAGCCGTGCGCGCAGCGTGCTCATGGCCGGAATCTCCAGCCGGCCGTACCCTGCCAGCGATACAGCAGGAACAGCATGACAAAGGAAAACAGCATAAGGCCCGCCGCCATCCGGTGGGCCTCGGCGAATTGCAGCGACTCGACCTGGTCGTAGAGGGCAATCGACAACACCTGGGTTTCCCCGGGAATATTGCCGCCGATCATCAGCACCACCCCGAATTCACCCACTGTGTGGGCGAAGCCCAGGCTCGCCGCGGCGACGAAACTGCGCTTGCACAGGGGCAGGATAATGCTGCGCCAGCGGTCGAAGGGGCCGGCTCCGAGGGTGTCCGCAGCTTCGAGAATACCCCTGGGCAGTTGCTGAAAGGCGGATTGCAGTGGCTGTACCACGAAAGGTAAGGAGTAGAGAATCGATCCGATGACCAGGGCGTTGAAAGTGAATGCCAGGGGCGAACCGGTCAGCGATTGCCAGAATGCCCCGAAGGCCGACTGGGGAGCAAAGGCGATCAGCAGGTAGAAACCCAGTACTGTCGGCGGCAGGACCAGGGGCAGCGCCACAAGGGCTTCAATGGCATTGCGCAAAACTCCGCGTCGCTGCGCCAGCCACCAGGCCAGTGGGGTGCCCAGCAGCAGCAACCACAGGGTGGTCACCGTGGCTAGCTTGACGGTAATCCAGAACGCGGAAAGTTCAGTCATGCCGCGGCGCTTCTATCCCGTAGCCATGTTCTTCAATCAAGGCGCGTACTGCCGGTGATCGCAGGAATTCCATGAAGCTGGTGGCGGCGGGTTTGTCGACGGGATCCCCGAGCAATACGGCCTGTTGCTCCAGGGGCGGATACCAGTTCGCCGGTACCTCCAGGTAGCGGGCCGGTTGAGAGGATTTGGCCAGCAGTGCGGCGTCGGCGCCGCCGCTAAACCACATCTGGTAGGCCTGAACGACATTGGTGGCGCGCAGTAAACGGCCGTCTCCCGCCAGCGGGTGCCGCTGCAAAACCGCATCGGCCGCCTGACCGTAAGGGGCCAGTTCGGGGTTGGCAATGACCAGGTCGAGACCGGGGGATGCCAGTAGTTCAGCCACACCCTGGTCCGCCAGCTCAGACAGTTGCGGTTGGTAAGCCAGTACCAGTTTGCCCCAGGCGTAGGCAAAGCGATTTCCTGGCTCGGCATAGCCACCAGTCTCGAGCAGCCGCGGGCGTTCGCTATCGGCAGCGAGCAGGATATCGAAGGGGGCGCCGTGCACTATCTGGGTATAGAGAACAGCGGTCGAGGCGCTGCTGATAGTCAGCCGGTGGCCGCTCTCGGCTTCGAAGCGGCTGGCAATTTCCGCCAGGGTGGTGTTGAAATTCGCGGCGCTGGCGACATGCACATTGGCCGCTGTTGCGGGCAGACTCAGGGCCAGTGCCAGTAACGCTGCCAACAGTCTGCCCATGAATGCCCCTCGTGAATACAGGCGGGTAGTATCCGCTATTCAGGGTGGCTTTTCACTCGCCGCAGGCGCTTTCACTCGCCGCGGGCGCTTTCACTTTGCCCGGGCGTTCTCGCGCAACACCAGATTTCAACTTCCCCGGCACCCGCTGCCAGCAAAACCGAGGCCAGGCTCCAGGCGCTGGTCCCGGTGGTTACCACGTCATCGACAATGGCAATATGCTCGCCATTGAGTTGCCGCCTGCAGACCAGGGCGCCGCGCAGGTTTTGTGCGCGCTCCCGGGCGCTCAAGCTGGCCTGGGGGAGAGTGTGTCGCTGGCGCCGGCACAGGCGCTTGTCGATAGTCAACGCCCAGGGCTGCAGCTGCGCCTGGTTGCACAGTGAGCGGGCCAGTAACTCCGCCTGGTTGAAACCCCGGCGCCACTGGCGCCACCAGTGCAGCGGCATGGGTAGCAGAAAGTCCGGAGGCCTGGAATCCACCAGCCGTCTCCTTACGGTGTTCAACATCAGCTGGCTGAGCACCGCCACCTGGCTGAAATCACCCCGGTATTTGAGATTCCTGATCAGACCCGCAACAGGTTCTGTGTAGAGAATCGGCGCCACGCTAATCCGTGCCGGAGGGGGTCGTCGCTGGCATAGTCCACACACCAGGTCTGCGCCAGCCAGCGGCAGCGCGCAGAGTCTGCAGGCGGCCTGATTGCGGGGCAAGGAGGATTCACAGGGCCGGCACAGGGCAATAGACCGCCCGCTGGGCATACCGCACAGGCAGCAGGCCTGGGGCGCCAGCAGGTCCAGTGCACCCTCGGACAGGCGTTGTAAACTGCGCTTGTTAACCATCCACTTCCCTGTGGGTTGACAAGGCTCGGAAGCGAGTTAGTATCCGAAATCCCTCCAGGACTATAGTACAGGCTTACCCCATGAGCGAAATTCGCCACGACTGGCAGCGCGCAGAAATCGAAGCGCTGTTCGAGCTACCCTTCAATGACCTGTTGTTTCGCGCACAGGCGACGCACCGGGAACACTTCGATGCCAACGAGGTGCAGATATCCACCCTGCTGTCGATCAAGACCGGCGCCTGCCCGGAAGACTGCAAGTATTGCCCCCAGAGCAATCGCTATGACACCGGCCTGGAAACGGAAGAGTTGATGGACGTCGAGCAGGTGCTGGAGCAGGCCCGGGCAGCCCGGGATGCCGGCGCCACCCGCTTCTGTATGGGTGCCGCCTGGCGTTCACCGAAAGACCGGGATATGCCCGGTGTGGTCGCCATGGTCGAGGGCGTTAAGGCGCTGGGCCTGGAAACCTGCATGACACTGGGAATGCTTACGCCGCAGCAGGCGGGGCAACTGGCGGAGGCCGGGCTGGACTATTACAACCACAACCTGGATACCTCGCCGGAGTATTACGGCGAGATCATCACCACCCGCAGTTACCAGGACCGATTGGAGACACTCGATCATGTGCGCGGCACCGGCATGAAGGTCTGCTGCGGTGGCATCATCGGTATGGGGGAGGACGCCGGTGACCGGGTCGGCCTGTTACAGCAGCTGGCCAATTTGCCGGTGCACCCGGAAAGCGTTCCCATCAACCAGCTGGTCCGGGTAGCGGGTACACCACTGGCGCAGGGGGAGGACCTCGACCCCTTCGAGTTTGTGCGAACCATCGCGGTGGCCAGGATCATGATGCCCGCATCCCATGTGCGATTGTCCGCCGGGCGCGAACAGATGAATGAGCAGGTGCAGGCACTGGCCTTTTTCGCCGGCGCCAATTCCATTTTCTACGGCGAGAAACTGCTGACCACGCCCAACCCGGAGGCGGACCGCGATCGCGTCCTCTTCGATCGCCTGGGGATTCATGCGGAACCGCTACAGGACCTGGACCACCCCTGGTACAACGCCATGGAAGATTCCGGAGCCACGCTCGCCTCCTGAGAGTATGCCCTAAAAACGTAAATTCTGAAGTAAGCAAGCGCTAACTTATCAGGGTTTGGCGGCGCCGGCACCAGGCGCTGTCGGCTAAATTTCGGTTGACTTTGCGGCAAGATTTGGTCACTATGTGTTCACTGCACACATACTGTTTTCCGCAGTCCGCTTTCGACGGCCTGCGGCTATACCCCCAGGAGAACACCCATGCCTGAGTACAAGGTACCCCAGCGTGATATACGCTTCGTCATGAACGAACTGCTCGATTCGGAAGGGCTCTATAAATCCATTCCCGGCTTCGAAGATGCCACCGAGGACATGCTCAATGCGATCGTCTCCGAGGCTTCCAAGTTCTGCGAGGAAGTATTGGCGCCGCTGAACCGCAGCGGTGACGAAGAGGGCTGCCACTGGAGCGAAGACGGGGTTAAGACACCCGAGGGTTTCGCCGAGGCGTACAAGCAATACGTCGAGAACGGCTGGCCGGCACTGGCTGCGCCGGTGGATATGGGCGGCCAGGGCATGCCCCTGCTGACCGGCGTGATCATGAACGAACTGACCGGTACGGCCAACTGGTCCTGGGGTATGTACCCGGGCCTGAGTCACGGCGCGGTGCGCACCCTGGAGGAGCACGGCTCCGAAGAGCAGAAGAGCACTTACCTGCAGCAACTGGTGAGCGGGGAATGGACCGGCACCATGTGCCTGACCGAATCCCAGTGTGGCAGCGACCTCGGTCTGTTGCGCACCAAGGCGGAACCCCAGGCCGATGGCAGTTACTCAATTACCGGCACCAAGATTTTTATCTCCGCCGGCGAGCACGATATGGCGGATAACATCATCCATATCGTACTGGCGCGCCTGCCTGATGCGCCCGCCGGTACCAAGGGTATCTCCCTGTTTGTGGTTCCCAAGTTTCTCGTTAACGAAGACGGTAGCCTGGGTGAGCGCAACGGCGTGCACTGCGGCGCTATCGAGCACAAAATGGGCATCAAGGCCTCGGCTACCTGCGTCATGAACTTCGACGGCGCCAAGGGCTACCTGATTGGTGCCGAAAACAAGGGCCTGGCCTGCATGTTCACCTTCATGAATACCGCCCGGCTCGGTACGGCTGTGCAGGGTCTCGCCCACGGCGAGCTCTCCTACCAGGGCGCCCTGGAGTATGCCAAGGAGCGTCTGTCCATGCGCAGCATCTCCGGGCCCAAGAACCCGGATGGCCCGGCGGATCCCATTATCGTGCACCCGGATGTGCGCCGCATGCTGCTGACCCAGAAGGCCTTTGCCGAGGGCAGCCGGGCGTTTATTTACTACCTGGGTCAGCAGGCGGACATCGAGGAATACGGCGAGGGGGAAAGACAGCAGGAAGCTTCCGACCTGATGGCGCTGCTGACTCCGATCGCCAAGGCCTTTATCACCGAGACCGGATTCGAGTCTGCCAACCTGGGCCTGCAGGTCTACGGTGGCCACGGGTTTATCCGCGAGTGGGGCATGGAGCAGATCGTGCGCGACGCGCGCATCGCCATGCTCTACGAGGGTACCACCGGCATCCAGGCCCTGGACCTGATCGGCCGCAAGGTGCTCGGCAGTGGCGGCAAGCTGCTGATGGGTTTCACCAAGCTGATCCACAAGTTCTGCGAGGAACACGCCGAGAACGGCGCCAAGGAGTTTGTCGAGCCGCTGGACCAGTACAACAAGGAGTGGGGCGAGCTGACCATGAAGATCGGTGAGGCCGCCATGCAAAACCCCGACGAGGCAGGTGCCGCCGCCGTGGACTACCTGATGTATTCCGGCTACGTGACCCTGGCCTATTTCTGGGCGCAGATGGCTGTAGTGGCACTGGAAAAGCTCAAGGAAGGCACCGATGAGAAGGCCTTTTACGAGGCCAAGATCCACACGGCACGCTTCTACTTCGAGCGCCTGCTGCCGCGCACCCTGATGCACAAGGAATCCATGCTGTCCGGTTCCGACAACCTGATGGAGATGGAAGAAGCCCTGTTTGCCTTTTAATTGGATAAAGACAGGCGCAAAATAGCCCGGTGATGAGAGAACCCAAGCTATCCCCGGAAGACCAGGCCAAGGTTGACGAGTTTGTCAGCACCGGCATCAACTCAGTGGAGCGGAAACCCTTCCGCCCCCTCCGGCTGTTGCTGGTGCTGCTGGTTATCGTCACGGGACTGAGTATTCTCAGCCAGGTGCTGGCCCATTTCTCCGGGGTTTACTAACGCACGCGCTCTGGTATAGTAGCGCGCCTCTCAAACTGTCGGTGTGTAGCGCAGCCTGGTAGCGCACTTCCTTCGGGAGGAAGGGGTCGGAGGTTCAAATCCTCTCACACCGACCAATTCTCTCAGTTACAAATCTCCGCGCCCGGATTGTCCTGCCGGATCAGACCGAGGATCTCGGCTCTTGCCGCATCGGTGAAATAGGGTTCCGGGCAGACTGCCGGATCGCCACCATTGGGAACGAACTCAAACAGGCCCCAGTGCACATGTGAGCCTTCGCCGGGAGCACCGGCTGTATATAGCAACCCGATCTCCTCTCCCTGGGCCACGCTCTGCCCCGGTACAACGCTGATATTTGCCAACTGGGTTTCGCCATCAGCCTGATTCGCAGTAAGCGGCTCAAACGCATAGAGCATGGATAAGGTCTCGCTGATATCGATGTCTACTTCTACCTGCCAGTTGCCCGTACTCCCGAGTTGAACCAGATTGACACTTCTCACGACCCCGGCGGCAGAGGCGCGGAAAGGTTTCAACTCGGCGGTGGTGGCAAAATCGAGGCCGCGATGAGAGTCGTAATAGGGGAATACCGACCTGATGTCATCGAGATTGGAGTATGGACTTAGCAGCAGGCCATCGCCGGTCGAACTGCAATCCAGCTGGAAATGGATCGTGGCGTGGTTATTGGCATCCGGGGTGCCGTCGCTGGGGCCTGCGCCTTCGCAGCCCGTTGCACTGGCGGTAGCCGTGAATGCTTCACCCTGCAAGCGATCGGCATCGATGCGGCTAAAGTAGCCGCCTTCGCTGTCGGTATTCAGGGTGATATTGGGCTGGCCATGGTCGGGGTCGAGATTGGACACCAGCACTGTGGCCCCCGACAGGGGATCACCCTGCTGGTCAGTGACGATCCCTCCCACCGAGGCATAGTCCGTACCGTTATATCCGGCCAGGGCGCGGAGCTTCATTGCCGGTGCATCGACCGCGGCTGCTGCGAGTAAGCGGTGCGGTCCTGTTTTGCCGGGTGCGACCGTGGCCGCAACGAGGTAGTAGGTGCCGGCTTCAAGATAGGGCGATACCCGCGAGTGTACGCCGTGCTCGCCCCAGTCATCATTCTCATCCACCGTCGAGAGGGTTTCGTCCAGCAGGTACAGGTAACTGTCGGCCTTCGCGTACAGTTCCAGCGCCACCGTGGTTGCCCCGGTGACGGTGAGTTGATAGAGCGAATTGGCAGATGATGCCGGATCCGGGCCGCCGGAGGATTGCCATTCACCGCAGACCGCGGACAGGATCGGAGCGATCGCTTCCGTTATGGTCCCGGCCTGGTCGTAGCGGTCTGTCAGGCTGCCACCGTCCAGCACCATTGATGTCATGTCGTCCAGGTCCTGCATACGGCCACGATAGTCATCGCGGTGCACGACAGTGCTCCAGCGGATCACGTCTTCATAGTTGACCTCGCAGTCGCCATTGATATCAGACACCAGCTGTCGGGCGATGGCATCCAGTCGGGCCTCCAGTTCGCTACCGTAAAGACCCGGCAGCACGTCGCGAATTCGCTGGTAGGCCACCTCGCTCATCACGCTGATCTTGTAGCCGTTACCCAGCAGGTGCTCACCCTTCATGATGGCGTGCCATTGGCCAGACACTTCAGTACCGACGGCGTCCATGGCGATGTCGTGGTCGATATCAAAGTCTTCGCCGCCACTGGCGGTCAGCAGGTAGTAGGTGTCGGGATCGATATCAAAATCCGGTCGCAACAAGACGCCGAGCCAGAGATGCTTCTGAATTGCGTTGAAGCCCGACCACTTGTCTTCGCCGCGATTGTCCCGGGCTGCGGCTTCATCCCAGCTTTCAGCGCTCGCGAGCACAACTCCCGGGTTGTCCAGCTCCTCGACGGTGACCGTGGCGCCTGCCACGGACCCCGCCAGCTGTACATGAAAACAGCCCATCAGCAGAAGCTGTGCCAGCGCTGCAACAAGCAGTAATGCGCGACTCACAAACAACCCCCTGGTTTCGTTACCCCTGTTAATAATTAGACAACCGGGGCTTTAAACGGGTCGCGCAATAATCAGCGGGATACTGACCTGGATCAGATCTCCAGTAAGAAAAGCACCTTAGCAGCAGGCCGGGGCCTTCTCCGCGCCGGATTCAGCACCACTCTCCTCGGCGTCAGCTTTCACGTAGAAAAACTCCCAGGCGTGGCCGTTGGGATCGGTCACCCAGGTCTTGTCCTGGCGCGCGTAGCAACAGGTCACATCCTCTTCAGGTGTCGTTATCAGGCCGAGGTCCTTGAGCCGTTGGTCCATCTTCGCAACAGTGCCTGAATCCTCCACCTCGATGCCCAGGTGGCTGATATGGCCGTGGTGCACGGTCTTGTCGCTGCGATTCAGGGTCAGGTTCACCGGGGGGTCGACCAGGTCGAACTTGGCCCAGTTCTCACGCACCTTGGCGGGTTCCTGGTCAAACAGCTTGCCGTAAAACTCCAGGGATTCCTCGAAGCGGTTGGTGTTCAGTGCAACATGAATTCTGCTCATGTGATTTCTCCTTCAGTGTTTCTAAAAATATCGAAATAAACTGCCAAAAAAAGGGACCGTCAACAGGTCCTTGTTTCGATCTCCACCCCGCAGCCACTGCAGCAGTCGTGGTAGAGAAAATTCAACAGCTCGCCCAGGGTATCGGCATTGGCCCGGTACCAGATCCACTGCCTGTCCTTGCGCGACTCGATCAAACCTTCACGCCGCAGGCGGTCCAGGTGGTGCGACAGGGTGGAGCCCGGTATCTCTGTGGTCTTGCTGATGTCGCCGGCGCTCATCTCGTCCGGGTAACCAGTGAGCAGCAGCTTCAGAATACCCAGACGCGCCTCGTTGCCGAGGGCAGCCATCCGGTCAGCGTGTATGGCGAGGTTTGATTCCATATTTCGAATAATATCGAAATAATAGAAAAAGGCAAGTATTTATTTCTGCTCCAACAGGTTTACGCCGAGCGCCTTCAGGTCCTCGAAACTGCGACCGGCGCGCTTCGGCGATTGCTCGATGATGCTGAGGAAGAGGGCGTGGGTCATCTCCAGCATCAGCCGGGCGCGGCGCTGCCGCTCGGCCTTGCCCTGGGTCAAGCCAACGCGCTTGTACATATCAGCCAGGTAGGCGATGACCAGCTCATCGTGGCGTTCGTCGAGATCCCGCAGCTCCGGTACCGCCCACATGGCCTGTACCAGGGGCAGCACCCCCTTCTGCTCCCGGTAGACCTCCAGTAGGCGGCTGAATGCCAGCTCCACGAAGCCCGGGATATCCATCTCTTCCAGTGGGGCCGCCTTGATTTCCTCCAGGGCCCGGGTGTGCTCTTCCAGCCAGAGCTCACCGAGGGCGTAAAGTATGGCCTGCTTGTTGGGGAAGTAGTGGTAGAGCGAGCCCACGGAGATCTTGAGCTCCTTTGCAATGAGAATGGTGGTGAGATCATCGAAGCCGACGCGCTCCAGCAGTGCTGCGGTAGTCCTGAGGATTTCGTCGCGGCGCTGTCGCGAGCGCTCCTGCATGGGTCTGCGCTTGTTGGCGATTTTTTCCTTGCGGCTCTGGATACGGTTTTCGACCATGAATTCGCCCCTACAACTTGTCGAGCATGGCGTGCCAGCCCATGGCCAGCACCAGGCCGGGCCAGCGCAACAGGGTGCCGCCGGGGAAGGTGGGGGTGCGCACATTGGCCATCACGTCAAAGCGTTCGGCGGTGCCTGAAATTGCCTCGGCCAGTAACTTGCCAGCCAGGGTGGCGATGGTCACGCCGTGCCCGGAATAGCCCTGGGCGTAGAAAATGTTCTTGTCCAGGCGCCCGAAGTCGGGCATGCGATTCATGGTGACCGCCAGGGTGCCGCCCCAGGCGTAATCGATGCGGGTATCCGCCAGCTCCGGGTAGGTTTTGAGCATGCGCTTGCCCACATAGGTCTTGAGATCGGCGGGAAACCGGTTGGTATAGGACTCGCCACCACCGAAGACCAGCCGCCAGTCTGCGGAGAGCTTCCAGTAATTGATGACGAACAGGCTGTCGGACATACAGCAATCATCGCGGATCAGGCTGCGAGCCCGTTCCTCTCCCAGTGGCTCGGTGGCCAGCACAAAGTTGTTGATCGGCATGATATTGCCGGCGGCTTTGCGCGACAGGTTTTCCAGGTAGCCGTTGCAGGCCAGGATTACATAGCGGGCTTTTACCTCACCCTCCGCGGTGCGAACCACGGCCGGTTCTCCAGCGGTGTAGCCGGTGACCCGGCTGCCCTCAAAAATCAGGGCGCCGCTGTCGGTCGCAGCCCGTGCCAGACCGAGGGCATAGTTCAGGGGATGCAGGTGCCGGCCGCCGCTGTCGGTCATGCCGGCATGGTAGCGCCGGCTGCTGGTCATGGTTTCCAGCTCGTCTTTCTCGATAAAGCGCACCTTGTCGTAATCGTAGTCCCGCTGCAGCTTGCCGGCGTAGGCCTTCAGCTCTTCCACGTGCGAAGTCTTCGCGGCCACATGCAGGTCGCCGGTTTTCAGTTCGCACTTAATATCGTGTCGCTCGACCAGTTCGCAAACTGTGTCCACGGCCTCCAGTCCCAGGTCCCAGAGTCGCCGGGCATGGTCCCTGCCCAGTGTCTCTTCCAGTTCTTCCTGGTCCTGGCGCTGACCGGTACTGCAGTGGCCACCGTTGCGACCCGAGGCGCCCCAGGCGACTTTCTCTGCTTCCAGCAGCACTACACTGTAGCCGCGCTCGCGCAGGTGGATGGCACTGGAAAGTCCGGTGTAACCGCCACCGACGATACAGACATCCGCCGCCTGCTCGCCTTGCAACCGGGGAAAGCTCAGTTGCTGGTTGGCACTGGCCGCATACCAGGAGTCGATAGGGCTGTAATCGGGCATTGAAAAACTCGAATAATTGTTCGGAAATAAGTTGAATAATAATTCGGTTTTTTGTAATAATCAATGCTTTCCGCAATCTGGACATTTTATGGACGCCATCAGCGAGTGGTTAAGCGAACACGATATCTCAGAGGTAGAGGCCCTGGTGCCCGACCTCACCGGCAATGCCCGGGGTAAATTTATTCCTGCCGGACAGTTCATGCAGCGGGGCTATCCGCGCCTGCCCGAGAGCATCCTGGTGCAGACCGTTACCGGGGAATACAGCGACGAGCACTGGGAATTCGTCGAGCCGACAGACGCGGATATGATACTCAAGCCAGATCCCGGCACCCTGCGGGTGGTGCCCTGGGCGCGGGAGCCGACCGCGCAGATGGTGCACGACTGCTACACCCAGGATGACCAGCCACACCCGCTGGCGACCCGCAATGTGCTCAAGCGCGTGCTCGACCTGTTCGAGCAGGATGGACTCAAGCCGGTAGTGGCGCCGGAGATGGAGTTTTACCTGGTCAAGAAAAACGTCGACCCGGATATGGAACTGGAAGCGCCGATAGGGCGGTCCGGGCGCGCGGAAGTCTCGCGCCAGTCCTATAGCATCGACGCCGTCGCCGAATTCGAGGATTTCGTCGAGGACATGTACGGTTATGCCGAAGCCCAGGGGCTGGATGTGGATGCACTGATCCATGAAAACGGTGCCGCGCAGATGGAAATCAATTTCCTGCACGGCGAACCGCTGGACCTGGCAGACCAGGTATTTTGTTTCAAGCGCACGGTACGAGAAACTGCTCACAAGCACGGCATGTACGCGACCTTCATGGCCAAGCCCATGCAGCATGAGCCGGGTAGTGCGCTGCATATTCACCAGAGCCTGGTGCGGCTGGACGATGGCAGCAATATTTTTGTCGATGAGAAGGGTGAGCACAGCGCGGCGTTTCTCAGCTATATCGCCGGCCTGCAGCAGTTTACGCCGGAGCTGATCAGCCTGTACGCACCCAATGTAAATTCCTACCGGCGCCTGGCGCCGGACATCTCAGCGCCGATCAATCTGAACTGGGGTTACGACAATCGCACCGTGGCTTTCCGTGTACCGCAAAGCTCGGCGGATGCCACCCGAGTGGAAAACCGTTTCCCCGGCGCCGACGCCAATCCTTATCTCGCCTTCGCTGCGAGCCTGGCCAGCGGTTACCTGGGTATGAAAAAAGGACTCAAGCCGACCGAGCCGCACCTGGGCACTGCCAACGAGGATGAGGTAGAGGTTGCGCGAACGCTGGAGGAAGGGCTGCGTAACCTGCAGAATACGCCGGACCTTGTCGAGATATTCGGCGAGTTGTTCCTGCGTGCTTACGCGGCGGTGAAGCTGGATGAATTCGAGGAATTCAACCGGGTGATCAGCTCCTGGGAGCGAGAACACCTGCTGCTGAATGTATAGACCTGTAACTGGAGGCCCCCGGCCATGAGAATAACAAAACTTGCGGGCCTGATTGCGCTGCTGGGACTGGTAGCGTGTACCGAGAAACCCGCGCAGCCGACCGCGGCCGGCGCCGATCGCGTTTTCCTAAACGGTACCGTCTACACCGCTGACACCGAGCGCCGGGTGACCTCTGCCCTGGCCACAGCCGGGGACAGGATCATTTACGTGGGAGATGACGCGGGTGCCCGGGCATTGATCAAGGACCACAGTGTGGTGGTCGATCTCGAGGGTCGCACGATCCTGCCCGGGCTGCACGACATGCACATCCACCCCATGGGTATCATCGATACCGGTGGTTGCGACCTGCAGAGTGCTGAACTGAACCTGGCGGAGATTGCCGCTGCCGTGGCCGCCTGCGTTGAACAACAGAAACTACCCGCCGGGGAGTGGCTGCCCGTTGACCAGTGGAATTTCTCCAACGGTAATCAACCGGTCGCTGAGCTGAGAACCCTGCGCCAGGCCCTCGATAAGGCAGCCCCGGTTAACCCGGTCATTCTCTGGGGTAACGACGGCCATCACGGCGCGGTCAATTCCCTGGCCCTGGCCCGCGGCGCCAACGCCAAAGGCGAGATTGTCGGTATCAGTGCCGCCACACTGGCGACAGACTTCGCTGACTACCGTGAAACCATTGGTGTCGATGCCAAGGGTGAACCCAATGGTGAGTTGCATGAAACCGCGCGACAGCTGGTCCAGCCACCGCCCTGGGGCGCCATCGACGACCTGGAACCGGAGGATATGTTGCGGGTCGCCGCCAGGCTGGCGGAGAGCGGTATTACTGCCGTGCAGGATGCGGCGGTAGCGCCGGCCGTTCTGCCACTGTACAAGACCCTGGTCGACGCCGATGCCATGACTTTCCGGCTGTCGGCGGCCCTGTTCCAGGAGGTCCATGAGTACAGCAACCCGGACGGTGACATTGACGTGGCCGCCATGGTGGCCGAACTCGAGGAAGTCAGGGCCGCCTATTCAGATGTCCCCTACATCCAGGCAAACACGGCAAAGATATTTGTCGATGGCGTGATCGAGGGTAACCCCCTGAACGATCCGCCGACGCTACCCAATGCAGCGGTACTGCAGCCCTACAAGCAGCCGCAATTCGAGATCGACCTGGAGGCGGGCAGTGCGGAGATCAGCGGCTATGTCGATGTGGACAGCGAACGTTGCCAGCAGGTGAGAGAAGACTGGGAAGCCTACGGGGATATGAAGGCAGCGTCCGCCTTCAAACGCGAAAACGGATTCTACCCGGTTCAGTGCCGCATCAGCCGAGGTGTGCTTGAGAATCCGGCGCCGTTTATCCACGACTACATGCAGGCACTGGATGCCGCAGGTTTCAAAATCCACGCCCATGTGATCGGCGATCGTGCCGTGCGCACGGCGCTGGACGGTTTCGACCGGGTGCGTGCGGCCAATGGAAAGTCGGGCCTGCAGCACAGCCTCGGGCATATCCAACTGGTGGCGCCGCAGGACTACCCCAGGATCGGCGAGCACGGACTCTACCTGGTGTTCACCTACGCCTGGGTCACCCCGGATCTTTTCTATGACCTCAGCGTGCTGCCTTTTATCGACGAGCTTAACGGGGTTGCCGGCCTCTACCGCCCTGACAGCTACTACATGCAGAACAACTACCCCGCGGCCCAGTTGCAGGAACAGGGCGCAGTACTTGCAGCGGGTAGTGATGCGCCGGTGGATACGCGGGACCCGAGGCCCTTCGCCAATATCCAGCAGGCGGTCACCCGCGCCGATGCCGCCGGGGCGGTAATGAACCCGGCGGGCAAAGTCGGGCTGTATAGCGCTCTCGATGCCTATACAATCAACGGTGCGCGTCTGTTCGGTCACGACGATATCACCGGCTCCCTGGAAGAGGGCAAGCTCGCTGATCTCATCGTGCTGGACCGTGATTTGCTCGGCCTGGTCGCGGAGGGCGGCGCCGCTGAAATTGCCGAAACCAAAGTTGTGTTGACCCTGTTCGAGGGAATGCCTGTTTACAGGTCGGAATAATATGGCTTACCGCCTGCCACACTGGTTTACCCTGCTCAAGTACACGGTCTACGGACTGCTGATGATCAATGTCTTCCTGTTTCTGCAGGAAGAACTGCTCGCCCTGGAGCACACCTTCGCCGATGGCTTTGCCGCCTCCGATCTTATCCAGGCCTTTTCCGCCACCATCGATACCGCCGCCTGGGTTGTCCTGTTGCTGCTGTTCGAACTGGAAACCTCTGTCTTGCCGGACGAAAAGATTCGCGGCGGGGTAAAGCTCAGCCTGCACGGTATACGCGCTTTTTGTTACCTCTTTATCGTATACGCGTTCTACGGCTACCTGGTGGAATTGCGCATGCTCTACAACGTCGAACAACTTGCTGCGGTGGACGCCTGCAGCTTATTGGGAGGTGACTGGTCCCGTTTACTCACCATCGATGAATACGCGGCCCTGGCCGCGGACAATTGCGCCTCCCTGGGTGCCGAGCTCTGGCAGGTAGGGGGCTTCAACATTCTCGCGGACAGCGAAACCCTGCGGTCGGTGCAATTGCTGGGCTGGACCGATGTCATCAACGCCGGCGACTGGATCCTTGTTGTCCTGGTACTGGAGATCGATGTCCGGCTGCAGCTCGCCGGCAAATACTCGGACCACCTGCTTGCCATCAACAAGGTGGTCAAGGCGGTTCTGTATACGGTTTTGTTCGGTGCCGCCATTTACTGGTGGTTTGAGGGTGACTTCCTCGATTTCTGGGATGCCTTCCTGTGGTTGTTTGCCTTTATCTTCATCGAGATGAATATCTTCGATTGGCAGGCCGAGACGCAGGCGGAGCAGGCTAAAGCCGGTGGCGCAGCCATGCTGGATCAGTCCCTGGAGAGCTCCTCCAATTAAGGCCATGCAGCGCAGTCTTGTCTACGAGAACGGACGGGTCAGGATTATTGACCAGACCCGCTTGCCGCTGGAACTGAGCTGGTGCGAGCTACTCGAGCTGGAAGACTTTTGCCGGGCTATCAGTGATATGCAGGTACGCGGTGCGCCGCTGATCGGGATCACGGCTGCCTTCGGAATGGCTCTGGAGGCGCGCAGTAACCCCGACCTGGACCACCTCGCTGCCAGCGCCCGGAAACTGCTGGCTACACGTCCTACCGCGGTCAACCTGCAATGGGCCCTTAACCGTATGCGCGCGGTGCTGGAAGCCGCTGCAGTGGAGGATCGCGCCGAGCGTGCCTGGCATGAGGCAGCTGCCATTGCCGAGGAGGATGTGAGCAACTGTCGGGCGATTGGTGAGCATGGACTTGGCTTGCTGCGGGACCTGGACTGCGCATCCGAAACCCTGCAGATCCTGACCCACTGTAATGCCGGTTGGTTGGCGACACTGGAATGGGGAACGGCGCTGGCGCCGATATACCTGGCGCATCAGGCAGACATTCCCGTCCATGTCTGGGTCAGTGAAACGCGGCCGCGCAACCAGGGCGCCCATCTCACTGCCTGGGAGCTCGCCCAGGCCGGTATTGCCCATACGGTGATTACCGATAATGCGGCCGGCCACCTGATGCAAACCGGCCGCGTCGACTGCTGCCTGGTCGGCAGCGACCGCACCGCGGCCAACGGTGATGTCTGCAACAAGGTGGGCACCTACCTCAAGGCGGTGGCGGCCAGCGCCAATAATATTCCCTTTTACGTGGCGCTGCCGCTTTCCACTGTCGACTGGGAGTGTCCGTCCGGTGAGGATATTCCGATCGAAGAGCGTTCCGGCGACGAACTGCAGCTTGCCGGCGCCGCCAGCCCGGTCTTCAACCCGGCTTTCGATATCACACCGGCATCGCTGGTGACCGCGCTGGTCACCGAGCGAGGTGTCCATGAGCCGAATCCTGAGGCACTGGCGTCACTGCGCGCCGGGCTTTGAAACAGGTGCTGGCTTGCCTGCCGGTTTATTGTTTCTATAATGTGAATCCCGGATTCATGTGTTCGCACCATTGAATAAGCAGCGACTGCCCAAGCTCACCACCACGTCCTTTGCCTTGCTCGGTCTCCTGCAGCGCCGCTCCTGGTCCGCCTACGAGTTGACCCAGTACATGCGCAGCAGCATTCTTCGCGCTGTCTGGCCCCGGGCGGAGAGCCATTTGTACAGTGAGCCCAAGCTCCTGCAAAAGCGTGGCCTGGCGGAATCCCGGGAGGAACACACCGGCGCGCGCAAGCGCACGGTCTACAGTATTACCGAGAGCGGTCGCGAGGTCCTGGGCCAGTGGTTGCGCGAAGAGGGGCCGTCAGAGTTCCGCTTCGAGTACGAACTACTGGTTCGCTTTGCATTTGCCGAGTCCGTGAGTGCCGAGCAGGTCCAGCAGTATCTGCAGCAGGTCAGGGATGATGCGCTGCGCGATGCCGAGGTTGCTTTGCAGGGCGTGGAGGAGGTGCTGGAATCATCCGACGAGCTGGCGTCCAGTCCGCAGGCCGCCTATACCGGCGCCATCATTCACCTGATTACCGATCAGCTGGAGCGACGTATCGCCTGGGCCCGGAAGATGTCCGGGCGCCTGGCTGCGGGCACAGAGCAGCCGGGCCTGTCCGAGGATTTATATCGGGAAGCAGGCGAGCGACTGAAAAAATTACTGGGCTCCAGGGAAGATTAGGCGATCGCAAGGAATTGAGTATCGGCCGCGCTGACAACATCCAGGATTTTTCCACGTAGCCAGCTACCCCCGTCCGCATCGAAGAGAATTTCGCCGACGCCACCGGGATGCTGCACGGCAATCGCCAGTGGCCCGCCCTGGAAATGTTCATCCTCGGGTAAGTCCATGGCGGACAGGCTTTCCCACAGCGCCCTGGCATCGCAATCCAGTTGTACAGTCTCGCGGGTTTCGCTCCCTGTCCGCGGGCAGAGCAGGGCATCCAGCTGCAGTAGCTGCGCGCCCCTGCTCAGCAGGCTTGCATCGCCACCGTGCTGCTCCAGCCAGTCCACCAGGGTGTCCTCGATTGCTCGATACATCCGCTCAGGGTCTGCCAGCGCCCGCAAATACAGGCGATTGCGCCTCTCGTAAACCTGCATGCGATCATTGGCGTCGAAGTCCGCGAGTTCTGTTCCAAATTGCTCGATCAATGCGCGCAACACATTGCGCAGCAGTGCGGATACGGGCACCTCGCCGAGCAGTGCCAGGTAACGGGTGGTGAGCGGCATGATATGTCCGTGAATCAGCAGCATATGAGCACTGATCAGGAAGTAACCCTCTTCGCCCTGGTCGCGATCGAAGCTGTGGCAGCCCACCACGTACTCACCCTTGGCCTTGCCGTAACCCGCCACGGGGATGGCCTCGATGCGATATTCCTCGCGCCGTTCGTAGAACTCAGTCCCTGGCAGCAGTGTATAGCCGAAGATATTGATATTGGGGAAGGTCGCCAGCAGTTGGTCGAGATTGGCCTCGAAATCCGGCAGGTTGTCGCCGGGCAGCCCCCAGATCAGTTCTGCGGCAATCGGTACTCCCTGCTCCGACATGTGTTTGGCTATGGGCTCGTACTGGTTGGAACTCATATTGGAGCGGTTGCTCAGTCGCAGGGCTTCCGGAGTCAGTGTCTGCAACGCCAGTTGGTAGTGCGGCAACAGATCATGGCGGTGCAGCAACAGCGCGATCTCCTGCACCCGGCGACTGTGCTTTTTCGACCAGGAGGTGGCGAAAGAAAGGGGCAGGCCTGTGTCGCGTTTCAAGCGGGTGATCAGTTGGGCCTTGGCGAGATCCTCCTTGAGTGCTCCGAAGTTGGAATCTGCCAGCCAAAGGTCGCGGATACCGGACTGGGCAATTTTCTCCCAGTCATCGCGAATACGTTCCATTGACCACTGATACATTTTGCCGCCGATGGCCCCGGTGCCCCACTCGCAGAAGGCGCAGCGGAATGGGCAACCTCGGCTGGTCTCGTAGGATATGGCCTCGTAAAGGGGCTGTCCCTGTGCGTCCAGCAGTTCGAGTTCGCCCAGCGGAGAAGGAAAGTCGTCCAGGCTGGTACAGCGTTCTCGCGGCTGCGACCGCTGCAGGCTGCCATTTTCGAGCCAGGCCAGGCCCGGTATGTCCGGCCAGTCTGCGGCTCCCCGGGCGTCCAGCAACTGCTGGAAAGTAATCTCTCCCTCCCCCAGTACAACCAGGTCGATCGCTTCCTGGCCCAGGTAGTCCTCCGCCTGTTGTACATGGGGACCCCCGGCCAGGGACAGCAGGCCCGGCAGATCCTCTTTGAGCCGCGCGGCCAGGGCGAGGAATTCGGCAGCGTTCCAGGTATAAAAACTGAATCCCACCAGTGGTTGCAGGCCCTGGCTGAGGGCCTGGCTGGCCCTCGATAATTCCCGCAAGCGCCAGTGTTCCAGCCAGGACTCGATATGTGCTTCATCGCGAAAGTGAACCAGCTCGACCGAGGTTTCTTCGAAGCTTTCACCGTGAGCCCGGTAATAGGCCTTGAGTGCCGCGGTAGTGGTCGGCGGTGCAGAAAAGTGCTGCGTGTCCATGCTGAAAAGCCAGACAGGTCGTTTCACAGGGACCATGCCTCCTTGTCAGACTGGTCGGCCGGGTATTCTTATAGTTTTGCTGCAGCAACAAACCTGCCGCAGGCGACAATGTAAATCATTGCTTGAGGATTTGCTAACGGTGCTTAGCTGGTGCCGATGTGATCGTTCTCGATACCCAGCATGCGCATGCCGGCGGGAAGCAGGACAAGGGTGATCAGTATGGCGAGCATCAGTTCGGGACTGATAGGTCGCTCGCCGAGGCCGGCGGCGTTGATCTGGGCGAACAGGGCCAGAAATCCGATCAGACCCAGCTCAAACAGACTGCGACCGTAGAGCAGCATCGTGCAGACGCCGACAGCACAGAACAGCCAGGTCGGGTCCGCCGGCATGTTCAGGGTCACCAGCACAACACGGGCCACGAAGAGTGAGACCGCTAATGCGCAGGGCAGTGATACTAGAATTGATTTCATGGTTCTACCACTCGATACCTCTGTATTAAAGTTTTGCAGTTATGCCCGTGTTTGCCAGCGGCTGTGGGCTACAATGTGACCGTTGTCACAGTAATTTCGCGGTTTTCGGGCCTGCTGTGTGACTGTGTTCACGTATATAACGCGCCAGGTCGTGTATGGGGGGACAGGCCGGGAACGGAACCCTTCGGGAGCAGCTGTGGATTTAGAGTTACTCAAGACTTTTCTGGAAGTCCGGCGAACCCGCCACTTCGGTAAAGCCGCCGAAAATCTCTATCTGACCCAGGCCGCGGTCAGTGCCCGGATACGGGCGCTGGAGGAATTGCTCGGAGTCAAACTGTTCATCCGCAGCCGCAATAACATCCAGCTGACCAGCGAGGGCGAGCGCCTTGTCTCTCACGCCCAGACCGTCATCCTGGCCTGGACCCGGGCCCGCCAGGAGCTGGCACTGGAAACCGGTCAGAGCAGCCAGATCCATATCGGCGTGCGCTCCGGGCTCTGGAACAAGGCCTTGCAGACCCGCTTGCATACCCTGCATCAGCAGCTGCCGGAGGTGGTTTTGCGAACTGAGGGCCATATGTCGGATGCAGCGGTGAAGATGCTGCTGGATCGTACCCTGGATATTGCGATTTCCTACGATCCACCCAATTTGCCGGAATTCAATCTCCGCGAAATCGGCCAGATCAGCCTGCGGCTATACAGCAGCAGTCGCGGCGCCAGCATCGAATCTGCCTTGGCAGACGGCTATGTCTATGTCGACTGGGGCAGCGCTTTTGCGCGCTTCCATGCCAAGCGCTTCGGCGAGAACGTACTACCGGTGCTGCGCACCAATATCGGCGAATCGGCAGCGGATTTTCTGATGGGGAACAGCGGCGCCGCCTATCTACCGGCGAGCCTGGTCCCGGGAGGCAAAAGCAAGCTGCACAGGGTTGAGGGGGCGCCGGAGTACACGCGCAAATTACATGCTGCCTATCGATCCAATTCGGACCGCTTGCCACTGATCGAGGCGGTACTGGACGTGTTCGAGGGATTGGAAATCTAGGGCTAAGAAAACCTGCCGGCGCTGACAGCACCCGCGGTGAAGGATTGGCCTGCCCCTAATGCTGAGGGTTCAGTCGTCTTCCCAATCCAGATCGATGGCACCCAGTTCGTCGCGCATGCGCTTGTCTTCGAGTTTCTCCTCGGCGCGGCGACGCAGCTCTGCCAGGCGATTCTTGCCACTAACCCGGGGCTCATTGTCGGCCTCGACCTCATCAATGGCATCGGTCAGTATCGGCTCAAAAAACTCATCGATACTATCGCTGACAGTGGGCTCAGTGTTCCGTTGTCCCATATCTCATCTCCGGAGCATCCGGTGAGCTGACGCTCAGCGCAAATATCTCGCAGCGTCGGGGCGGGAGTAAATCAAAAGTTTATTGGCGTGGCGATAAAAATATTTTATCAATATCGGTTTCACAAATGTGGGGTGCGGACCGCCCCGGTACCCTCCCTGGTTGCGCGCTGAAGCCCCTGGCACGATTCCCTGTGCAGCTGGTTACACTGTCCCTGGCTCTCGGCCTGGTAACCCGCACGTCCCTGTGTTTGCCGTCCCTGGCTGGCTTTAGCACGCTCGGGAGGTCCGCCCCCCGGCTGTACTCAAAGCAATTTTGTTGCCAATTCGGCAAACCCCGCTATTCCTGGCCTCGCCGGTTGCAGGCGTAACGTCGTGAGATGTCCGGACACGTCCCCGACATGTCCGGACGTCCGCCGCCGGCCGAGTGTAGCTTCTGCTAGGCTGTCAAAAAGTACCCAGGGAAGGGCGATGAGTATCCGGCAAGACCGGCGCGGCATTTCTGCCTGCAGCGGTGAGTTTGTTGACAGGGACTGTGAGCGCGCTTACCGCAAAACACAGCTGCGCGTTGAAGTCCGCCAGTTCCGCCTGATCTGGCTGGTAGCCCTGTGTTTTTTCCTGTTGTACGCACCGGTGGACTACTGGTGGTATGGCAGCCCTGCTGCCTGGTCCCTGCTGGGCCTGCGCATGATTGTCCTGCTGGTGGGTGCATTGGCCCTGCTGTCGACCACAACACAGAGGGGTCGTCGATACCGCGACAGCATCAGTGCCGCTTGCCTGCTTGTCGTTTCGGTGTGCTATGCGCTTCTGCAGTCGCAGCGCGCGACAAGCGAACCTTCCGTTGGTGCCCTGCTGTTGCTGGTCATCGGTATTTATCTATTCTCTCCAGGGAAATTCTGGCTGGTGGTGATTACCGCGGTTTTTTGCAGCGCTGCGACACCGCTGCTGGCCCTGCAGGCCGACATGCCCGCGCAGCTGTGGCTGGACTACAGCTACCTGTTGCCCGCCAACCTGCTGGCTGCCCTGGTGCTATCGCAGATGAACGCGATCCGCAGACGCTTGTACCGACAGGGCCTGCAGTTGCGGTCGGAAGTCCGGGCCCGGGCCGCCGCGCAAGGACAGCTGGCGGCGCTGCATGAACGCAGTATCGCCGTGCTGCACAACACCCTGCCCGCCGAAATCGCCGCGCAGCTCTCCAGGGATCCGGCTTATCGTCCGGCCCGCCACTACGAACAGGTAACGGTGCTGTTTGCCGACCTGGTTGGGTTCAGCGCCCTCGCCAGCCGCCTCTCGCCGCAGGAACTGTTGCGCCTTCTCAACGGACTGTTCAGTCGCTTCGACGAACTGGCAGAGGAGTTTCGGCTGGAGAAGATAAAGACGGTGGGGGATGCCTATCTGGCGGTCGCCGGACTGGGCGGGGAGGAAGCAAACCAGCAGGCGCAGGCGGCCCACATGGCCCTGGCCCAGCATGCGAGTTGTGAACAACTGGCGCATCAGTGCGGTCTGCCCCTGCGCTTGCGTATCGGGATTCACAGCGGCCCCGTGGTTGCCGGTGTTATCGGGCGCCAGCGCTTTGCTTTCGATGTCTGGGGTGAAACCGTTAATGTCGCCAGCCGCCTGGAATCCGCTGCGGCTCCTGGACGTATTCTCGTGTCGCGGCGGGCGCGGCAGCAGTGCCCGCCGGACCTGCTGTTTGGCCCTGCGCGTCCGCTGCGTTTGCGAGGTTGCGGAACCGTTTACGCCAGTACGCTTTACTCGCGGGTGTCGCTCAACTGACGGGCGAGTAGCCTGGCGGTCATCTCCGCCGACTGTTCTTGCCCGGCGATCGTGATATCCGCATAGCGCTGGTACAGGGGTTGGCGCTCTGCGAACACATCGCTGAAGTTCTGGTCGGGCGCACGGGCGATGCCGCGCTGGTCGGCATCGTCCACCCGCTGCAATAGAACATCCAGCGGGGTATCGATAAATACCACCGGTCCCAGCTCTCTGAGGCGGGCCATGGCAGCCTCACTGTAGACAGCGCTGCCGCCGGTTGCGAGCAGGGTGTTGTCTAGTGGCGTATCCAGCAGTACCTCCTCTTCCAGCTGTCGCAGGCGCAGGTGCCCGTCGCGATCGAGAATGGCCTGCAGGGTGGCCTGGTGGCGAACCTGTATCAGCAGGTCGCTGTCGATGAAATTTAGGCCCAGCAGTTTCGCCAGCAACACGCCGACGGTGCTCTTGCCGGCGCCGGGCATACCGATAAGACTGATGGTGTTGTGATTCATGGCAGGCATTCTAGCATCCGCTTGCCAGCGACAGCGCGGCTGGTTAGAGTGTCGCTCCCAGCCGTGGAGGAGCCGCTATGTTGAAAACACCACTGGATGCGCTGCATCGCGAGCTCGGCGCTCGCATGGTGCCCTTTGCGGGTTATGACATGCCCGTGCAATACCCCTCGGGTATTCTCTCCGAACACCAGCAAACCCGAACCGCGGCAGGTCTCTTCGATGTCTCACACATGGGACAGGTGCGCATTAGCGGCGCCGGTGTTGACCGGGCGCTTGAAGCCCTGGTGCCGGTGGACCTGCTGGGTTTGGCAGACAACAGTCAGGTCTATGCCCTGTTTACCAATGCCGAGGGTGGGGTGCTCGATGACTTGATCATCACCCGTTGGGGCGCCGAGGAGTTTTTCCTGGTCGTCAATGCGGCCTGCAAGGAACAGGATATTGCGCATCTGCGCAGCCACCTGCAGGATTTTGAAATCGAGGTGATGGAAGGTCGCGGCCTGCTCGCCCTGCAGGGTCCTGCAGCCCGCGCGGTGATGGCAGACCTGATACCGGCCGCGGCTGAGCTGACATTCATGAACGGCTGCAGGGCGGAAATCGATGGTGTAGAGGTCTATGTGACCTGCTCTGGATACACCGGGGAAGATGGATTTGAATTGTCCGTTCCCGGCGCCGAAACGGATAGAGTCGCCCGCCTGTTACTTGCCCGGGATGAGGTGGAGCCGATTGGCCTCGGAGCCCGCGATTCGCTGCGCCTGGAGGCTGGCTTATGCCTTTACGGCCACGAACTCACCACTGAGACCACGCCGGTCGAGGCCTGCCTGATGTGGTCGATCAGCAAGGCGCGCCGCGCCGATGGTGAACGCCCCGGCGGCTTCCCCGGAGCGGAGATAATTTTTGCGCGCCAGGCGGAAGGGGTGCCCCAGCGCCGCGTCGGTCTGCAGGTTGAAGGCAAGCGACCGGTGCGTGAAGGCCAGTCGGTTATGAATGCTGAAGGAGAACAGATCGGAACCGTGACCTCGGCTTGCTTCGGTGCCAGCCTGGGCTCTCCTGTCGCCATGGCCTATGTGAACAGCGAATACCGGGAGCCGGGTACGGCCCTCAGCGTCGATGTGCGCGGCAAGGCACAGCCCGTTACCGTGACCCGGACTCCCTTCGTTCCACAGCGCTACTACCGGGGTTGAGTTCCAGCTGTACCTGTCGGCCCCACAGGCGACGCCAGATACCCCTCGACTCGGCGGGTGGACTCAAGCCCCCCAGTCCGGTTTTGCCCAGCGGGCGATCTCCGCCGGTGCTGCCATAAACCGTCGCCAGCAGGCCTTCGATCTCCTCGGCCAGGTCGGGATCACTTCCCGCCAGTGCTGACTGTCGCAGGCTCAGCCAGGCTGTTCCCGGTTGTTTTATGTTCAGCCAGTCGTAAAGCAGGCTTGCCGCTCGTTCCGCCTGGCCGCGCCGCAGGGCCCGGTTTGCCTGTTTCAACAATCGCGCCGGCGTTTTCTCCGGCCGGCCCCGGCGCCTGTAGAGCAAAATAGCCGGTATCAGAACCAGTGGAGCCAGCAGCCACTTCAACTCGATACGAATCTCGATCGGGGTGGTGCCGACAGTGCCGTCAGCAGCACCCTGGCCCGCATCGATTTCAACCGCGGCCAGGTTGGCAGTTGCGGCTTGCTGCAGGCTGGTGTCCCAGTAATGAAAAATCTGCTCTGGCAAGCGGAACTGGCCGCTTTCCTCCACCACGTAGGTGATGCGCTCGATGCGTTCGGCGGTCGCTTCACCCCGGTTGCTGCGATCCTGTAATTTCGGGTTGTCCGCGTAGGCGGCTAGCCCGTGCAACTCCTCTATAGCGGGTTCGGGCAACATCATCGAAGTGACATGTGTGGCGCGCAGGGTGATAGTCCGCTCCAGGGCATCGCCGGGTTGCAAGCCACTGAGTTCACGGTCGAAGCTCTGGCTGACTTCCAGGCTGGGAGTCGCCAGCCAGCTGTCTGCAGCGCGCAGCAGTTGCGGTACAATCGCGGTGAAGGTCAGTGGCTGCGTTTCCAGGCGGCCACGCACGATACCCGATTCGGCCGTGTTGACCGCCAGTTCCAGGCCGATCCCCGGTACCCGGAACTCGCCCTCGGTTTGGGGATACAATTCGAGCTGCCATTGTTGCACCACCCAGGTTGTACCTTCCTCGCGCCGACTGAGATTGGTTGCAAACTGGTTGCGCCGCAGGATCAACAGATTGCGCACTTCCGCCGGATGGATAGCGGTGCCCCCGGCAAACCAGCGCCGGGTTGAGATTTCTATCACCAGCCGCACTTCCTGGCCCACGACGATGTCAGCGGTGGGCTCCAGCCAGCTGCGCAGGCGCAACTGGTCCTCGGCAATCAAGTCCTGCAGGGTCTGGCCGAACGCACCGGGGCAGGCCAGTAGCAACACTAGCAACAGCTGAGCGTATCTCACTGGCTCGAGTCCCCGGCTTCCAGTTGCATACTGAACTTCACCGCCAGGAAGTGGGAGGCATCGCGTTGCACGCTCTTCATCCACATTTCATTGATTTTTTCGTCCTGCAGTATTTCCTCGGCGTCGAATTGCACCAGGTCTTCGGCACGGCTGATTCTGCGTTCCGCGCCGTCGGCCCGACGCGGATCGTCCTCGCCCAGCTCCTTGGAACTGTTGCCACCGGATTCATCGGCCTGGGATTCGCTCATCCGGTTGATGGCGTCTATGAGGTCCTGGACCACCTGTCGGTTCCTGGCCGCAGCTGCGTTGTCGGGATCTTCCGCAAGCAGTTGTTCGTAGATCCGTACGGCCGCCAGGTAGTCTTGCCCCTGGGACAGCGCGTTAGCCCGGTTGAAGCGTGCAAGAGGGCTGTCGACCCTGGAAAAATACTCAGCGGCCAGTTTGAACTCCTCGGCATAGTAGTAGGCCATGCCCTTCCACAGGGGATCGCGGAAGCGGGCAGCGGCTTCCCGGTAGTCGCCGCGCTGCAAGAGGATGCGTCCCTGCTGGTCCGGGGTCAGCCATAGGTCGGCAAACCAGTTGCTCTCGGCCCGGGCGGTTTGGGGCTGGAGCGCGCCCAACAACAGGATTCCTGCAAGCGACCACTGCAGGGTCCAGCCGCGGCGAAACCACAGCGAAAACAGAACCAGGCAGGGAAATACCAGCCAGTAGCCGCTGTCCAGCCAGGGTACCGCGCTGTCCTCGCTCACCACGTAGTGCGAATTCACCCGGCGATGAATGCGGCGCACGTCGGTCTGGTCGATACTCAGGTCCAGGTAGCGGCCGCCGCCCGCCGCCGCCAGTTCGCGTAGCGCAGTTTTTTCCAGGGGCGCCACCTGGCTGCCCTCGGGTTGTTCTGCGAGGCCAATGCCCCAGACCAGGAGCTGATGGGGTCGCTGATCGAAGAAGGTCGAGAATTCCGCCTCTGCTGCGCTGGACACGCCATCGCTGACCAGCAGTACCGTGGTTGGGACCGGGCTGTCGCCCACGATCCTGTCCACCAGGGGCAGCGCGTACTCGGCAAATTTACCGCTGCGCGGCATGATGCCGGTTTCGATGGCTTTGAGGTATTGGCCGAGAATGTCGCGGTCGTCGGTGAGATCCAGTACGGTGTGGGCGCTGCCGGCAAAAACCACAAGTGCCGTTCTGGAACCGCTGCGCAGTTCCAGCAAATCGGAAATTTTCTGCTTGGCACGCTCCAGGCGTGAGGGTTGAATGTCGCGCTGACGCATGGATGCCGAGGCGTCCAGCAGGATCACGAGTGCGGCTTCGTCGCGGGTCAGTGGCGAGGCTTGCTGGCGCCAGCTCGGCCCCATCAGGATCAGGCTCATCAATACCATGAAGACCAGCCCGACACTCACCGGGTTGAACCAGTGATTGGCAAACTGTCGAATGCGCAGGGCCTGCAGCAGGTGCGGGGCGATAATCGTGCTCCAGGCCTGGCTCTCGTCGCGCCGTCGCCACTGGTAGGCCAGTATCAGCAGGGTGGGTAATAGCAGCAGGCCCCAGGCCGGGCGCAGGAAGTGGAAATGTTCGAGCACCTGGCTATCGGGCATCGACGGTCTCCCTGCGCCGGGCTGCCAGCAGGGCTGCGCCGATGTGATAGACGGAGTAGTAGATCATCACCAGTGCGATAGGTATGTGATGTACGCTGTGGCGCGGTCGGAAACTGGTGGTTTCGTATAGTTCCGGTTCCAGCGCCGCGATAGCGGCGTAGGCAGCTGCCAGTTGTTCGCGGTCCATGGCCTGGAAGTAGCTGCCTCCAGTCAGGCTGGCGACTCTTTCCAGGGTGGCTTCGTCCAGGGCTTCTTCACCGACGCTGGTGGGGTCCCCGATCGCAACAGTGTAAATGCGGATGTCGTGTGCTTTTGCCACCTTGGCCGCTTCCACCGGCGGAACCTTGCTGCCGGTGTCATTGCCATCGGTCAGAATGATCAGTACCCGGTTTTCAGTTTCGGTCTCCTGGAACAGGTGTATGGCCAGGCCGATCGCGTCGCCGAAGACTGTGCTCTGGCCGGCCATCCCAATTTCCGTCTCCCGCAGCAGTGTGCGCCAGGTCTCGTGGTCTTCGGTGAAGGGCGCCTGCAGGTAGGGTGCACTGCCGAATACGATCAGGCCGAGGCGGTCCTTGCTGCGCTGTTGCGCCAGCTCCGCCAGGACCAGTTTCACAGCTTCCAGGCGGTCGAGCTTCTTACCATCCGCGCGGGAAAAGTCTGTCGCCTGCATCGAGCCGGATAAATCCACCGCGATCATCAGGTCCCGCGCCGACTTGTTCTGCTCGACCGGCGCGCCGACCCACTCGGGTTTGGTGGCGGCCAGTACCAGGCACACCCAGGTGAAGATCACCAGGATGCGCTGTACCTGGCTGCGGTTGAGAATGACGGCGCCGGTCCGTGGTGCTTCCTCGCTGAGCTCCAGTAATTTGCTGAAAAAGGGCACCTTGACGGAGTCGCGGCTGTGGCGAAACGCCGGTAGCAGACGCAATAAGAGGGGCGCCGGCAGTAACAGCAGCCACCAGGGATAGGCAAGCTCAAGCATTCTCGGGCTCCCGGTGTCCTCGTATCCAGGCAGCCGACTCGTCACAGAGCTGGTTTATTGCCGCGGGGTTCAATGTCCCGCTGTCGCGATACAGGCTTTCCTGTAGCAGCGTTCGACTGGATTCACTAAAAATGTTCGAGTCGCTGCTTGCGTCCAGCCACTGCAACCAGTTGCCACCGCTCAGGCTGGCGATGTCCCGGCGCGGATAGGCCTGCAGGGCGGTGGCCTTGAGCAGGGCGGCAATGCCTCCCAGCCGCAGCTGCGTATTCAGCGCTTCGTCCCGGTAGTACTGCAGTTCGGCCAGTGCGGCGCTGCGGTAGCGATTGCGGCGCCAGCGCTGCCAGTAACGCCAGCCGCTGCGGCCCAGGGCCAGCAAGACCAGGGCGAACAATAGCTTCCAGCCCGTGGTCACCGGTAGCCAGCTTACCGGCCCGGGTGAGAGCACCTCGACAATTCCGCGGATGGCGTAATTGCCGAAAATATCAGGCAGGGGCGGCAGATCCATGACTTCAGTGCGGGCCAAGCTGCTGTCGCAGTTGCTCAAACACCGGGTCGACGGTATTGATTGTCAGTACCGGCATACCGTGTTTGCGCAGCTCCGATTGCAGGTCCTGAACGCCGGAGTGAAAGCTGGCTTCAAAACGTTCTCCCAGCTCCGCTTTGTGGGGGTCCAGTTGCAGCTGGAATTGACCGTCGGACACCACCAGGTTGGAGGCATCGGAAATATTCTGCTCCAGCGGGTCAAAAATCAGGGCGGCGATCAGGTCGTTGTGCTGGGCCATACGCTTGATGCTGGCCAGGGCCTTTTCGTCCCAGCCGTCAAAGTCGGAAATGATCACCAGCAGGTAGTCGTGTCCGGCCATGCGTTCGGCTACATCCAGGGCTGCGGGCAATTGCTGCGGCCGGGGCTGGTCGCTGCTGTCGGCCTTCAGCGCCCGGTTCATGTCGCTCAAACCACCGAGCATGGCCATGAGGTTGCCCTTGCTGCGCGAGGGCTTGACCTGGGAAATACCGTGGTCGTTGAACAGGATCCCGCCAACCCGGTCACCCTGGTCCAGTACACGCCAGGCACTGAGTGCCGCCAGCTCTGCCGCCATCACTGACTTCATTTTCAGTCGGCTGCCAAAAAACATGGACAAACGCTGATCGACAATCAGGATCACCGGGCGGTCGCGCTCCTCGGTATAGACCCTGACATGGGGTTTGCCGGTGCGATTGGTGACGCGCCAGTCCATATTGCGGATATCGTCGCCCGGCCGATAGTGACGCAGCTCCTCGAAATCCAGGCCCCGGCCGCGCAGGCGGGAACGTTTGCGTCCACTCAGCAGGCTGTGAATCGGCTGCTGCGGCAGGAAGGAAAAGCCGTGGGCGTCACGCTTGAGTCGCACCAGGGAGGGTGTGTCGGTGTATATCCCGCTTGAGTTCACCACGTGCTCAGGCGACTGCAACCTGTTGCAGTATCTCGTCGATGACCTGGTCCGGCCCCACGCCGTCGGCCAGTGCGTCGTAACTCAGAATCAGTCGATGGCGCATGACCGGGTGCGCGACGCTGCGCACATCGTCCGGGTCGACGAAATCCCTGCCCTGAAGCCAGGCCTGGGCGCGTGCGGCACGGTGCAGGCCAATGCTGGCGCGTGGGCTACAGCCGATGTGTATCCAGTTAGCGAGTTCCTCCCCGAGTCCCGTGGGTGAGCGAGTGGCCATCACGATATCCACCAGGTATTTCTCGACGCTGTCGCTCATGTGCAACTGCCGTACCTCCTCGCGGGCTTTAAAAATGTGTTCCTGATTCACCGTTGGCCCGGAGCTGGTGCTGGTATCCTCCTCGCCGTGCACCAGCCTCACGATGTCGAGTTCGGCATCGCCGTCGGGGTAGTCGATATTGATTTTCATCAGAAAGCGATCCATCTGCGCTTCCGGCAGGGGGTAGGTACCCTCCTGTTCGATTGGGTTCTGGGTGGCCAGTACCATGAACAGGGGCGGCAGTGCATAGGTCTTGCCCGCCACGGTGATTTGCCGCTCCTCCATGGCTTCCAGCAGCGCCGACTGAACCTTGGCCGGCGCCCGGTTGATCTCGTCTGCCAGCACCAGGTTATTGAAGATCGGGCCCTGCTGGAAGGTCAGTGTCTGTTTGCCGGCCACCTCCTGGTAGACCTCCGTGCCGGTGACATCCGAAGGCAGCAGGTCCGGGGTAAACTGAATGCGGCCCAGATCGGCCTCGAGTACCGAGGCCAGTGTCTTGATGGAACGGGTCTTGGCGGTACCGGGGTAGCCTTCGAGCATGACGTTGCCGTTGCAGATCAATGCGATGGATAGTGCTTCTGCCACGGCGTGCTGCCCGACGACGGACTGTTCCATTTCTGACATCAATGTTTTAATGGCTGTAAGCGTGTCGGATGCCACTGGGCTCTCCCTCGGTAATCGTTAGCTAAACATAGAGGATGTGATGTTGATGTCAATGCGACCAGTACCGGCGCACAGACACAGTGACCTGACGCACAAGCTGGAACAGTTTTTTCATGCCGAACAGGCTGGAGATATCCATGAAAGCATTTTTTGAACGACTCGGCGCCTTCCTGACTTCCCTGCGCGTCTGGACGATCAACATACTCACACTCATCGTGGTGGTTTACCTGGTGGTGGTGCTGGTGGCATTCGTGCAGCAAATGCCTGCAACGGTAGACCCCGAGGGCCGGGTGTTGATTCTTGCCCCCGAGGGACTCGTGCTCGACCAGGAAGCGTTCCCCTCGGAATTTTCCTTTCCCTTTGATATGCCTGATCGGCAGATACAGTCACGGGACCTGACGAAACTGATCCGGGCGGCGGCGAAAGATGATCGGCTCACCGGCGTGCTGATTGATTTCAGTGAGACCGTTTTCACTGGACCGAGTACGGCGCTTGCCATTGCCGAGGAACTTGCTGCCCTGCGCGATGCGGGCAAACCCGTGGTCGCTTTCAGTGAATTCCTGACAACAGGCTCTTACCTGATGGCGGCCCAGGCCGATGAGATCTTCCTGCATCCCTCGGGTTCTGTGTCGGTGTCCGGGCTGGGCGGTTACCGCAGTTATACCCGTGAACTTACCGAGAAACTGAAAATCAACATTCACAATTACGCACAGGGCGAATTCAAATCCGCGGTAGAAGGCCTGACGCGGACTGATATGTCCGACGCCGATCGCCTGCAGCGTGAAGAATTCTATGGACCGATCTGGACAGCGATGAAGGCCAATATGGCAGAAGCACGCGGGGTGGAAGCACAGGTGTTCCAGGAATTTGCCGACGACTACGCGGTAGCGCTGCTCAATGAGGCTGCCTACGACAACCTGGCCTTTGCCGAGCAAGAAGGGATGATCGACGGCACCAAGAGCTTCCCGGAATTTCGCGCCTGGATGATAGAGAAGTTCGGCAAGGACGAAGAACAAGAAGAGCGGGAAACCTATCCGCACATATTCTCCGACCAGTACTTCGCTCAACTCGAGGAAGAGGAAGAGGCGGAAGACGCGGTGGCCGTGGTCTTTGTGGAGGGCACCATCCAGCCCGGGGAGATCGGCCCGGGTGTGGCGGGCTCCCACGATGTCGCCGATCTGATTCGCCGTGCCTATGAAAACGAGAACACCCGCGCGCTGGTATTGCGCGTCAACAGTCCCGGGGGTTCGATAATTGCCAGCGACATGATCCGCGATGAACTCCTTACCGCCAAATCCCGCGATTTACCGGTATTTGTTTCCATGGGTGACGTGGCGGCCTCCGGGGGTATGTGGGTGAGTACCCCGGCGGACGCAATCTACGCTGAGCCGACCACCATCACCGGCTCCATCGGCGTGGCCATGGTTTTCCCGACCCTGGAAAACATGTTGGACCATGTGGGCATCAATTTCGATGGCGTTACCACGAGCGAGCATGCGGGCTGGGGAATAAACCAGGGCGTCAATGAGAAGCTGGATGCGATATTTGCGCGCTTCGCAAGCAGCGCCTACGAACGCTTTATAGACACGGTTGCCGGCAGTCGCGACAAGGAGCACGAGTACATTCGCTCCATTGCCGGGGGGCGGGTGTGGATCGGTTCCCGGGCACAGGAACTGGGCCTGGTGGACGAGCTCGGCAGCATGGAGGAGGCCATAGCTGCAGCGGCAGGGCAGGCCGGGCTGGATGACTACCGGGTCAATTACGTGACCAAGGAACCGCCCTTTGCCTTCGCCTTCCTGCAGCAGTTCTCAGCAGGCATTGAAATTACTCAACCCTACGGGGCCTTCGGGCGGCAGTTTGCCCACTTGCTAGAGAGCCTGGAGGGCCTCAACCGGCCACAGGCCACGGTGATGTGTGCAGAGTGCATGGTGGAATTGCTCTAGGTGCTGCGCCCGTACATTTTAGGAGACAGGTCCATTGCATGATTTGGTAATACGTGGTGGCCGTATCTACGACGGCACCGGTGAAGCGCCCATCCAGGCCGACGTGGCGATCGATGGTGATCGCATTACGCAAATTGGCGACGTCGATCAGGCCGGTGCCGAGGAGATCGATGCCAGCGGTAAGATAGTGACTCCCGGCTTTGTAGATATCCACACGCATTTCGACGGCCAGGTGACCTGGGATCCCTACCTGGCGCCCTCTTCCTGTCACGGAGTGACCACCATCGTTACCGGCAATTGCGGGGTCGGCTTTGCCCCTTGCAAGCCCGAGCAGCGCGACTGGCTGATTGGCCTGATGGAGGGTGTGGAGGACATTCCGGGCACGGCGCTGCACGAGGGGATCCAGTGGCGCTGGGAGACTTTCCCCGAATATCTCGATGTCCTGGAAGAGACGACGCTGGCACTGGATGTCGCCACCCAGATTCCCCACGGGGCTTTGCGCACCTATGTCATGGGTGAGCGTGGCGCCAGGCATGAAGCCGCCACCGAGGAAGAGGTGGCAAGTATGGCGGCACTGGCGGCTGAGGCGATCGAGGCGGGTGCGCTGGGCTTCAGCACTTCGCGAACCGAGAAGCACAAGGATTCCTCGGGTGTGTTGACTCCGACCATTACCGCTCACGAAAGGGAACTGGTCGGCATAGCCCGGGCTGTGGGTGAAACCGGCAAGGGCGTGTTACAGGGTATTTCCGACTTCTACGACTTTGACACTGAGTTCGCGATTTTCAAACACATGTGCGCAGCCTCCGGGCGACCGATCTCACTGACGGTGGAACAGCAGGATGCCCGCCCGGAATGGTGGACCCAACTGCTCGAAGGTATTTCGCAGGCGCAATCCGAGGGCCTGCCCATGTACGGACAGGTACCGCCGCGGGCCACCGGCGTCCTGCTTGGCCTGACTGCCAGCCTGCACCCATTCAGCACCAACCCGGTCTACTGGGAGCTGGCGGGCAAGAGCCTGGCAGAGAAACTCGAAATTATGCGCGACCCCGAATTCAGGGAGCGCTTGCTGGCCACCCCCAACAGTGACAGCGGCGTACCCCTGCTCGAGGAAATCATAAACAGCCACCACAAAATGTTCCGCCTCGGCGAGCCGGCCAATTATGAGCCGGACCCGGCAGATTCCTTTGCCGCCCGAGCGGAGCAGGCCGGTGTTACTGCACGGGAACTCATCTACGATGCCTTGCTGGAGAAAGAGGGCAGGGCGCTGCTCTACCACCCCCTGTTCAACTATGAACCCGGCAACCTCGATCACGTGAAGACCATGCTGGATCACCCCTATACCGTGCATGGGCTTGGCTATGCGGGTGCTCACTGTGGTGCGCTGTGCGATGCCAGTTTCCCAACGACCCTGATACAGCACTGGGGTCGCGATCGCAGCCGCGGCGAAAAAATTCCGCTGCAGAAACTGATCAGTATGCAAACGCGCGAGACCGCCTCACTGGTCGGGCTCAACGACCGCGGCGTGCTCAAGCCCGGCTACAAGGCGGATCTCAATATCATCGATTTCGACAATCTCACCTTGCACGAGCCGGAAATCATCAATGACCTGCCCGCCGACGGGCGGCGCCTGGTTCAGCGCGCCAGTGGCTACGAGGCGACTGTGATCTCGGGCAAGGTGGCATTTCGCAATGGCGAGCCCACCGGAGAGCTCAACGGCAAGTTGATTCGCGGCAGTCAGCCGGCGCCGGCCTGACCGGGGAGGTCCTCGCGGCTTACCCCCGGCACTTCCAGCACCAGGTCGGGGCCGTACACTTTCGCCGGAGTCTGGAAACCCGGCTCCCAGTACCCGTCGATGACCCGCCTGGCGATGATCAGGGCGCTGTGGAAGGTGAGCAGATAACCCTCCGGAGTAATCAGCGAAGCTGATACTGAATTTCCCGCAGCGTCGGAAGCCGTGGATACGATATGTGTCTGGCGCTGTGCCTGGGCCTCCGGTGGCGGCCCCTCCGGCAAATAGCGGTCAATGAGCCAGGAAAGCAGGCGGCGGCCCATCTCGAAGCGGGCCAGGCCCAGGACCCAGCCCGGTATTTCACCCTCCTGTAACTGGTAGATCTCGATGGTGGGAATGCCGGTGCTGACGTAGCTGGTCATCATGTCTGCCCAGGGTATCTGCACCAGTGTCTGTTCGCGTCCCTCTTCGGTGCGTGTGATTACTTTCGGTCGCGATACCTCCACCATCTCACCGCCCTGGCGCATCAACAGGGGGCGCGACAATATCTCCAGGCCGGATTTCGCTGTACCGCGGCTGGCACCGGCGCCCTCGACCGCGTTGTAGTTTCCATTGAGAACCACAGTCAAGGTGTTTGCGCTTTCCAGTTGCCTGGCCACGTAGAGATTGAGGCAATCGGTGGGCACCACGTCGTAACCGACAGCGGGCATTACCATGATGCCAGCCTGTCGGAATTCCTCGTCCCGATCCAGTTGTGCCTGGATCACGTGGTTTTCACCGGTGATGTCCAGGTAATGGGTCCCGGCCTGCACAGCTGCGTCGAGCATGGGTTTCGCGGTGTAGGTATAGGGGCCGGCGATATGCAGGACAAGTTCAAAATGCTCCAGGGCTGCCACGAGGTTGTCGTGATTGTTGTCCAGGGAGATAACCACGTAGTCGTAACCCAGGGAGTCGGCCAGTGGTTTGAGCTTGCTCTCGTTGCGTCCTGCCAGCACCGGCTCGATGCCGTACTCTGCGGCTAGCCTTGAGATACCGCTGCCGGTAAAACCATAGGCCCCGTAAATGAGCACCTGCCCCTTGCGATCCGCCGGCAGG